>Ga0164242_10003982_pt1 | contig 16689 bp, 15 predicted proteins | sample OricomgcompostMG_FD_108783 | JGI IMG/M metagenome (GOLD analysis project Ga0164242, IMG submission 108783) | Miracle-Growth compost microbial communities from Emeryville, California, USA - Original compost - Miracle growth compost (MG) ...
CGCGGTGAACATCGCGATGGAGGCGATCGACCGGCTGCACACCACGGCCGAGTCGCACCACCGCGCGCTGATCGTCGAGGTGATGGGACGGCACGCCGGCTGGATCGCGCTGCATGCTGGCATGGCCGGCGGCGCGAACGTGATCCTGATCCCCGAGCAGCCGTTCTCGCTCGACAAGGTGTGCTCGTACGTCGAGAGCCGCTTCCAGTCGCACTACGCGCCGATCCTGGTCGTCGCCGAGGGCGCCACTCCCGACGGCGGCGAGAACGCGACGCTGGAGAAGGGGCTGGACGCGTTCGGGCACGTGCGCCTCGGCGGGATCGGCGAATGGCTGGCCGGCGAGATCGAGAAGCGCACCGGCAAGGAGGCTCGCACCACCGTGCTCGGGCACATCCAGCGCGGCGGCACGCCGTCCGCGTTCGACCGGATGCTGGCCACCCGGTTCGGGCTGCACGCGGTGGATGCGGTCCACGACCACGACTGGGGCAAGATGGTCGCGCTGCGCGGAACGGACATCGTCCGCGTCCCGCTCTCGGACGCGACCAGCGAACTCAAGCTGGTCAAGCCCGAGCTGTACGCGGAGGCGGAAGTCTTCTTCGGCTGAGCCCTCGCCTACCCTTGTCGGGTGACCGTTACGCCTGCGCCCGCCGTCGACCCGTCGCACCTCGGGCTGGACGCGTGGCGCGCGCTGCCGGCGGCCCAGCAGCCGAACTGGCCGGACGCAGACGTGCTGCGCGAGGTGTCCGCGACCCTCGCCGCGTCCCCGCCGCTCGTCGTGGCGTCCGAAGTCGACCAGCTGCGCGACCGGCTGGGAGCGGTGGCCCGCGGCGAGGCGTTCCTGCTCCAGGGCGGCGACTGCGCCGAGACGTTCGCGACCTCGTCCCAGGCGGACGTCGCCGGCAAGGTCCGCGTGCTGCTGCAAATGGCGGTCGTGCTCACGTACGGCGCGTCCATGCCGGTGGTGAAGCTCGGCCGCATCGCGGGCCAGTACGCGAAGCCGCGCTCGGCCGACCTGGACGCGAGCGGGCGGCCGTCCTACCGCGGCGACATGGTCAACGAGCTGCACGGCGAGCGCACGCCCGACCCGCGGCGCATCCTGCGCGCCTACTCGACCGCGGCCTCGACGCTGAACCTGCTGCGCGCGTACGCCGGCGGCGGGCTGGCGTCCCTGGAGAAGGTGCACGCGTGGAACACCGCGTTCGCGCGCACCACCGAGACCGGCACGCGCTACGAGAAGCTCGCCGCCGAGATCGACCGCGCCGTCCGCTTCATGCGCGCGTGCGGTGTGCACGACGCGGCGCTCGAGAGCGTGGAGCTGTACGCCGGCCACGAGGCGCTGATCCTGGACTACGAGCGCGCGCTCACCCGCATCGAGACGGACGCTGCCGGGCACGCCAAGGCGTACGACCTGTCCGGCCACTTCGTCTGGGTCGGCGAGCGCACCCGGCAGATGGACGGCGCGCACCTGGACTTCGTGTCGCGCATCGCGAACCCGATCGGCGTGAAGCTCGGGCCGTCCACCACGCCGGAGTTCGCGGCCGAGCTCGTACAGCGCCTCGATCCGCACAACACCCCGGGACGGCTGACGCTGATCAGCCGCATGTCCAACGCCAAGATCCGTGACGCGCTGCCGCCGATCGTCGAGAAGGTGACCTCGACCGGGCACCTCGTCGTGTGGCAGTGCGACCCGATGCACGGCAACACCGAGGAGACCGCGGACGGCGTCAAGACCCGGCATCTGGACCGGATCATCGACGAGGTCGACGGATTCTTCGACGTGCACGCCGCGCTGGGCACGCACCCCGGCGGCCTGCACGTGGAGCTGACCGGCGACGACGTCACCGAGTGCATCGGCGGGACGGCCGAGCTGACCGCTGCCGATCTCGGCCGCCGCTACGAGACCGCATGCGACCCGCGGCTGAACATCGAGCAGTCCCTGGAGCTGGCCTTCCGCGTGGCAGAGCGGCTGGTCGCCGACCGCCGGCGGAGGGAGCGGGCATGAGAACCCCACGAAACTGCTCCGCAAAGAACGCTTCGCACTTTCGCGGGGACCCCGAATGAGAACGGTGGACCTGCGCTCTGACACGGTCACCCGGCCGTCCGAGCCGATGCGCGCCGCGATGGCCCGGGCCGAGGTCGGCGACGACGTGTACGGCGAGGACCCGACCGTCACCGCGCTCGAAGCCGAGGTGGCCGAGCTGCTCGGTCACGAGGCCGGCCTGTACGTGCCGTCCGGCTCGCTGGGCAACCAGCTGGGCATCCGGCTGCTGGTGCGTCCCGGCTACGAGATCGTCTGCGACTCCCTGGCGCACATCGCGCGTGCCGAACTCGGTGCCGCCGCGGTGTTTTCGGGCATCACGTTCCGCACCTGGCGCGCCGAGCGCGGCCGCCTGGACGTCGACGCGATCCGCGAGCTGATCACCCCGGACGCCGGCCCGTACCTGGTCTCGACCGCGGCGATCGCCGTCGAGAACACGCACAACTTCGGCGGCGGGACGGTGCAACCGGCCGACCAGGTCGCCGCGGTCGCCGAGCTGGCCCGCGCGAACGGACTCGGCCTGCACCTGGACGGGGCCCGGCTGTGGAACGCGCACGTGGCCACCGGCCGGCCGATGAGCGAGCTGGCCGCCGGCTTCGACACCGTCTCGGTGTGCCTGTCCAAGGGGCTCGGCGCGCCGGTCGGGTCGGTGCTGGTCTCGTCCGCGGACCGCATCGCCGAGGCGCGGGTCTGGCGCAAGCGGTACGGCGCGGGCATGCGGCAGGTGGGCATCCTCGCGGCGGCCGGACGGTACGCGATCGAGCACAACGTGGCGCGGCTGGCCGACGACCACGCCCGCGCCAAGAAGCTGGCCGAGGCGCTGGGCAGCGACCCCGCGGGCGTCGACACGAACATCGTCGTCCTGGACGTCCCGGCCGCGCCGGCGGTGTCCGCGAAGGCCGCGGAACAGGGCGTGCTGGTCTCGGCGCTCGGGCCGCGGTTCCTGCGCCTGGTCACGCACCTGGATGTCGACGACGACGGCCTCGAGCACGCGATCGCCGTGCTCCGTCCGCTCGTGCACGGCTAACGGCTCGGCCCGCTTCACTAACCTGCTCGCGTGAGCATCGAGAACATCTCCGCGCTGGCGACCGGCGTCGGCACGCTGATCCTGGCCGTCGCCACGTTCTTCGCGACCAGCTCGGCCAACCGCGCCGCGCGCACCGCCGAGCTGGCGATGCAGATCGGGCAGCGGCCGCTGCTGATGGCGTCCAAGCTCAGCGACGAGCGCCAGAAGATCATGTTCGCGGACGACCACTGGGTGCACGTGGACGGCGGCGGCGCCGGCTTCGAGTACGCGAACGGCGTCGTCTACTTCGTGATCTCGGTGCGCAACGTCGGACCGGGCGTGGCCGTGATGCAGGGCTGGTTGCCGCACGCCGAGCGCCGCAACGCGGCCTACCCGCGCGCCGACACGAGCGAGTTCCGCGCGCACACCCGCGACCTGTACGTGCCGCCCGGCGACATCGGGCTGTGGCAGGGCGCGCTGCGCGATCCGGACGCCGGCGACCAGGCGCCGTTCGTCGAGGCGGTTCAGGAACGCCGCTCGATCAGCATCGACGTGCTCTACTCGGACGCCGAGGGTGGCCAGCGCACCGTGACCCGCTTCGGCCTGATCCCGTCCGACAGCGGCGGCTGGGTGGCCAGCGTGGTGCGGCACTGGCGGCTGGACGGCACCAACCCGCGCTGACGTCTTGGCCCCGTAGCAGGTGCTTTCACCGGCGTGTCGCCCTGCTATGGGGCCAACAGTCAGCCGGCCAGGTGGGCGGCGGATGTGCGGCCGAGCGTCGGCGGGATCGTGGTCACCGCGCGCGCCAGCTCGTCCAGCGCCTCGCCGAACAGCGCCTGCGCGCCGTCACACAGCGCGGTCTCCGGGTGCGGGTGGACGTCCACCATCACGCCGTCGGCACCGGCCGCTATGCCGGCGCGGGCCAGCGGGACGACCAGGTCCCGTCGGCCGGCCGCGTGGGACGGGTCGATGATCACCGGCAGGTGCGACAGGCGCTGCACCATCGGCACCGCGGACACGTCCAGCATGTTCCGGATCGCCGGCTCGAAGGATCGCACGCCCCGCTCGCACAGCACGATGTCCAGGTTGCCGCGCTGCGCGATGTACTCGGCGGCCATCAGCCACTCCTCGTACGTCGCGGTCAGCCCGCGCTTGAGCATCACCGGCTTGCCGACGCTGCCGACCGCCTGCAGCAGCCCGAAGTTCTGCATGTTGCGCGTGCCGATCTGCAGCATGTCGGCGTGCTCGGCCACCACGTCCACATCCGCGGCGTCCATCACCTCGGTGACGATCGGCAGCTGGACGACGTCCCGCACCTCGGCGAGGATCTTCAGCCCGTCGACGCCGAGGCCCTGGAACGCGTAGGGCGAGGTGCGCGGCTTGTAGGCGCCGCCGCGCAGCAGCGTCGCGCCGGCCCGCTTGGCCATCCACGCCGACTCAAGCGTCTGCTCCACGGTCTCCACGGCGCACGGGCCGGCGATGAACGTGAACGTGTCCGGCCCGATCGGCACGCCCCCGACCCGGATCGTCGTGCGCTTCGCGTGGTTCTGCGCGGACACCAGCTTGTACGGCGCGGTGATGCGCATCGTCTCGACGACACCCGGCAGGCCGTCGGCGTCCAGCGTCTCGAGCACGTCCTCGGTGCCTACGACGCCGATGATCGTGCGCATCACGCCCCGGCTGACGAACGCCTGACCGCCGTGGGTCTCGATGTGCGTGACGACCTCGGCGATATCGGAGTCGGCTGCTCCCGGCGCCATGACGATGACCATGCGGGCAAGCCTAACCGCCGTCGCGATCCGCCTTTGACATGCAGTCGCGGTGTCAGGACACCGCGATTGCATGTCAAAGCGCCAGCGCGCGGCGGATCTGCGCGGCGACCACTTCCGGCTGGGTGCGTACCACGACGCTGGGAAATCGGAGCACGATCGCATCGGACAACACGATTTCGTTCTGGCGATGTTGGTCGTCCCACCACCGCTGCTGGTCGAGATGCAACGCTCCGTCCACTTCGACGACCACCACCCGTCCGTCTGGGCGACGCCAAGTGGCGTCCAGGTACCTTCGTCTGCCGCTCCGTTCTCGGCGAATCGCCTGTTGCTCGGGCACAGGTAATCCGTATCGACGACACAGTCGGACGAAGTCGATCTCCGACAGCGCCTGCGCGCCCTGGGCGATGTCTGCCACCGCGGACCTGAGCAATCTGCGGTGACGAGTTCGGCTGGCGCGATCGAGCGCGTCGGTCAGCGCCGCCGCGGACGTGACCCGTTGCTGGACGGCAGCCGTCAGCAGGCCGCATGCGGGCCGAGGCGACGGGAACGATGCCGCCGCGACGAGCAGCGCGTCCGCCGGGCGATGAACTGGTGCGTGGCCGTGTCGCCGAACGCCTTCCCAATTGCGCACCCGATGCAGCCGGAAGGACACGGGCGAGCCGGCATCCCGCCGTGCGCCGAGCGGCACCAAGAGATCCACCTGATCGCGTTGCCATCCCCTCAGCCCGAAGGCTTCAGCAGCGGTGAATCCGGTTAGCAGGGCTTGCGGCCCGCCGTGTGCCCTGGCGACGAACCACTGCTGTTCTCGAGTCAGCGGGCCGTTGTGCAGGGCGATCGCATGCCCCCAGCGACGCCAACGCCCGGCTTCGAGCTGGGCGCGGATGCGGTCCGGGCTCACGCCGCGGACGCGAAGTGCGGTCCACGTGGTGATCAGGCGCGGGTCTCCAAGGGCAAGGGATGGCACCGGGTAAGGCTGGCGCGCGTCACCCCGGGTCGAGCAGAGCACGGACCGATCTGTGGATAGCGATTCGAACGAAGTGTTCAGCGACTTTGACATGCGATGGCGGTGCCACAGAACCGCCATCGCATGTCAAAGGCCGTCGCGGAGGGACTTGAGCGTGGCGACGTCAGCGGCGTGATCGGCCTCGGCGGTCTCGACGACCAGCGGGACTCCGCGCACGGCCGGCGTGCTGAACAGCGCCGCGAACGCGTCCCGGCCGATCGTCCCGCGTCCGATCGACTCGTGCCGGTCCCGCTTCGAACCGGCGGGGTCGCGGCTGTCGTTCACGTGGACGAGCCCGATCGCGCCCTTGCCCGCGGCCTTCGCGTACAGGCGCAGCGCCGTGGCGAATCCGTCCGCCGACGACAGGTCGTGGCCGGCGGCGTGCATGTGGCAGGTGTCCAGGCACACGCCGATGCGCTCGTCGCGGCCGAGCTTGTCGAGGTACGCGGCCAGCGAGGACGCGTCGGAGGCCAGGGCGCCACCGCCGCCGGCCGTCGGCTCGATGAGCAGCCGCGGCGCGCCCGGCACGGAGTCGAGCAGCCGCAGCAGGCACTCGCGCGCCTGCGCCATCGCGTCGTCCCAACTGTTGCCGACCACGGACGAGCCCGCATGCAGAACCACGCCGGAGGCGCCGATGGCGGCTCCGCGGCGCAGCGCGAACTCCAGCGCGTGGTGCGACCTGGCCAGCGTCTCGGCCGACGGCGAACCGAAGTTGATCAGGTACGGCGCGTGCACGAACACCGGCAGCGAACAGCAGTCCGCGAAGGCGGCGTCGCCGTCGGGATCGTCCGGCGGGGGAGCCCACGCGCGCGGGCTGGACACGAACACCTGGATCGTCTCGCTGCCGACCGCCTCGGCGCGCGGCAGCGCCTGCGCCAGCCCACCGGCAACCGACGTGTGCGCCCCGACGGGCGAGCGGCGTGGCGGCATCGATCAGTACGTGGTGATCGTGACCGTCGAGCCGACCGGCACCGACTGGCCCGGTCCCGGGTCGACCGAGTAGACGTGATCGGTTCCCGCGAACGGCAGGAACGGTTCGAGGTTGACCTTCAGGTTCATCGCCTCGAGCTGTGCCTTCGCGTCCGACGCCGACGAACCGCGCGCGATGTCCGGGATCGTGACCATCCGCGGCCCGCGCGACACGATGATCGTCACGTTGCTGAACTCGGTCGCGCGGTCGTTCGGGCTGACCGAGATCACGGTGCCCTTGGGCACGCTGTCGCTGTACTTGGACGCGCCGCGAACCGGGTTCAGGTGCGCGTCCTGCAGCGCCGCGACCGCGTCGTGGTACGACGTGCCCGGCGCGATGTCGGGGACGGAGATGATCGGCGGGCCGAGCGAGACGTACAGCTTGACCACCGTGGTCTTGCGCACCTTCTTGCCCGCGGCGGGGACGGTCTTGATCGCGTTGCCGTTGTCGACGTGCGCGCTGTGCTCGGTGACGATCTGCGGGGCGGGCAGGCCAACCTTCGTGATCGCGGCGCTGGCGTCGTCCGCGCTGAGATTGTGCACGTCCGGCACGCCGATGCGCTGCGGGCCGAGCGAAACCACGAGCGAGATGTCCGTGCCGTGCACGTGCCGCGACCCGCTGCCCGGCTTGGTGCCGATCACATCACCGGCCGGAACCGTCTCGGAGTACCGGCTCTCGGCGACGCCGGCGTAGTCGAAACCGGCGGACTCGATCGCCTGCCGCGCCTGCGACTGGCTGTCGCCGCTGACGCTCGGCACCGTGCTGAACCGGCCGGAGGCGAACCACCAGCCGGCCGCGCCCGCGGCCAGCCCGAGCACGAGCACGACCAGCAGCACGATCAGGCCGCGGCGCCGCTGCCGCTGCCGCGGGCTGAGCTGCTTGTGGCGCGACGGCGGGATCACCACCGGCGGCGGGGGGCCGTCCGCGCGGCGCGGCGGCGGGCCGGACTGCTGTCCCGGGGCCCTCGCCGCGCCGAGCTGCTGGCGGACGATCTTGGTGTCGTGCGCGCCCGCGCCGGGGACCAGGGCCGTGGTGTCCGCGTCGGCGCCGGCCCGGCCGAGCGGCGGCCGCCCGCGACGCGACGCGGCGGGACGCGTCGGCACCGGCACGATCGGCAGGTGCAGGCGTTCGCGCACGTCGGCGATCTCGGCCAGGAACTCGCCGGCGTCCGCGGGCCGCTCGTCGCGGTCGGGATCGGTTGCCAGCACGACGAGTTCGTCCAGCTCCGACGGGACGCCGCGCACCTTCGACGACGGGGCGGGGACGCGTCCGTTCACGTGCTGGTACGCGACGTTCATCGCCGACTCGCCCTGGAACGGCGGACGGCCGGTGAGCAGTTCGAACAGGACGATGCCCGCCGCGTACACGTCGCTGCGCGGGTCGGCCTCGCCGCGCGTGATCTGCTCCGGCGAGCAGTACGCGACCGTGCCCATCATCAGCCCGGTGCGGGTCGAGGACGCGTCCGCCTCCACCGCGCGGGCCAGCCCGAAGTCGGCGACCTTCACCACGCCGTCGTCGGACAGCAGGATGTTCTCGGGCTTGACGTCGCGGTGCACGATGCCGGCCGCGTGCGCCGCCGACAGCGCGCTGAGCACCGGCTGGATGAGCGAGATCGCCTCGGCGGGCGGGAACGGCGCGGACCGCTCGCGGATCAGGTCGCGCAGCGTGCGGCCGTGGACGAGTTCCATCACCAGGAACACGTGATGGCCGTCCGGTCCGGTCTCGGCGCCCTGGTCGTACACGGCGACGGTGTTCAGGTGCGTCAGCCGGGCCGCGGCGCGCGCCTCGCGGGTGAACCGGTCGCTGAACGCCGGATCGGTGGACAGTGCCGAGGACATGACCTTGACAGCAACGAGCCGGTCGAGCCGCTCGTCGACGGCCGAGTACACCGTCGACATGCCGCCACGGGCGATGCGCTCCAGGATCCGGTACCGGCCTTCGAGCGTGCGGCCGACCAGGAGGTCCTCGGTCGCCATCTGCACGTGGTGATTCTACGGATGTGTCGCGTCTGGTGAGGTTGCCGCACCGGAGGCCCCTCAGCCGGGGCGTCAGTACGCTGGGCGGCCGTGACCACCGAGCAGGCGTATCAGGCGGGCGCGGTCGAATTGCTCGCCGACGCGGACCGTCCCGCTGGCTGGCTGCTGCTGATCGACCGGATCCGCCAGTCCTACGTCGATCTGGACGACCCGACCTACCTCGACTTCGAGTACGTCCAGGCCTTCGCGGAGATCCTGGACGCGCTCGCTCCCGGGCCGCTGTCGGTCACGCACGTCGGCGGCGGCGCGTGCACGCTCGCGCGCTACGTGGCGGCCACGCGCCCCGGCTCGTCGCAGATCGTGCTCGAGCCGGACACCGAGCTGATCGCGCTCGTCCGGGCCAGGTTGCCGTTCGCGCGGGGGACCAAGCCGCGGATCCGGCCGTTGGACGGCCGCACCGGCCTGGCCGCGCTGCCCGCTGCGGGCGCGGACGTCGTGGTGCTCGATGCGTTCGCCGGCGGGCGCGTGCCGGCGGAGCTGACCAGCGTCGAGTGCCTGACCGAGATCGCCCGCGTGCTCAAGCCCTCCGGCGTCCTGCTGGTGAACGAAGCGGATGGCCGCGAGCTCCGGTACACCCGCCGGCTGGTCGCGACCGTCCGAACCGTGCTGCCGGACGTGCTGCTGCGCGCGGACGCGTCCGTGCTGAAGGGGCGGCGCTTCGGCAACGTCGTGCTCGCCGCGTCGCGCGCGGCGCTGCCGGTGGAACAGGTCACGCGGGCGGCGGCCGCGGCGATGTTCCCGCAGCGCGTGGTCCACGGCGCGGAGCTGGCCGACCTGGTCGGCGGCGCCGCCGTGCTCACCGACGCCGACGGTGTTCGCTCACCGCAGCCGCCGGACGAGCTGTGGCGCGTGGGAGGCTGACCGCCGTGACCGAACCGAGCTATCTGCAGCGCGACCGTGCCGAGTCGTTCGGCACGGTCGCCGACGACTACGACCGGTTCCGCCCGTCGTATCCCGCCGCGCTGCTCGACGAGCTGGCGGCACTGGCGCCCGAGGCGGTGCTGGACGTCGCGTGCGGCACCGGCAAGGCCACGACGCTGCTCGCCGCGCGCGGCCTGGACGTCCTCGGCGTGGAGATCGATCCGGAGATGGCCGCCGTCGCGCGCGGGCACGGGCTCGACGTCGAGGTCGGCGCGTTCGAGTCGTGGGATGCGGCCGGGCGGACGTTCGACCTGATCACGTGCGCGCAGGCCTGGCACTGGATCGACCCGTCGGTCGGCATCGCCAAGGCGGCCGGCCTGCTCCGCCCGGGAGGCGCGCTGGTCCCGTTCTGGAACTACGGCGCGCTCGACGAGGCCGTCCAACGGGCCATGGACGAGGTCTACGCGCGGGTGGCGCCGCAGCTGGCCCGCTCCGACGGCGTCGACCGGGGCTTCCGGCAGCTGGACGAGGAGCACCTGCCGCGCCTGCGCGAGAGCGGCCGCTTCGCCGCGATCGAGGTGCATCGCCACCCGTGGGAGAGCGATTACTCGGCCGGGGAGTGGACGGACATGCTGCAGACGCACAGTGACGTGCTGCAGCTGCCGCCGGAGCAGCGGCACCGGTTGATCGAGGCGTTGCACGACCTGATCGACGGGTTCGGCGGCGTGCTGCGCCTGCGGTACACGACCTACGCGGTCTTCGGCCGGATGGCAGGGGAGAGCACATGGAGCTGTTGACCATCCCCGAGGTGGCCGAGGCGCTCGGCATCCAGATCACCCGCGCGCACCAGCTGGTCCGCGACGGCCAGCTCGTCGCCGTCCGCGGCGCCGACGGGGTGCGTCGCGTCCCCGCCGACTTCGTCCACGACGGTGTCGTCGTCAAGGGCCTGCCCGGAGTGATCACCCTGCTGCGCGACGCGCACTACGGCGACGACGAGATCGTCGACTGGCTGTTCCGCGAGGACGAGTCGCTCCCGGGCGCTCCGATCACCGCGCTGCGGGAGAACCGGGGCACCGAGGTGAAGCGGCGGGCGCAGGCGGCCGGCTACTAGTGCGCGTCGTCTACCTGGCGATCCTCGCGGCCTGCCTGGTCGGCACGTTGCCGCTCGAGTTCCTGCTCGGCACGCACGTCTACGCCCGGTGGCGGCGGCTGGCGCTCACCCTGCTGCCTGTGGTGGTGATCTTCGGCGGCTGGGACGTCGCCGCCATCCACCAGGGCGCGTGGTCGTACGACGCGCGCTACCTCGTCGGCTGGACGCTGCCCGGGCGGCTGCCGGTGGAGGAGCTGCTGTTCTTCCTGGTCATCCCCACCTGCGCGGTGCTCACGTTGGAGGCCGTCCGGGCGCGCAAGCCGCACTGGATCATCGGGGATGAGCCGTGAGCTACACGCTGGCCGCGGTGCTGGGCGTGCTCGGAGCGTGCCTGGTGGACGTCGTGCTCCTGCGGACAATGCTCTTGCGGCGTAAGGCGTTCTGGACGTCGTACGCGATCGTCGCGTTCTTCCAGCTGATCGTGAACGGGCTGCTGACCGGACTGAAGGTGGTGCAGTACGACCCGCACCGCATCCTCGGTGCGCGCATCGTCTACGCGCCGGTGGAGGACCTGCTGTTCGGGTTCGCGCTCGTGCTGGTAACGCTCAGCCTGTGGGTGTGGTGGGGCCGGATCGCGTTCCGGGGGAACGCCGAGGGTGCCGCGCCTGCCAGGAGCCGCGCAGCCCGCTGAGGCCGACGTCGGCCCTGCGTCGCAAGCCCACGCTGACGCGTCCGGTGAACACGTCGTAGTCGCGGCGCTCGATCTCGTCCAGGATCTCGCTGTACAGCGTGCGCGCGGCGCGCAGACAGTCGCGCGAGGTCGGGTGCACGAGTTCGATGCCCGGGTCCGCGGCGCGATAGAAGCCGCGCGCGCGTTCGATCTCCCAGGCCAGCAGGTTGCGGATCGGCTCGTCCACGCGGCCGCGGCGCAGCCGGTCGCGGTCGACACCGAACTGGTCCAGCGACTCCTGCGGCAGGTAGACCCGGCCGCGGCGCAGGTCCTCGCCGACGTCGCGCAGGAAGTTGGTCAGCTGGAATGCGGTGCCCAGCGCGGTGGCGTGTTCCTCGAGCACGTCCCAGCGCACGGACTCGTCCGCGCGGCCGAGGATCGGCAGCACCTGCAGGCCGATCACCGCGGCCGACCCCCAGACGTAGCGCGACAGGTCCTCGTACGTCGCGTAGCCGGTGACCGTGAGGTCCATCCGCATCGAGTCGAAGAAGTCCACGAAGTAGCTCACCGGAATCTGCCAGCGCCGGATGGTGTCGAGCACGGCGCGGCTGACCGGGTCGCTCGTCGCGCCCCAGTCGAGATCGGCCAGGAAGTCCTCGCTCCACGTGCGGAACCGCTGCGCGCGCGCGTCCGCGTCCGGGTCGGGCGAGATCTCGTCCACGATGTCGTCGACGTGCCGGGCGAAGCCGTACAGCGCGTGCACGTACGGGCGCTTGGCCGGCGGCAGCAGCAGGGTGGCGAGGTAGAACGTCTTGCCGTGCTGGGCGTTGAGGCGCCGGCAGAGGCTGTAGGCGGCCCGCGTCGCCGGGTCGGTGATGCCGGCAGCGTCGAGTTCGGCGCGGGCGATCACGCCTCTATCGTCGCATCGCGCCGGTGATGCGCTCCGCGGCCAGCCGGCCGGACACCAGCACCATCGGGACGCCGACCCCCGGCTGGACGTTCGAGCCGGCGAACACCAGGTTCTCGATCCGCGGATGGATCGTCGGGGAGCGGAACGGCCCGGTCTGCCCGAAGCTGTGCGCGGCGGCGAACGGCGCTCCCGCCGCGATGCCCTGCGCCAGCCAGTCGGCCGGCGTGACCAAATGCTCGCAGTCGATCGCGTCGCCGAACCCCGGATAGCCGCGCGCCTCCAGGGTGCGCACGATCTCGTCGCGGTGGCGGACGCGTTCCCGCGTCCAGTCGATGCCCGGACGGCGCGGGTCGAGGTTCGGGGCCGGGAACAGCGCGTAGTACGTGTGCCGGCGATCAGGGGCGAGCGACGGATCGGTCAGCGTCGGCGTCGTCACCAGGAATGACGGGTCGCTCATCAGCTCGCCGCGCTCGATCACCTGCGTGAACGTCTCGTCCCACGCCGTGCCGAAGTTGATCACGTGGTGCGCCGCGTCCGGATAGCTCGCGGACGATCCGGCGTGCAGCACCACCGCGGACGGCGAGTACGTCAGCCGCCGCACCCGCCGCGTCGTCGCGTGCGGCATCAGTCGGGCATACGCCGTCGGCAGATCCGCGTTCACGACCACCGCGTCGGCCGCGATGCGCTCGCCGTCCGCCGTCTCGACGCCGCGCGCCCGCGAGCCGTCGACGACCACGCGCGCGACCTCGGTCGAGTACCGGATCGTCACGCCGTGCTTCTGCGCGGCCGCGGCGAGGGCGCGCGGGACCGCGTGCATGCCGCCCTCGGGGAAGTACACGCCGGCGACGGTGTCCATGTACGTGATCACCGAGTAGATCGCCAGCGCCCGCGCGGGGGACAGGCCCGCGTACATCGCCTGGAACGAGAACAGCCGGCGCAGCCGCTCGTCCGCGAAGAAGCTCGCTACCTTCGGGCCGAGCCGCCGGAAGCCGCCCATCGCGGCCAGCCGGGCCAGCGGCGCGCCGACGAGCTGCAGGGGTGAGTCCAGGTTGCGGTCGATGAAGTGCGGCAGCTCGGTCCGGTACAGCTCGGCCAGGAACGCGACGAAGCGCCGGTAGCCGTCCGCCTCGCGCGGGCCGCACGTCGCCGCGATTTCGGACGCCATCGCCTCGGCGTCCGCGCGCACGTCGATGCTCGAGCCGTCCGCGAAGCGCGCGCGGTAGGCCGGGTCGAGCCGGTGCAGGGTGAGCCAGTCGGACAGCTCCTCGCCGACCGCGTGCAGCGGGGCGGCCACCAGCTCGGGCATGGTCAGCACGGTCGGCCCGGTGTCGAACGCGTAGCCGCCGTCGCGGATCAGCCCGCACCGGCCGCCGGGAACCGGTTCGCGCTCCAACACGGTCACCTCGCGGCCCGCCCCCGCCAGGAACAGCGCCGCCGACAAACCGCCCAGACCGGCGCCCACGACGACGACGCGGTCGGTCCGGCCCGGCACGGTGCGCACGGACCGCAGGGTACTGTGCCCGCCGGGTGACGATCTCCCTCCCTGAGTGACGTATCGCGAAGATCGGAGACGTGATTTCTGGCGTCTCCGATCTTGGAGATACGTCACTCGGTGAACCGACGGGACATGGGGCGGTCCCTACCGCTATGCTGAGTGCGTGATTCGCACGCGTGTCAGTGGGCTGGTCGGGGCAATGATCCCGATGCTGTGCCCGTGTCACGTCATGCGCTAGGCGCCGGACGAATCACCCTTCGCGCTTTTCGCAGCGGACGTTCTGACGTCCGCGGGCATCGATTCTCCGCGCGCCGCCGCCGACCTGAGCCCCATCCGCCCTGAGTCTGCGCACCACTTCCGCACGGAGGAATCTCCGCATGACATCCACCCTGCCCCGCCCCAAGCGGTCGGCCGCCGACAAGCCGCCGCCGGATTGGGACCTGGTCTACAAGCGCAACTACATCGAGCGGCTCAAGCGTGACCGTCCGCCGCTCAACGTGCGCGACGAGCTGCCCGAGCTGATCGCCAAGGGCTACGAGGACATCCCCGAAGAGGACATCGTCCGCCTCTACTGGTGGGCGCTCGCGCACGACAAGCCGAAGATCGGCACGTTCATGGTGCGGGTCAAGGTCGCCGGTGGCCTGGTCACGCCGGCCCAGGCCCGTGCGCTCGGCGAGATCGCCAAGAAGTACGGACGCGACGAGGCCGAGCTGACCACCCGGCAGGGCATTCAGCTGCACTGGGTCGAGCTGGCCAAGCTGCCCGAGGTGCTGGCGGCGATCGAGGCGGCCGGGCTCACCACCAACGGCGGCGAGGGCGACACCGTCCGCAACATCACCGGCTGCCCGGTCGCCGGCCTCACGCACGACGAGCCGTTCGACGTCACGCCGGTGATCCGCGAGGTGGCCGATCACTTCTACGGCAACCTGGAGTTCTCCAACCTGCCGCGCAAGCACAAGTACACGATCTCCGCGTGCACGGCCCAGTGCAACGCACCGGAGATCTCCGACGTCGCGCTCATCGCCGTCGAGAAGGACGGCCACCAGGGCTTCGCGCTGCGGATCGGCGGCGGCATGACGAACACGCCGCGCATCTCGCGTGACATCGGCGTGTTCATCCCGCGCGAGCAGACCGTCGAGGTGCTCGAGGCCGTCACCAACGCGTGGCAGCGCGACCTGCGCTATCGCATCAGCCGGGCCAAGGCGCGCATCAAGTTCATGATGGACGACTACGGCCCCGAGGGCATGCGCGCCAAGATCGAGGAGATGCTCGGTCGTCCGCTCGAGGACGGCGTGGCGCCGGAGCCCAAGGTCGACGCCGACCACCTCGGCGTGCACGCGCAGGGCCAGGACGGGCTCGTCTACATCGGCGTCCCGGTCTCGTCCGGACGGATCACCGGCAGCGCGCTGGAGACGCTCGCGGACCTCGCCGAGAGCTACGGCGGCGACGTGCGCTTTACCCGACAGCAGAACTTCATCCTCGGCAACGTGCCGGTCGAGCGCGTCGAGGAGGTCAAGCTCGTCCTCGACAAGCTCGGCTTCGACGTCGACCGCGGCCGCGCGTTTGGCCGCTCGCTCGCGTGCACCAGCCACCGGTTCTGCAACTACTCGGTGGCCGAGACCAAGGGCAAGCTCGAGGAGATGCTCGACGAGCTCACCGAGCACTACGGCGCGACCGAGATCGGCGACCTGGCGATCCACATGGACGGCTGCCCGCACGCGTGCGCCCAGCACTGGGTCGGCGAGATCGGGCTGCAGGGCACGACCACGCGCGTCGAGGGATCGGACGAGCGGGTCGAGGCCTACGACCTGACCGTGGGCGGTGGCCTCGGCACCCGCACCGCGATCGGCCGCCGGCTGCTGCGCCGTGTGCCGACCGGTGAGATCAACGGGGTGATGGACCGGCTCGTCGGTGCCTGGCTGACCGAGCGCAACAGCAAGGGTGACCCGGCGTTCACGCTCGGCGACTTCTGCAACGCGCACACCGACGAGGAGCTCATCGCGATCGCGAACGACAGCCCGCTCGCGGCCGGTGCCGCGACGGACAGCAGCGTCGCGGTGCGCGTCCCGGGCCCGCTGCTGCCGCTGGTGAACGGCGAGGACCGTGTCGACGTCCACGCCGCGACCGTCGGCGAGGCGCTGGCCGCGGTGGCCGCCCGCTTCCCGGAGTTCGGCGCGACGATCTTCCCGGACGGGCCGGGCAAGGTCGCGGACGCCTTCCTGGTAGCGATCGGTGACGACGACATCCGCGGGCTGGACGGCCTGCAGACCCCGGTCCAGCCGGACCAGGACATCATCATCGTCATGGCGATGTCCGGCGGCTGACCCCTTCAACTTCTCAGCACGGCTTACTCAACAAGAGGATTGGCAATGACTCAGCTGAATCTGGCGCCGGCCTGGCACGAGGACCGAGTGATCTTCGACGACCTGGAGATCGGCGAGATCGCGCTCGACCTGGACGACCAGGACCCGCAGGACGTCGTCGAGTGGGCGCTCGAGACGTTCAACGACCGCATCGCGATCGTCACCGCGCTGCAGGCCGACGGCATGGCCGTGCTCGACATGGCCGCCAAGATCAAGCCGGACGTCCGGGTGATCACGGTCGACACCGGACGCCTGCCGCAGGAGACCTACGACTTCATCGACGAGGTTCGCGCGCACTACCCGAAGACCCAGTGGGACGTGCTGTCGCCGGACAACGCTGAGGTCGAGGCGATGGTGCAGCGGCGCGGCGTCAACCTGTTCCGCAACTCGGTCGAGGAGCGGATGCTCTGCTGCCAGATCCGCAAGGTCCGTCCGCTGGTCAAGGCACTGCAGGGCGTCGACGCCTGGTTCACCG
>Ga0164242_10003983_pt1 | contig 16688 bp, 16 predicted proteins | sample OricomgcompostMG_FD_108783 | JGI IMG/M metagenome (GOLD analysis project Ga0164242, IMG submission 108783) | Miracle-Growth compost microbial communities from Emeryville, California, USA - Original compost - Miracle growth compost (MG) ...
GAACTGACCGAGCTCGGCCCGGCGCACACCGATTCCGACACCATCGCTTGGGTAAAGCATGACCGTACGGTGTTCACCGGCGATCTGCTGTTCAATGAGGGCCACCCGGTGATCTGGGCCGGCCCGCTGTCCAACTGGATCGCCGCGTGCGATTTCATCGTCGCGCTCGATCCCGAAGTGGTGGTGCCGGGACACGGGCCCATCACCGACGTGTCGGCGGTAAAGAACATGAAGGGATACTTCGAGCACTTGCGCGACGAGGCCCGCGGGCGGTTCGAAGCCGGGATGGACTGGCGCGAGGCCGCGCGCGACATTCCGATCAAGGAATACGCGCACTGGACCGATCCGGAGCGCGTCGTCGCCAACGTCTATTCGCTCTACAAGCAGTGGGATCCGCAAATTCCGCCCGCGCCGCCGCCGGTGCTGTTCGCCGAGATGAATCGCTACCGCAAGGAACACGACGAAGCCCACGGGTGCGGCCATGCCCATTGAGCTGAACGCCACTCACGATCCGGCCCGGCGCAGCTGGGTTGAGAGCGCGAATTCTGCCGAAACCGATTTTCCGATCCAGAACCTGCCGTTCGGCGTGTTCGATGACGGCAAGGGCGCGCGGGGCGGCGTCGCATTGGGCGACAGCATCATCGATCTCGGCGTGCTGATGGCCGGCGGCCTGATCGAAGGGGAAGCCGCCAAGGCCGGCTCGGGCGACACCCTGCTGCCTTTGTTCGCGCAGCCCAGGACGGCGGTCTCGGCCCTGCGCGCGCGCCTTTCCGAGCTCTACCGAGAAGGCGGCAGCGCGGACCGCGCGGCGGCCGAAGCCGCGCTGGTGCCGATGGCCTCGGCCAGCGTGCTGATGCCGGCCCGGCCCACCGCGTTCACCGATTTCTGTACCTCGGCCGATCACATCCTGCGGATGGCTGCGAACGGCGGACGCGCGCCGATGCCGGCTTGGGCGACCCTGCCGGTGGCCTACAACGGCCGCGCAAGTTCCGTTGCGGCGACCGGTACGCCGGTGATCCGCCCGGTGGGCCAGGTCGTGCCGTCCGGTAGCAACGCGATGGTCGTCGCACCCGAGCCGATGCTCGATTTCGAACTCGAGTTCGGTGCGTGGCTCGGCGGCCCGGTCAATGCGCTCGGCGAGGCGGTCGACATGCGCCGCGCGGACGAGCTGCTGTTCGGCTGCTGCCTGGTCAATGACTGGTCCGCCCGCGCGATTCAGTTCTACGAGATGCTGCTCGGGCCCCACCTGGGCAAGAGCTTCCTGACCACGATCTCGCCGTGGGTGGTGACGATGGAGGCGCTCGCGCCGTTCCGCGTGCCGGGCAGGGGCCGCAGCGGTGACGATCCGGCGCTGCCGGGCTATCTTGACGATCCGTTCGACCGCGAGCTGGGCGGGCTCGACATCGAGCTCACCGCCGAGCTCGACACGGGCGGCGGCGCGCACACGATCGTGCGCACCAACGTCGCCGAACTGTTCTGGACCCTGGCGCAGATGGTCGCCCACCAGGCCTCGGGCGGCGCTCCGCTCGAAACCGGCGACCTGATCGCCACCGGCACCGTCTCCGGCGCGGCCGAGGAAGCGCGCGCCTGCCTGGTCGAGATCACCAAGCTGGGCAAGGAGCCGCTTATCTTGCCAGACGGCACGCAGCGCGTGATGCTGGAAGATGGGGATACCCTTACGCTGCGCGGAAAGGCCAAGGCCGAGGGCCGTGTGCCGATCGGCTTCGGCCCGTGCAGCGGCACGGTGATGCCGGCGAGAGTAGCGGCATGAGCGGCGAGGTCACCACCTGCGGCGAGCGCACGCGGATACCGGTCTCTGCACGCGGCAAGCATCTCGTCGTCGATATCCATTGCCATCTCGGGATCCCGGCGGCCGACGCAATCGTCCAAGCGAAGTATCCGGGGCCGCCGCCCGGGATCAACGACTTCACCAGCCCGAAGACGATGGAGGTCAACCGCGCCCAGTTCGCGGCGATCGGGCGTACGCTCAACACGCTCGACACCCGGCTAGAAGACATGGACCGGCTGGGGATCGACGTGCAGGCGATCTCGCCGAGCCCGGGGCAGTATTTCTACTTCACCGATCCCGAGACCGGGCGAGATGCGGCGCGCGCGGTGAACGACGGGATGGCCGAAGCGGTCGCCAAGCATCCCGACCGGCTGGTCGGCATGGGCACGGTGCCGCTGCAGAACGCCGAGATGGCGGTCACGGAGATGAAGCGCTGCGTGGGCGACCTCGATCTGCGCGGAATCGAGATCAGCACCAACGTCAACGGTACCGACTTCCACGCCGAGGAACTGCGGCCCGTCTGGGCCGCGGCCGAAGAGCTGGGAGTGCTCATCTTCATTCACCCGCTCGGGTTCACCGAGGGCAAGCGGCTGAGCGAATATTACTTCAACAACCTGATCGGCAATCCGCTCGAATCCACGCTTGCCGTCGGCCACCTGATCTTCGGTGGCGTGCTGGATGCTTATCCGGGCCTGAAGATCTGCGTCGCCCACGGGGGCGGTTACATCCCCGGCTACTGGGGCCGGATGGACCACGGCTGGCGCGCCCGCGGCGACTGTTCGGAGCATTGCCAGCATCAGCCGTCGAGCTACCTGCGCAAGCTGTGGCTCGATACCTTGGTGTTCGACCAGGACCAACTCGACAGCCTGGTGTGCACCCACGGGGCGGACAAGCTGTGCCTCGGCACCGATTATCCGTTCGACATGTCCGAGCCCGATCCGGTCGGTTTTCACGAGCGTCTGAGCGAGGCTGACAAGGCCAAGATCCTCGGCCGGAATGCGGCCGACCTCCTGGGGTTGAAAGTCGGACGATGAGGGCCGCGCCGGCCCGCAGCGAAATTTCGGGTGGAACCGCCTATTGGGCGCTGTTCCTGCTGTTCCTGAGCAATGTGTTCAATGTGGGCGACCGCACCCTGCTGGGCGTGGTGACCGAGCCGGTGCGCCGCGAGTTGGGGCTTTCCGACACCGAGGTTTCGCTGACCAACGGCATCATGTTCGTGCTGTTCAACCTCGTCGCCGGGCTGTTCATCGCTCGGCTGGTTGACCGCGGCAACCGCACGCGGATCCTGGCGATCGGGGTCGCCGCCTGGTCGATCGCGACCGCCGCGACCGGATTGGCGCAGGATTTTGTCACGCTTTCGCTCGCGCGCATCGGCGTGGGCGTAGGCGAGGCGACCGCGTTTCCGGCGGCGATGTCGCTGATTCCCGACCTGTTTCGGCAGGAAACCCGCAGCCGGGCTGTGGCGGTATTCCAGTCGAGCGGGATGATCGGCGTGGTCGGAGGCACGATCCTCGCCGGCGAGCTGGCGGCCAGCATGGGTTGGCGGGCGATGTTCGTGGTGTGCGGCGCGGCCGGTGCCGCGCTGGCGGCGGTGCTGACGCTCACCATGCGCGAACCTCGGCGCGAACCGGCCGATATGCGCGCGGCCGATGCGGGCACCTATCTTGCAAATCTCGCCGCCGCCTGCAGACGGGCGTTGCACACGCCGGGCTTCGTTTCGCTGGCGCTCGCGTTCGGCATCGCGGGAATGATCGGCGCCGTCCTCGGGGCATGGGGGCCGGCGTTCCTGCAGCGGTCCCACGGGGTGCCGCTGGCGCACGTCGGTTTGGTGATCGGCCCGGCGGTGGGCCTGGGGGGGATCGCCGGCACGCTGGCGTCGGGCGTGCTTGCCGATCGCCTGGTCCGGCGCAGCGGGCTTGCGAGCGACATGCTGAAAGTCCCGCTGGTGGCGCTGCCGCTTGCCGCCCCGTTCACCGCCGGCTTCGTGCTCGCGCCCTCGGTCGCGCTGACCCTGCTTTCGGCGGCCGCAATGAACTTCTGCCTCACCTGCGCGGTTCCGCCGTGCATCAACTACGCGGTGACGCGCGCGGACCCGGGTGATCGCGGGGTTACCGCGACGATCATGCTGGCCGCGACCGGGCTGATCGGCGGAGGGCTGGGGCCGTTTATCGTCGGCGCGCTGAGTGACATGCTCGCGCCGCAGCTAGGGGCCGAAAGCCTGCGCTTCGGAATCGCCTCGCTGATCGTCACTCCGCTGGTCTCCGCGGCATTCCTGGTCGTGGCGATCCGCAAATCCGCCTGTCCGGCGGTCCCGGTTGCGTGACCCACGTGAGCCATTCGGTACTAATCGTCGGCGGCGGAATCGGCGGTTTGACCGCGGCCATCGCGCTTGGCCAGCGCGGGTTCGACGTCACCGTGATCGAACGCGAAGCCGGTCCCTCGGCCGACGGGGTCGGAATCAGCCAGCAGGCGAACGTGGTTCGCGCGCTCGCTGGGCTGGGCCTGGCCGAGGAATACGTCCAAGCGGGCTTCGCCTATCGCTGGGCCGAGATCTACGCGCCTGACGGAACACTGATCGCGCGCACGCAGGTGCGATCGCTGATCGAGGGATACCCGGGCAGCATGGGCATCCGCCGACCCGAGCTGCACCGCGTGCTCGGCAACGCCGCGCAAAAGGCCGGAGCCGAAATTCGCCGCGGCATGACGGTGGCGAAGATGGACGATACCGGCAGCGTAGTGCAGGTCGTTTTTTCGGACGGCACCGAACAGGGCTTCGATATCGTGATCGGCGCGGACGGGATCTATTCGCAGACCCGGCAGACCCTCTTTCCCGACGCGCCGCGCCCCGAATTCACGGGGCAGTCCGTATGGCGCTACAACCTGCCGCGACCCGAAGGCTTTGACGCGCTGCAGGTGTATAACGGCGCGACGGGGGTCGGCCTCGTGCCGATGAGCGAGGAGTTGATCTACATCTACGCGACCGCGCCCGAGCCGGACAATCCGGCGTACCCTCGCGAAGGCCTCGCTGGGCGGATGCGTGGCAAGCTTGATGGGTGCGCACCTGCTATCCGCAAAGTGGCGGAGCGCATCACCGACGATGCCGGGGTGGTCTATCGTCCGCTTGAGGCCGTCTTTCTCGACGGGCCGTGGCACAACGGGCGCGTGGTGCTGCTCGGCGATGCGATCCACGCCACCACGCCGCATCTCGGGCAGGGTGGCGGCATGGCGATCGAGGACGCAGTGGTGCTGGCCGAAGAGCTGGCGCGGCACGACGATTCCGAGGCGGCGTTCACCGCCTATCGCGCGCGCCGGTTAGAGCGTTGTCGTTTCGTGGTGGAGAAATCACTCGCGATCTGTCGGGGTCAACTGGGCAGGGGGCCGCTGATCGACAACGCGCAAGCCAGCGCGGAGATGAGCGCGCTGCTCGCGCAGCCGATCTGATCGTTCAGCCGACCTTGGGCGGGACGAACGCCAGGCCCTCGGCTTCGAGTTGCGCCTGGGCCGCTTCCTCGCGAGCGATCGCGCGTTGGACCGCCGGCCGCGCTTCCATTGCACGCGCGTGTGCGCGGAAGCGCGGAAAGCGCGCGACATCGTAGCCCGCGCCTTCCACCCGCCAGAACACCCAGTAAAGATAACCGTCCATCGCGGACCATTCGGCGCCGTACCACCACGGCCTGGCGGCCAAGCAGTCCTCGACCAGCTGGAAATACTCGTCCATCGCCTGCTCGGCGGTTTGCTTAACCGTCACCGCGTTGTCCGGCCCGGCGAAGAACATCGGCATGCGGATGCGCGTGACCAGTGGGTGCAAGGTAGCTGAACAGAAGCACAAGTCGGCCAGCTGGTGCGCGCGCTCGGCTGCTGAGTGCGCGGGCGGCATCAACCTCGCCCGCGGAAATCGCTCGGCAAGATAGGTCAGGATCGCGACATTTTCGGTCAAAACGTCACCCTCGATCTCCAGCGCCGGGACTTTGCCCTTCGGATTGAAACGGCGGTACTCGGGTGATTTGTGCTCGCCCTTGAGGAACCGGACCAGGTTCGTTTCGAATGCGATTCCAGCTTCCTCCAGCGCGATCGCGGTAACCCGTGCGCAAGTGTAAGGGGCCATGTGCAGGATTGCGGGCATCGCTCTGTCTCCGTTCGGGCGCATTATCACCGCTTGCGGATAAGGCAGGATATTCCTACTGCAAAGAATAATGATCCGCGGGAGAGGCGGCTACCGTGACGCAATGGCTGCGCAATTGCTGGTATATGGCGGGCTGGAGCGACGAAATCGGCGAGCGCGGGCTCGCCCGGCGCATTTTCGACCGCCCGATTTACCTCTATCGCCTCGAAACCGACGACCTGGCCGCGATTCTCGACCGTTGCCCGCACCGTTTCGCCCCGCTTTCGCTCGGCGCGCGCGAGGGGGACAACCTGGTTTGCGGCTACCACGGGCTGACCTTTTCGCCGGAGGGCAAATGCGTGCGCAACCCGTTCGCCGAGCGGATTCCGGCCGGCACCGACGTACCGACGTTCGCGGTCGTCGAGCGCGACGGGATCGCTTGGCTTTGGGGCGGTAACAAGGACCAGGCCGATCCAGCATCGATCCCCGATTTCTCGTTCATCCCGGATACGCCTCACAGCCGCACGATCCGCGGCTACACGCCGATGAAGGCCAATTACGAATACGGCACCGACAACCTGCTCGACCTGAGCCACATCGAATTCGTCCACAAGGGCACGTTTGCCGGGCAGGGCGTGATCTTCGCCGGCGAGCACTCGGTGCGGGTTGACGGCGACACTCTGCGCTCGGACTGGTTCATGGCCGACATTCCGCCCCCGTCGGTTGCCTACGGCCGCTATCCGCAGGATGCGCGCGTCGACCATTGGCTGGAAATGCGCTGGAGGGCCCCGGCCTCGATGCGCCTGCTGATCGGCGCATGTCCGCATGGCGCCTCGCGCGCGGAGGGTTTCGAGTTGCCCCAGGCCCATATCCTGACGCCGGCGAGCGAGCATGAAACCCACTATTTTTGGGCTTCCACCCGCTATCACGACCTCGCGTCCGCCGAGACCGACGAAATGCTCCACACGATGTTTTCCGCCGCGTTCGACAGCGAGGACAAGCCGATGATCGAAGCAGCTTACGACAACGTGCGCGGGTGCGATTTCTGGGCGGAGAAGCCCGTTTCGCTTGGGGTCGACCAGGGCGGTGCCCGCGCCAGAAGAATGCTCGAAAAGATGATCCGCGACGAGCGGGCCGCAAGCGGTTGAAGGAGACGAGATGCGTTTCGGGGTGATTTTGCTCGCGGCGCTGGCAGCCGCTTCGATGCCGGCCCAGGCCGCCGGAGTTTCCGCCAGCCACTGGATCACGCTCGGCACCCAGGGGGGACCGATGCCCTCGGCGCAGCGATCGCAACCGGCGAACGTGCTGGTTACGCCCGATGGTACGTATCTGGTCGATGCCGGTGACGGCGCGGTCGAACAACTGGCGAAGGCGGGAATTGCGCTGGCGCAAGTGAAGGCGGTGGTGTTCAGCCACCTCCATTTCGACCACACCGCCGGGCTCTTCGGTCTGCTCGGGCTGCGATATCAGACCAGCATTTACGCGCCGCTCATGATCTATGGCCCGCCCGGCACCAAGACGATGGTCGACGGTATTCTGGCCGCGATGCAGCCCACCGCGCATTCGGGTTACGGCATGCCGGGATCGCCCTTTCACGAGCCCGCAGAAGGCATCGTGGTGATCGATATCCGCGACGGTGCCAGTTTTGCCCTCGGCTCGGCCAAAGTGACCGCGCGCAAGAACACGCATTACAGCTTCGCGCCGGGCAGCGCCGACGACAAGGCATACGAGTCCCTGTCGCTTCGGTTCGACATGCCGGACCGCTCGATCGTTTACACCGGCGATACCGGCCCGAGCCCGGCCGTGGTCGAGCTGGCGAAAGGGGCCAATCTGCTCGTCGCTGAGATGATCGACCTCGACGGCACCCTGGCCGACATCCGCCGGGCATCGCCCAACATGCCCGCAGCCGCGATGGCGCCGCTCGAAACCCATCTGCGCACGCATCACCTGACACCTGAGGAACTGGGCGATCTGGCAAGCGCAGCCGGGGTAAAGGCGCTGGTCGCAACCCACCTTTCCGCTCCGGACCTGACGGGGGGAAGCGAACTGGATTATCTCGCGCGCATCCGCAGCCGGTTCGCCGGGCCGGCAACCGTCGGCCGCGACCTCGAGGAATTCTAGATCAGACTTAAACTCAAGGAGAAAAACGATGCGCAAGATACTGATCGCAATGGTGCTGGCTGCGCTGGGGACGGGCGCCATTTCGCTCCTGGGCTCCCCAGCTTATGCGACTGAGGCGTCGACACCGGCGGCCGATCACTATTCCGTTGCGGCCACGAAGGTGGGCAAGCTGATCGACGATCCCGCGGCGGCCGCAATTCTCAAGCAGTTGATCCCGACCGTCTGGAACAACGAGATGTTTCAGTCGCAGGGCCGCGACCTGGCACTCAAGGACATCCAGCAATACGAACCGGTGCTTACAGAGGAAATGCTGGCCAAGATACAGGCCGAGTTCGACAAGATCCCGGCCAAAAACTGATGCATGATCGCTGACGGCCGCTGCATGATCGTGCTGCAGCGATGACGGATGGCGTGTCGCCCAGAGCCTGCACGGCGAGGACCGGAACAGCGGGCGACGCGGTCGGAACATAGTATGCCGTGAGGTAGTCGACCGCGATCGTGCACGCATGATCCGGGTGTGCTAGATTAGCGAAGCGGAGTACGAGCAGCAGCAGCGCGCGTAACGAGCATTCGCCCTGCTGAGACATGGTGAGTCCGCGACTGCTTGATCGCACGAATTTGTCGGGGGGAATCGGAATGAAGAAGCAAGTGCTTTTGGCAAGCTCGCTGGCTTTGGTTTGCCCTTGGGCGACCTCTGCGGAAGTGCCGGCCCAGCCGGCGCCGAAACTGGAATTTGCGTTCGAGGAGACCGTGACGCTTGGCGCTGCGATTCCGGTCGGAAATACGCCGCTCGGCAAGCGCAACATCGTCCCGATCACCGGCGGCACATTCGAAGGGCCGGGCATCAAGGGCACGATCGTTCCCGGCGGCTGGGACTGGCAACTCACGCGGGCCGACGGTTGCACGCAAATCAAGGCCGACTACATGCTCAAGACCGATGATGGGGTAGTGATCAACGTAGTCAACGCCGGCTCATTGTGCCCGCCGAAGGATGGTGAGCCGAGGCCCGCCCGGACCCAGCCAGTGTTCGAGGCGCCGATCGGAAAGTACGAATGGCTCGGGCAAACTGCGTTCGTCGGCACGCTCGAACTTGCGACCGGCACGCCGGGGCCAGCGGTGCACATCCGCTTCTACAAGGCGGTTTGACGCCGAGGATCAGCGGCTGATGGTAAACCGGTAGACGATCTGGTCTCGTACGTCTGGCCGGGATCGAGCCGGGCGGACCCGAATTCGCGCCTGTTGGGCGTGTCGGGGAAGATTTGCGGCTCGAGCGCGATCCCGTCGCCCTGGCGGCTCGATACGGCCGACGAGACGCAGCCTTATATGCGCGTGATCGGACGGCTGCCGGTTAAGACGCGGACGTCGGCGCGCAAGATGCTGCGGACGCTCGGTGTCGAGCACGGGTATCAGGGCGAGGAGTTCAAGGAGCTCGCGCCGTTGATGATCGACACAATGAACGCGGGCGAAGTGCTGATTCGGGAGCCTAACTGACGACAGATCGTCTTGCCAGGCGTCCGGGGGCGGTGAACGAAATGGACTGCCTCGTCGAGAAATTGAAGTCAGTTGGGGCTGTGCTCCACCGTAAGATCGGTTCGTCGCGCATCAGCCCCGGTTCAGAGAAAGGGGGTATTATTGATGGTGTCTTGAACACGAATTGTTTCATATCAATTCGATAGGGGGATTTTCAAATCCCTCCTCCGCTACCAGCCTTCCTCACGCGCCGAGCGCCAGCATCTTCGATAGGCCGCCGTCGATCGTCAGCGTCGAAGCGGTGAAGTAGGCGCCGGCGGGCGAGGCGAGGAATACGGCGACGTTGGCCACTTCTTCCGGCTTTCCCGGACGCTTCAGCGGAATGAACTTGGATTTTGCCTTGCGGATGGTCCAGTGATCCTTGGCCGCCTCGTTCATCGGCGTAAGGATCATGCCCGGCGCAATCGCGTTGACCGTGATACTATCGCCGGCGACCTCGAGCGCGAGCGTCTCGGTAAAGTTCTTCTGCGCGCCCTTGGCGGCCATGTAGTCCGCCCCGCCGGCGCGCATCACGTCGGCGTGGATCGAGGTGATGTTGATGATCGTGCCGCCTTTTTTGGCCTGACGTAGATCGCGCACGAAGCGGCGGCAGGTGAAGAAGGTGCCCGTCAGGTCGGTGCGCAGCATGTTCTCCCACGTCACTGTGTCCATGTCGGCCACGTTGACGCCCGACATGTTGATGCCCGCCGAATTCACGAGGATATCCGGCAGGCCCAGTTCGTCGGCGATGCGATTGAAGCCATCCTCCACCGACGCTTCCACGCGCACGTCATTCTCGACCGCCAGCGCGCGGCGGCCGTGCCCGAGAATGGCTTGCGCGGTGACGTCGGCACCGGCGCGATCGCGCAGGTAGGTCAACGCCACGTCCGCCCCCGCCGCGGCAAGGGCGATGGCACAGGCGGCGCCAATCCCGGATTCGCCGCCTGTCACGACCGCAATGCGGCCGTTGAGCGTGTTTTCGAACATGGTATAAAAAGCCGCGTCTGGTGATCGAGTTCCCGCGTTCAGCGGATCGGGTGACCGCCCTCGGCTCGCGCTTTTCATGCAGACTATAATGTCGCCAATAGCGCCCGCACCGCCAGCATGGCCATGAGAATACTCGACAGAAGAAAAAGGATCGCCCGAGCGGGCTGTTTGTTCACCGCGGCCTGCCAGACCGAATGAATGATCCGCAGGACGACATAGAGCCACGCAAGCCACACGTCCGTACGTCCATAACCGGACAGCGCCAGGATGAGCACCGCGGCGTAGAAGATCGTCGGCTGCTCGAGCAGGTTGGCGTAGTTGTGTGCCTTCCAGTTCACCCGGTCGTCGATCAGGCCCTCGAGATCCTGCCCCCGTGCGCCGAGCTTGAGCTTGTGGGTGCCGAGCGCGCGCAAGGCTGGGCCCCGCGTGGCGGCCATCCAGATGAGCATAACGACCGTCCATACGGCCAGCGCAGCAGCGGGAGCGAGAATATTGCCTGGCATCGGATTGTCTCCCGCAGCCTCGAGATCAAGACTGTGGCGGCGCCGTTGGATTGTCAATCGGGGCTAGATCTCCGGCGCGATCACCCGGGCAAAGGCGGCGGGATCGACATTGCCGCCCGAGAGCACGACTGCGGTGCGCCCGTCGAGCGGCACTTTGCCGGCGAGCGCTGCCGCGAGCGCCGCGGCTCCCCCGGGCTCGATCACGAGGCGGAGACGCGCGAAGGCGAAGCGTTGCGCGGCGCGAACCTCGGCCTCCGATACCGCGAGGCCCTCCCGGACGCGCTCCTTGAGCACAGCGAAATTGACCGGCCGGGTCGCCAGCGTCTGCAGGGCGTCGCACGCGGTCGGCGGCGGATTGGAGCCGACGGCGACGATCTCGCCCGCTTTGAGGCTGCGGCGCACGTCGTCCCAGCCTTCGGGCTCGACCGGCACGACCTCTGCCTCGGGGCAGGCGAGGGCCAAGCCGGCGGTCAGCCCGCCACCGCCGCATGGGGTGACGATCCGCGTTGGCGCTCCGCCCGCCTGCTCGACCATTTGCGCGAGGAGTTCGATGCCGGCGCTGCCCTGGCCTTCGATCACCCATGGGTCGGCATAAGCGTGGACCAGCGTCGCGCCGTTTTCGGCGATCAGGCGCTCCGCCACCTCGTCGCGACTCTCCCCGCCAGGCCGATTGTAGAGAACGATCCCGGCACCCAGCGCGCGGGTTCCGGCGAGCTTCACCTCCGGCGCATCGTTCGGCATGACGATGGTCGCCGCGATGCCGAGCTTCCTTGCCGCCCAGGCAACGCCTTGCGCATGATTGCCGCTCGACACGGCGACGACGCCGCGCTGGCGCTCCTCCGCCGAAAGCTCGCTCAGGCGATACCAGGCGCCGCGAATCTTGAATGCGCCGACCGGTTGCAGGCTCTCGGCCTTGGCCCAGACCGTCGCGCCTTCGATCCCGACCGGCAGCAGCGGCGTCGGCGGCAGGATCGCGGCGACTTTCTCCGCTGCCCGCAGAACGCCCTCGCGCGTCGGAGATCGCATTGTCATCGGCCCTTCGCTATTTGGGCCACGTCGCATATTTACGCGCGCCCCTCCAGCGTCTAACGGGCGCGCCTTTCACAGGGAACCGGCCTCTGAAAGCGCCCGTTAGCCCGATGCCCCAGTTCGCAAAGGACGGATCGATGAACGACAGCCCCATCAACGACACGCGCAAGGCGGAACTGCTCTCCACCCAGGTCGAGCACATCGACATCCGCGAATACGACGCGCGGCCGCTGATCGACGCGATGGGCAAGATGAGCTTCACCAGCCGCGACCTTGCCCGCGCGGCGCGCATCTACAACCAGATGCTGGAAGACAAGGATTGCACGATCTTCCTCGTCATCGCCGGTTCGACCAGCGCCGCGGGCTGCATGGACCTCTACGCCGAGCTGGTCCGTTCCAACATGGTCGATTGCGTCGTCGCCACCGGGGCTACCATCGTCGACATGGATTTCTTCGAAGGGCTTGGCCACAAGCACTACCAGGCGCTGGAGATTCCTGACGACGACACGCTGCGCTCGCTCTACATCGATCGCATCTACGACACCTATATCGACGAGGAAGAGCTCCAGCACGTCGACAACACGATCTACGAGATCGCCGAGGCGCTGGAACCGAAAGCCTATTCCAGCCGCGCCTTCATCCGCGAGATGGGCCGCTACCTGGTCGAGCATGGCAAGAAGGACAACTCCCTCGTCAAGCTCGCTTACGAGCACGACGTGCCGATCTTCTGCCCGGCCTTCACGGACAGTTCGGCCGGCTTCGGGCTCGTCAAGCACCAGGTCGAGCGGATCAAGGCCGGCAAGCCTCATCTCACCATCGATTCGATCGCCGATTTCCGCGAGCTGACGCAGATCAAGATAGAGGCCGGCGACTCCGGCCTGCTGATGGTTGGCGGCGGGGTGCCGAAGAACTTCGTCCAGGACACCGTCGTCTGCGCCGAGATCCTCGGCCACGAGGATGTGGCGGTGCACAAGTACGCGGTGCAGATCACCGTTGCCGATGTCCGCGACGGGGCCTGCTCATCCTCGACGCTGCAGGAAGCGGCGAGCTGGGGCAAGGTCAACACCGGCATCGAGCAGATGGTCTTCGCCGAAGCGGGCAGCGTCATGCCGCTTCTGGCCAGCGACGCCTATCACCGCGAGGCGTGGAAGAAGCGTACCCCGCGCCGCTGGACGAAGCTGTTCGATCCGGCCTAGGTTTCGCCCATGGCCGACGGGGGGAACTGGGATCTCGCGATAAACGGGCTGACGCTGGTCACCGGCATCGCCGGCGGCGTGCTCAGCTATTTCCTCCTGAGCAAGCCGGGCAAGGAGCGGGAGGAACGGCTGGAGAAGTCGGCCGCCTATCTCCAGCTCGAACTCGCCTCGATAGAGGTGTTCAAATACAAGGCCGCCTGCTGGTATTCGATCGACTGGGCGATGACGGGCGAAAACCCGGAAAAGCGCGCCCCCGGGCAGATACGGGAAGAGGCGGACCAGTATTTCTATCAGTGTTTGAACCTGTTCGAGATCGCGAGCCGGTTCCGGAAAGAGGGCGTCATCGTCCCCGAGATATACGCGAGTTGGGTCGCGTGGTTTTTCGAGACGCTCGAATTCCCCTATTTCCGGGAGCAGTGGGCTGAAGCCTACCGCGACAATTACACGCAGGAAGTCCGCGAGATATTCGACGCCGGGGTGAAGCTGAGGTGGCGAGCCAACGAAAACCCGAACGTCCTGCGCGAAGCGTTCTACGCTGAGGTGGGCGACATCATCGAGTGCGACGAGATCCGGCACTGGCGCGTGGCCGTGCCGCACGCCGCCGAAACCGAAGCCCGGCGTAGCGAGATCGCTGTCTCCGGCCTGGCGTTCTCGTGGGATCGTGGTTCGTGCGCGGCCGAGGCCGCCGCCTTCGCCGCGCGCGTCATCGGTGCGCAGCCATCCTACATCAGCCACGGTGAAATCCAGTGCGGGCTGACCACGCCCGACGGTGCCCACTGGATCGAAGGGCTGGAGCGGCGTTACAGCGCGGATTTCACCTCGCCGGGAGATCGCGAAATGCTGATCGCGCGCGATTCGCACGGCGCGATCGTCGGTATCGGCATCCTCCATCCCGAGCTGGACGGCCCAGTTCGCTACGGCGTCGTCGAAGACATGGCGGTGGACCCGAAATCGAGGAGTGGCGGTATCGGTCACGCTCTGTTGGAGCGCCTGGTCGAAAGGGCGCGCGAAAGCGGCTGCGCTTGGGTTTTCCTCGAAAGCGGCCTTGTCAACGAAGCTGCTCACCGGTTTTTCGAGCGCGAAGGCTTCAGGATGACCTCGCACGTCTTCGCTCGCCGTCTCGATTGATCCCTGACCGTCCTCCTTCGGCGTGTTTTAACTTGCAGTTCAGCCACGGCGGAATATATGCGCCTTCCGCTGCCCCATGGGGACTTCCAAACCGCAAGGCAGCTTTATCGTCCACGACAGTTTGGGGGTCCCTTGAGTTGCACAGCTATCCCGACGCATCGTCTGTAGCCCGCGCCTTCGCGCCGGATCAGCCGGTCATTCTCAATCGCCCGCACGCCGCTGCGCGCGCCGCCCGCTTCTTTGCCGAGAAGTTTCCGGGCACGTCGATGTATGCGGTCAAGGCGAATCCCTCGCCCGACTTGCTGCAGATCCTGTGGGATTCGGGAATCACCCATTTCGACGTCGCCTCGATTGCCGAAGTGCGGCTGGTCCGTTCGCTGCTGCCGCGGGCGACGCTGTGCTTCATGCACCCGGTCAAGACCAAGAGCGCGATCGCCGAGGCTTATCGCGATCATGGCGTGCGCACCTTCAGTCTCGACACCCCCGAGGAGCTGGCGAAGATCGTCGAGGCGACCGGCGCCGCCGCCGATCTCAACCTGCTCGTGCGCCTGCGCGTCTCGTCGGATTATTCGGAGCTCTCGCTCGCCTCCAAGTTCGGCACTGATCTCGCCGACGCGGCGCCGCTGCTGCAGGCGACTCGCCAGCACTGCGATGCGCTGGGCATCTGCTTCCACGTCGGCAGCCAAGCGATGACGCCGTTCGCCTACGTCCAGGCGCTCGAGCGCGTGCGCGCAGCGATCGCCGAGGCGGCGGTGACGGTCGACATCGTCGATGTCGGGGGCGGGTTCCCGAGCTCGTATCCGGGCATGGAGCCGCCACGGCTGGAGGATTTCTTCGCCCTCATCGCCCGCCATTTCGAGGCGCTGCCCATCTCCTATTCGGCGGAGCTGTGGTGCGAGCCTGGCCGCGCGCTGTGCGCCGAATACAGCAGCCTGATCGTCAAGGTGGAGAAGCGCCGCGGCGACGAGCTCTACATCAACGACGGCTCCTACGGCGCGCTGTTCGACGCGGCGCACATCGGCTGGCGCTTCCCGGTGCGCGCGCTGGAGGACGACCTGACGCAGCCGCTCGCTGAGTTCGCCTTCTACGGGCCGACTTGCGACGATGCCGACTTCATGAAGGGACCCTTCCTGCTGCCGGCCGACATCCAGGCGGGCGACTACATCGAGATCGGCATGCTCGGCGCTTATGGTGCGGCGATGAAGACCGGCTTCAACGGCTTCGGCGAAGCGATCGCGGTGACCGTGGACGATGAGCCGATGGCGAGCCTCTATACCGGCCGCGCCGATCTGCGCGTGAGCGATAACGTCATCACCCTGCGCTGAGCGCGTTTTTCCGGCGGAGAGGTGGTGACGGACCGTTCAGGCCGTTACCGCCTCCTCGCGTCCGCTGTCCGCGAACCGGTGCGACAGGAACAGCTTGAACAGCACAAACGCGATCAGACCGACCACCGCCGCGGCGACGTGGACGAGCCAGAAGTGGGGTGTCGACATCGTCGAGTACCAGCCGCCGACCTCGCCGACGACCTTGTTGGCGATGAAGAAGGCCAGGTAGTAGATGCCGACCGATGTCGCGGTCAGCTTGCGCGGGGCGATCTTGGAAACCAGCGCCAGGCTTACCGGCAGCACGTGGCCGAAGCCCATGCTGTTGAAGAAGTGGAACATCACCGGCCAGAACAGGCCGATCTTGCCCGAGCCCTGCGTGATCGCCGCCATGTAGAGGCACAGCGCGCCGACGATGGTGAACAGGCTGCCGATGATCAGCTTGGTCAACTCGTCGGGTTCGCGGCGGCCGGTCTTGGGGTACCATTGCCAGAACCAGGTGATGCCGACGAGGGTCAGGAAGCTGAAGGTCGAATCGAGCGTTATCATCCAGCTTGTCGGCACTTTCATGCCGAAGAAGGTCAGGTCGAACTGCTGATCCGCCCAGACGAGATAGGCGTTGAAGATTTCCTGATTGGGCAGCAGCGATACCGCCAGCGCCGGCACCAGGACCACCAGCGCCGCGATGCGGGCGAAGTCGCCTTGCTCGAACGTGCTCGTCTTGGCCTGCGGTGCCGCCGGCATGTCGCGCTTGTCGGGTGGCAGATAGGGCTTGGCCCTGAGGTAAATCAGCAGGCCGAGCACCATCACCACGCCGGCACAGCCGAAGCCGTAGTGCCAGCCCACGTCCTCGCCCAGGGTGCCGGAGATCAGCGGCGCGGCGATCACGCTCACCTGGATGGCGATGTAGAAGATCTGGAACGCCACCGCCCGGCGCAAGTCGTTGGGGCCGTAGAGCTCGCCTACCTGGCTGGCGATGTTGCCCTTGAACAGGCCGACGCC
>Ga0164242_10003984_pt1 | contig 16680 bp, 16 predicted proteins | sample OricomgcompostMG_FD_108783 | JGI IMG/M metagenome (GOLD analysis project Ga0164242, IMG submission 108783) | Miracle-Growth compost microbial communities from Emeryville, California, USA - Original compost - Miracle growth compost (MG) ...
AGTCGCCAAACTGATGGTCGACGCGGGCCTGATCACCCTCGTCTCCTTCATCTCCCCCTTCCGCGCCGAACGCCAAATGGCCCGCGACCTGCTGGAAGACGGCGAATTCATCGAAATCCACGTGGCGACGCCGCTTGAGGTGGTCGAAAAGCGCGATGTCAAGGGCCTCTACGCCAAGGCGCGAGCGGGTGAGATTCGCAACTTCACTGGGATTGACAGCCCGTATGAGACACCGCAGAATCCGGACCTTGTGCTCGACACCACAAACGACAGCGCCGAGGCACTGGCGGAAAAGGTGGTGCGCTTCATGTTCGATGGCGGGTACCTGACAGCGGCACCGGAGTATGAAATTTAGATAGGGAATCTGAGCGACACGGTTATTCAAACCTTGACGGATAATTTACGCGAAAGATACAACCCTTAGCTCGCTGACATGGTGCAGGGTAAAAATTTATGCAAATCAAACGCTTTGAAATTCCCGGTCCAGCACTCATTCAGCCAAAGATCATTGGCGACAACCGCGGATATTTCATGGAGGCCTGGAAAGATGGCTGGTTCCGGGAAGAAATTGAAAACGTAGGATTTGTGCAGGACAATCAATCCCTTTCTGCTCAGATCGGGACTATTCGAGGTCTGCATTATCAAAAGGCTCCCATTGGCCAAGGAAAACTGATCCGTTGTCTGCAAGGCGCCATCTTCGACGTCGCCGTGGACATCAGAATCGATTCCGCCACCTTCGGCCAATGGGTCGGCGAAATTCTGACGCCGGAAGGTGGCGAGCAATTGTGGGTGCCAGAAGGTTTTGCGCATGGCTTTTGCACACTGAAACCGGACACGATTGTATTCTACAAGGTAACCAATCCTTACTCACGCGATCACGATGCTGGAATCGCCTTTGACGATCCTGAAATTGGCATCACATGGCCAACGGATCTGACGAACGCCGTGCTTTCCGACAAGGATCGCCATCAACCAGCTCTTAATAGCTTGAAACCTGTTTCGGCATGACATACTGACGCCATACGGATCGGGGGTAGAGGATTCATCATGCGTATTTTAGTGACCGGCGGCGCCGGATTTATTGGGTCGGCATTGGTGCGCTATCTGGTTTCCGAGGTCGGCACCGAGGTTCTCAATGTCGACAAGTTGACCTATGCCGGCAATCTAGAATCGCTAGCGCCCATCGAGGCCAGTGCAAACTATCGCTTTCTAAAGGCCGATATATGTTGCGCCGACGCCATGCGTGAAGCAATAGAGAGTTTTCGTCCCGATCATATCATGCATCTGGCGGCGGAAAGTCATGTCGATCGTTCGATCACCGGCGCAAAAGACTTTATCGAGACCAATGTGTTAGGCACCTTCACACTTCTCGAAGCAGCCCGACATTACTGGAACAATCTGACTGGCGATACAAAAGCGAACTTCCGCTTCCTGCACGTTTCAACCGACGAGGTTTACGGCAGCCTGGGTGAGACCAGCCTGTTCAAAGAAACGACGTCTTACGATCCATCCTCGCCCTATTCGGCGTCGAAGGCAGCGTCGGATCATCTAGCCAAGGCCTGGCATCGCACCTATGGCCTACCGGTGCTGGTGTCGAACTGCTCGAACAATTACGGCCCCTACCATTTTCCGGAAAAACTGATCCCGCTCAACATTCTGAACGCGCTGGAAGGCAAGCCGCTGACTGTCTATGGCGACGGATCGAATATTCGCGACTGGCTCTATGTCGAGGATCATGCACGCGCCCTGCATCTGATCTGCACGCGCGGACGTCTCGGCGAAACCTACAATGTCGGCGGTCGCAATGAGCGCAGGAATATCGATGTCGTGCACCGCATTTGCGCGATCATGGACGAACTGACGCCAAAAAATCACGCGCACCGCGAGTTGATCACCTTCGTCAGCGACCGGCCCGGCCACGACCGGCGCTATGCGATCGACGCCACCAAGCTGGAAACCGAACTGGGTTGGAAGGCGCAGGAAAATTTTGATACCGGCATCCTTAAAACGGTTGAATGGTACCTTACCAACAACGCCTGGTGGGCGCCTCTGCGCGACGGCGTCTATACAGGCGAGCGTCTAGGCGTCCTGAAAGCATAGCCATGCGGATCGTCGTTACCGGAAAGGATGGGCAGGTCGATACATCGCTGCAGGCGCTGGCCGATACGTTGCCGGATGTCGATATCATGCGCATCGGTCTGCCCGAAGCCGACCTGTCGCGTCCGGAAACGCTGGAACCGCATGTCGTCACGGCAAAACCGGACATTATCATCTCATCCGCAGCTTATACGGCGGTGGACAAGGCGGAAAGCGAACAGAACCTGGCACAGGCGATCAATGGCGATGGCCCCGGAGAACTGGCGCGTCTCGCCGCCTTACTGGATGTGCCGATCATCCATTTATCGACGGATTATGTATTCGCGGGTGACAAGGATGGCCCTTATACCGAAGATGACGAGCCCGCCCCCGCCAGCGCCTACGGTCGCACCAAGCTGTCAGGCGAGATGCAGATCAAGGCGGCCACGCCGAACCATGTCATTCTGCGTACGGCTTGGGTTTATTCGCCTTATGGCAACAACTTCGTGAAGACCATGCTGCGACTGGGCGGGACGCGCGACGAGATCAATGTCGTGGCGGATCAGTACGGTTGTCCGACCTATGCGCCGGAAATCGCTCGCGGCCTGCTGCATGTAGCGCGCAAGGTAGCGGCGGACAAAAATCCGGCCCTGCGCGGTGTGTTTAACTTAACCGGCCAGGGCGAGACCAACTGGGCCGGATTTGCGCAAGCGATCTTCGAAGGCTCGACGGCGCGCGGCGGCAGGCGGGTCACAGTGCATCCGGTCCCATCCACACAGTATCCAACACCAGCGAAACGCCCGAATAATTCAAGGCTTTCCGGCGAAAAACTAAAAGCTGTTTATGGGCTGGAACTCGATCCATGGCGTACATCGCTGGCAAGTTGCCTCGACGTGTTGCTGACCGAAGCATGAGAGAGGAAGAATGAAGGGGATTATTCTGGCCGGGGGATCAGGGACGCGTTTGCATCCGATGACGATCGGCGTCTCGAAGCAGATGATGCCGATCTACGACAAGCCGATGATTTATTATCCGCTGTCGACGCTAATGATGGCGGGGATGCGCGAGATTCTGATTATATCAACGCCCCACGATCTGCCGCTGTTCCAAAAGCTTTTGGGTACGGGCGAGCAATGGGGCATCGAGTTGTCCTACGCCGAGCAGCCGTCACCGGACGGACTGGCGCAAGCCTATATGATCGGCGCAGATTTCGTTGGCAGAGCGCCGTCATGCCTGATTTTGGGTGACAACATTTACTATGGCCCAAGCTTGCCGACCTTCTTAGAGAGTGCCGCCGGCCTCACTACGGGCGCAAGCGTCTTCGCCTACCAGGTCTCGGATCCAGAGCGCTATGGCGTGGTGGAATTCGACGCAAATTTCAAGGCGCAGTCCGTAGAGGAAAAGCCTCTGAAACCTAAGTCCAACTGGGCAATTACAGGCCTTTATTTCTATGATCATCAGGTGGTGGAGATCGCCGCCAATTTGAAACCATCGGCGCGCGGTGAATATGAGATCACCGATGTCAACCAGATTTATCTCGAACGCGGTGAGTTGAGCGTACAGCCGATCGGTCGCGGCTATGCGTGGCTCGACACCGGCACGCCCGACAGTCTGCTGGACGCTGCCGAATTCGTGCGCGTACTAGAAAAGCGCCAAGGCTTCAAGATCGCTTGCCCTGAGGAAATCGCCTGGCGCAAAGGGTTTATCGGGGATGCCGAACTCGAAGCTCTGGCAAGCAAGCTTGGCAAGTCCGACTATGGGCAGTATCTGCGCAAATGCTTTGGCCACACGTAGATGCAATTCGCCAGTTCGTAATGCGGCCTTCTTTTATATCTATTCATATTCCAGCCATGCGCTATTGCGACAGCGTGGTTATATCCGCTGTTGCGGACTTGAGCGACTACGGGATAACGCAAGACAAGGCTAGGATTAATGGCGCTTTCGGACTATCTCTCTGAAGTCAAATCCGTTTGGGGAGGGACCAGACGCACGATATTTACGCCTTCCATGCGGCGCTATGCGGATGTCCTTTTTATCCCGGATGGCTTTGAGTCTCCCGGACTTTACCATACAAACGGCGATGCGCTTCTGGCGTCGCAAACCCACCTCTTGCCCGAAAATACCACGAATACCCCCATAGAGCGCGATCGCTTGTGGGCGCTGTTTTCATCCGCGGAGCAAATCGACACGCCTGTAATTTACGCGGGTTCAGTTCTTAATCATTACGGGCACGCCCTGTTAAGCAGCCTTAACCGTTACTGGTTTATGACCTTGCGCAAACCAGACCGCCCGATCATTGCTCACGGCCCCCCCCCCTTTTCCCTGCCCTATATGGCGTTTTGGCTATCGCATTGCGGCCTGGGGCCAGACGACTTTAGGCCTATAACCTCTCCGGTTCGTCTTAAGGATGTCGCCCTAGTACAACCGAGTTTTGAAGAACTCAGACAAGCAAACGATATCTTTGCAAAGCTCTGTCACAATATTACTAAGTCCGCTGGCGTCGTGGTCGGCGTCTCAAAACATCTCCGACCGACCTACATATCGAAATCTCGCATCCAGCAAGGCGTAAGCCGGTTCGTCAATGAAGATGAGATTGACCGTGAAATGGAGCGCCTGGGCGCGGAGATCATCTATCCGGAAGCCTTACCTCTCGAAAAACAGATTGAGATTTTCTGCAATGCCTCGTCGATCATCGGAACAGCGTGTTCCGCGCTTCATACGGCCCTCTTCGTTCCGGGAGGCTGTCGTATCACCGCATTGACATATCAAAATATCATTCATGGAAATTACCTTCTCGTCGACAAAATTTCTCGAAGCCGCTCAAAATATTTGTATGCTCCAAGCCAACAGGTTCAATCCCAGGATGGCTTCCACCTGACCTTCAGACTGGACGACCCCAAAAGGGTGGCGCAGTCACTCTTCGTCGCCGCAACCTAGAAGCATTAGATGACCCGATAAGATAGTCCTTTTCTAAATTCATACGGAGTTGATCCACGGCGTGTTCGCCGATAAACACTTCTGTCACAGAACCGACTCCAGGCGTTCAAACTCAGCCCCACGGGAAACGACAACAAATGTTCTCGAAAGCTTACAGAGACTTCCTCTCTGGATTAAGTCTATATTATGTATGGATTTATCAATCCTATCACGACATCACTGCGAAATATAAGCGTACGATTCTCGGCTCGTTTTGGCTTGCCGGTGGGATGGTCGTGACCTCCATGTCTATGGCGCTCTTATTTGGATTGCTGTTCCGTCAACCTCTCCAGGTCATCCTTCCCTACGTGATGTCGGGCATGCTGTGCTTTGGGCTTATCGGCTTTGTGTTCAACGATAGTCCCGAAATGTTCATGATCGCGGGCTCCATTATTAAAAACCACGCCTATCCGTTTACGTTTTACGGCTTTCATGCAACCTGTAAGAGTTTTTTTCTGTTTCTGCACAATATGGTCGTCTACTGGGTCATCATGGCCCTTTTTCGAGTTGTCATAATTCCGCACTGGAGCCTCTTACCGGCTATTCCGATCGTTCTGATTTTCATGTTTACGGTCGGTTCAGTTTCGGGATTGATTGCATCGCGCTATCGTGACATGCGCTTTATGATCCCGTATATCGGACAGATTATGTCCTATGTCGTTCCGATCTTTTGGCATGCCGAGCAACTGCCTGCTCAGGCTGCGCAATACATGCAGTTGAATCCATTCTATGATTTACTCCAGATCGTCCGCTTGCCTATGCTGGGTCAGGCGGCGTCGCCGGCGATCTGGGGATTGGCTCTGGGTTATACAGCCATTGCCGTGATAATCTGGTTTGTCACATTCGCGATGTGCCGTCGCCGCATTCCATTCTGGGTATAGCAAGGATTTCTTATGTCTTCGATAATCGAACTGTCCAGCGTCGAACTTAGCTATCCGGTCTATTCCACAAAGGCCAAATCGCTCAGAAATACCATTGCAAACCTAGCTGTCGGCGGCAAATTGCTCAAAGACGGTCAGGATATCATCCACATCAAAGCCTTAAGCAATATTGGCTTCGCCCTGTATGAAGGCGACCGGCTCGGTCTGGTTGGACATAACGGGGCCGGAAAATCGACCCTTTTGAAAGTTCTGGCCGGTGTTTACGAACCCGATAAAGGGCGCGTGTCGATCAACGGTCGTATCTCGTCCATGATCGATATCGGCTTGGGCCAGGATCACGAACTGACAGGTCGCGAGAATGTCGTTAATATGGGCAGAATGCGCGGCTTTACCTTGCGTGAAATCAATCAAAAGATGCAGGAGATTATTGACTTCTCAGATCTCGGCCAATTCATAGATTTGCCTGTCAAAACCTATTCAGCTGGCATGATTACGCGTCTGGTTTTTGCAGTAGGCACCAGTCTTGATCCCGATATTTTGTTGATGGATGAATGGATTGGCGCCGGAGATGCCGGTTTCTTTCACAAGGCGGTGGAGCGTATGAACAGCATATTGTCGCGATCTCGCGTTCTTGTGCTGGCAAGCCATAACGTCTCGCTGATTACGGAAATGTGCAACAAACTTCTCGTGCTAGACGGCGGTAAGCAGACTTATTTCGGCAGCCTTGACGGATGGGATTTTCAGACCATGCAAGAGAAACATTCCGCTGTGGCCTGAAGCTCATCTTGATCTGCTTTTGGCAAAACCTCGTCCATATTATGCTCGCCATCGGGCGACGACTGTGCACGCTCAACAGGAAGGCACCTACGCTAACCATGAAATATAAGCTGCATAAAACTTCACGACTGTATGGTGCAGGAGGTTTTTACGATCAGCAGACCCCATTGGCGGATATAGAGGATATTGCTGATGACAGAGCATGGCAAATTTCCGAGCTCGCCGAAGTCTACCCCATGGAGTCCTATAGTCGACCGGCATCGAATATCCTGACGTCGGATCCGGCATTCCGCGATATTATGGATGCACTTTCATCGGATATTTCGCGCGATTATCGTCTTGTCCCACCAAGTCTTGCTCTTGAAATCCGCAACTGCATCATCCACGACAATATCATATATCTTGTAGAAGATGATGGGCTTTCCATACTTTACACGACCTGTCGCGACCATGATCGTCCGCATATTCGCCTACTGAATGAAGAGCAGGGCGTCGTGACCGCGGACACCTATTTGAACGACGGTCGCCGCCTAGTTTATATGACATCTGCTGCCAGTTTCAATTACGGTCACTGGCTTATTGACGACTTACCCCGTATTAAATTCCTGCTCGATACGCCGTGCCCAACCACACTTGTCCTCCAGGCCAGTTCCGCTGTGGACAAAGCGCGTCTTGAAAGCATTGATTTTTTTACCCAAGGCCTCGACATCAGAATCGTGCTTATCGATAAAAAAGACATTGTGGCTTGTGACGCGATTATCCACGTGACGCCCGTGTCTTATCACCCCGTTATTAAAAGCGGGCCAGCCTTGCACTTTATAAGAGATTTTGCCGACCGCCACCTTCCTATGCCACGCAAGGACTTCAGTAAAATCTTTGTGCGCCGCCGGCAGAGTCGTAGTCGAGCGCTTGTCAATATGTCCGAAGTCGAAGCAGTAGTCTCCGCGTTCGGCTTTACCATTATCGACCCCGAGGATTATACCTTTGTCGAGCAGGCAGAGATTTTCCGGTCTGCATCGATTGTAGTGGGCATCATGGGCGCATCCATGTGCAATACGATTTTCTGCGCACCGCACACGCACCTCATCTACCTGGCTCCTAATAGCTGGGTCGAACCTTTTTACTGGGATATGGCTAGCCAGCTCCAACACGAATATATTGCGATCTACGGAGAACGGCAGTACGCGGATGACAAAGCGGCATTTGATAATTTTGCGATCGATTTGGACGGCCTAGTCGCGGCTGTGCAAGCCAAATTGGCGTTAAACGTGTCATGACTTGGATAGCAGGTCTGGGAACCCGTAATATGAGTTCTGTGCTCTCTTTTATCCGTCGCTGTTTTTTTGCTGTAACTTTCGTTCTGAACAAGATCCGAGTTCGCTTCGGCGCGCCTAGAATGCGTCGGCATCTCACATCCATCAATATTTCAGAAGCACGTTTCGACGCTGAGGATTATCTTTCTCGCTATTCGGATGTCGCCAACGCCGGAATATCCGCCTACAATCACTTCTGTACATTCGGCTATCTCGAAGGTCGCTCAGGACGCTTCTTCGACGATCTTTGGTACATCCGGCAATATCCCGATGTCGCACTGCTTGGCGGCTATGCTTGGCGCCATTTTGATCGTTACGGTCGTCGGGAGGGACGAGCTGCACGTTACATCGTAATTCAGGCGGCGCCTATCGCTTCTGACCGCAACAATTATAGTCGGTGGCTAAAGGAATACAATCAGGCACCCACTCCAGAGACTCCCGACAGTCTGCCTGACGCTCCCCTGATCTCGATTGTCATGGCGACCTATAACAGCCATGTCGGATTTCTGCGTGCGGCGATCGAGTCCGTTCTTGCGCAGGATTATCCTAAATGGGAGCTATGCATAGCAGACGATGCATCGACCCAATCCCAGACACGCGACGTTCTCAGTGCTTTCGCAGCCAAGGATCACAGAATAAAGATCGTCTTCCGTGATACTAATGGGCATATTTCAGCCGCCTCGAATTCGGCCCTGAATTTAACCAGCGGTCAGTTCGTGGGCTTTCTCGATCATGATGACCTGTTGACCCCCGATGCCCTGAGCGCTGTTGTATCAGCCCTTCGCGACCATGCCGACGCTAACCTTGTCTATTCCGATGAGGATAAGATCGACGAAGATGGGCGCCGCTTCGATCCCTATTTCAAACCCGACTTTAATTATGAACTGTTTCTTGCACAGAACATGATCAGTCATTTTGGGGTTTATCGTACCGATGTGATACGGAATATCGGAGGATTTCGGCTTGGTTTTGAAGGCTCACAGGACCATGATCTAGCCCTGCGGGTCGTTGAAAGGTCCACCCCCGGCCAAATTATCCATATCCCTAGGGTTCTCTATCATTGGCGCGCCATAGCAGGCAGCACCGCCCTAAATATCGACGAAAAGAGCTACGCCCCACGCGCTGGCCTCAGGGCCGTTGCGGCGCATCTGGAACGCAGAAACGTCAAGGCAATCGTTCAGCCATCACCTGCCAATCCGGCGCATTATCGCGTTCGTTACAATCTGCTTCTGCCTCATCCCAAGATTAGCATCATCATCCCGACCCGCGACCATGTCGATGTCCTTAGAACTTGCGTATCTTCGATCATTCGTCTGACACGATACCCAAATTATGAAATTATAATTGTCGATAATGGCAGCAAAAAAGACGAGACTTTAAAGTATTTTACTGAAATTGAATCAGATAAAATCTCTATCGTTTCTTACGACATCCCGTTCAATTATTCCAAAATCAACAATTTGGGGGTGGAGCACGCAACAGGTAGCTATATCTGTCTAATGAATAATGATATTGAAATCATTACTCCAGACTGGCTAGAAGAAATGCTGAGCTTTGCCCAGTGGCCAGACATTGGATGCGTGGGCGCCAGATTATGGTATCCGGACAAATCCCTTCAACATGGCGGCGTCCTTCTCGGAATCGGAGGCGTTGCCGGCCATGCCTTCAAATACTCCGCTCAATCCTTTCAAGGTTATTTCTGCCGCGCCATCCATCATCAGAGCTACAGCGCCGTTACAGCGGCGTGTCTACTGATTAAGAAGGACATCTATATGTCAGTGGGTGGTCTGGATGAAGCACTAGCCGTAGCTTTCAATGATGTCGATTTCTGTCTGCGCGTTCGAGAGGCCGGATATAGAAACATTTGGACGCCTTATGCCGAAATGATTCATCACGAATCGGTATCAAGAGGCCATGAAGTCACACCAGAAAAGAAAAAGCGCTTTCAAGACGAAGTCGATTTCATGGTTACACGCTGGGGAGACAGGTTAAAGCAAGATCCGGCCTACAACCCAAACCTCACCCTTGAATACGAGGATTTTTCACTGGCCTGGCCTCCTAGAAGGTTAAATGTCAACTAATAGCCCTAGCCCTTCATGGCAAGCCGGGATAAATCTTGCATATAGCGTGACCGCCCAAATCCTAGCGACGAGAGTAATGTTATGAAAAAGGTATTTGCCATAAGCTTACACCGCTCCGGCACACAAAGTTTGAACGAGCTCCTGAAGGCGCAGGGTTATAATTCCCTGCATTGGCCTGCAATTTGGCAAGGCATTGATTATCAGGAGCTTACACGTGGAAAAGAGACAGACTATGATGCCATTGTATCGATTCTAAAGCCTGTCTTGCTCGCGCATGACTCAATCAGTGATGTTCCCATTTGCGCAATATACGAACAATTGGCAGCCGCCTTCCCCGATGCGGCCTTTTTATCCTTAAAGCGTCCACCAGAAGACTGGCTCAGGTCCATTCGTCGGCATACTGAGGGGCGCATACTAGACCCCTACGAAAAAGCGCAATACTGGCGCTATCTGCCATCACGTCCTGAATGTTTGGATATGGTTGAGGATGTTGAATTGATTGCCATATATCAACAGCATTATAGCGACATAAGCAAATTTTTTGCCAACGATAACCGCTATTTTGAAGGCGATCTGCTCGATAAATATGTTGGGGAAAAAATATCGTTCTTCCTAAACATGCCAGCACTACCCTTGCAAAATATAGATTTTGTTAAAGTCTTGATGCCAGAAAAATTTATTTAACATGTACTCCAACACTCACCTACCCGCAAATAATGCAAGAGCATGGTAGTATAATATTCTTGGCTCTGGTTTACGGAACAACATGGCTGTACACAGACCATCATACTTACCCAAAGCGGGCTAACACCTCAGTCACTAACTCCGCGATTGGACCGGTTGTCGACTGCGCATCCAATTTCAGGTAGGGAATAAGCTCTTCAAGGCCCCGTCGCCCCCTATAAAGCGATATCGGCAATGAGTGTGAAGATACGCGCACATTTTGCACAGCGCTCTGGAATAACAGACTTTCCAAAAATTGGTGCGCCTTCAGCCTGAAACGATAATTGTATTCATCTTTTTCTGGATTCGTCAATATATCTGCCATCTTGTCGTAGCCACCTAAAATACAGTCTAATCCCGCCCGATCACACAACATGTACCGATCACCGAGACCTTCTATAAAAGTAGCGTGTACGTCCTCATCTGTGTAGACAATATTCTGAATCTTTGAATATATCAGGTTTTCGAAATATTTATGCAACCCATTGTTGGGGAATATCAGATCTGGCCTAACCAGCATGGCATGACTAATTTTACGCCCCGTCCCCACTTCCGCCTGGCTGACGACCTCGGCGAGACCTGAAAGACGACTCCACATCTTTCCTTGATTTAAATAGTGATCGTCACCATTGAATGCGTGGTGTATATTTACGCCCAATTGCTGCATATACAAATCTTCGTCCCCGATCACGCTGTAGATAGGCATGCCGCTCAGGGATTCTACGAAAGCCTTGTCTACCTCCTGTGTATCCATGGATTGTCGCATAAGAAATTCCGTCGTCTGCGGAAATAGAGAACGGAAAGCCGAAATGGAACTCGCGCCTGTAGATTTAACAAGGGCATGCAATTCAACGGGTAATATTTCCAGCAAAAAACCGATCGGATTATCCAAAGCCAACGGTCTGCGCCCCGTTTCACGCCAGGTGCTGATACCATAAGACACCGTCCAGCCTTCCTGCTGTAAGGGGGCGATATGTTCGGCTATGTAAGAAAGAAGACTTTGAAAATTTTGTTTCGGATAGCGAAGTTGACCGAAAAAGCCAATAAAGAAATGCTTATCAGGTACTTTCGCCTGATCGGAAATGTCCTGCCCCAAAGCCCTGAGTTCTGACAGAACAGCCGCCCTAGCCCTCACCTCGGCCAAGCGAATCTGCGTCATGGCATCCTGATCTTCAACCCTATATGCAGATGAGGTCGCTTCTAATGCTAAATCGTTGGCCACCCCCATAATGAGAGCATCGTCACTCAGTTCACCCAACCGAACGAGCGTCTTTATATAATCCGGGTTTTGCCGAACTGGTGTCGCCTCAATAAACCGCATGTAATTCTTCGCTTCCGAGAACTTATGCAAGGCGACAAGCATGCGAAAGGCGACAGGTAGCTTCTCGTACTCAACACGGTCCATGATCAGGACCAAAGCTTCAGAAACGATATCAGAGTTCAGGCGCTCTGCGCCGCCACCGAACACCATACGCCTCAAGGCATCTTCAAATTCTAAAATCGATAGGTTTTGTAACTGGGAGACCACATGCTCCCGCATTACTGCGCGCGATAAAGCTTCACTAATATACTCAGACCCTAAAGTCTTGGTCAGATGGCCTGCGGATATGATCAAATGACTGTGCGTCTCGTTATATAATTTCAAGAAGAATAGATTCTGGTATATATCATTGCGCTCAACTTGCGCAAACGTTTGGCTTGCCAATCTAAGATTACCAATCCGATAACTGGCATATGCCACTAAAAGCGCTACAGCGCTATTACTAAGCCAATCATCATGCACTTCATTAAGGACATGTATGATAAGCGATTCATCAAATCTGAATTGAGTAAGTATAATTAAAATTTCTAGGTAGATACGATCTGAGGGACGAAGTTGCGATACTATTCGAAAACCCTTGAGCGCATGATCTGAAAATCCTGCATCGCGTAGCCCAACTCCTACACGGTAATACTCATCATCATTAATATTTCCATCCGACGTTTTTGCAAATAAATAACTGAGGGCTGCGAAATGGTCCGCCGCTCTTTCGGGTAGCAATTGATCCATATAAGCTAGGGCCTGAGAAGCTGAATCGAACTGCATATCTACTTCCGACAACATGATAATATATCCCAAAGCATTATATGGCTTAGTTTTCAAAATACATGAAATAATTTTCCAATTGCCTGAATATCTGTAGCGTCTGGGGCTATTACGCTCATCCCAGAGTGTATAACTCCATTTACCATAGGACAAATAAAATAATTACCCGCACAAGTGCTTATTTCTGGATTGGAAAGACAATAGGCTGCGGCCGCTATGTAAATTGCTCTATTTTTAAATAAATAAACACCGGCCGAAGCATTACTGCTAATAACCTGCTTTTCTCGCGCTTCTAAAACCTCGCCATTTTCTAATCTAAGATAACTATACGCAGGATCTACCGATTCAAATACAGGCACAATCATGCCTATTTTGGCATCGTCAAATGCATCCCAAAGTCTTGCTGACTCAAATAGTATATCCGCCAGATCCACAATAATGGGGAGATCGTCATGCACTAGACCGACACCACACATAGCCGACATCAATGCGCCCGACGTCAATCTAGGCAAAACAACCACCAGACAACCTGGCCATTTCTCATGCAGAAAGGCCTGCAACCTCGCGATTTCGGGGACATTACGCACGACAAAGATGTAATCTTCCCCTTCCAGGTCACCGGCCCATTTGCGTGAATTGAGCGCCTTGCTTAAAATCGCTTCTCCATCAACGGTGTAAAGCGGCCTTAAGCCAAACATTTCACTCTGAAGGTCTGGACCGGCAAGCGGCACAATGCATTTCATGATAGACTCTTGAGATGCTTCAGATACGCTTCCAAATCTTGGGGCGTTCCCGTGCCATGCATGGCGAAAGCCCCGACTCCATATACGCCAATACGCCTACCATCTGAGATAAGATAATTGTACACAGGACATACATAAAACTCGTTATTCACCTTGTCTTTGCGGCTGATCATATCGATACTTCCGTTTATGAAGTACGATGCTTTCCTGAAGTAGTATAAACCAACCGTAGCAAGGTCCGAAATCGCTACCTTTTCCTTGACCTCCGCAACCAAACCATCAGCTCCCAACCGTGCAAAGGACCATTTCGGGTTCATCGTTTCGTCACGAAACACAAGAATAGAACCATCCAAATCCTGGTCCATAGCGCTCTGGATAAAATCCTGAGACTCAAAATCGACAATCTGATCACAGTTCGCGATTAAGAGCGGAGCATCAAGGTCCAACTTCGCCCTGCACGTTAATACCGTGCATGCCGCGCCTTCGGTAACAAAGTCGATTGGAAAAAATTCAACATCCCCTGACGCTTCAATTGCCTCTTTTACGTCTGGTTCGGCTTCGAGATGCTCTCGACGCGATATCAGTATGAACTTCGAATCCGCGATTCGAAGATTGTCCATGACGCGCTCAATCATCGTTTTACCGGCGACGTCAATAAAGGGCTTCGGTTTGGAGTAGCCTGCGGAGCTAAAGCGACTCCCCAAGCCCGCCATTGGTATAACAACTTGTAAAGATGGCTTCATTTTACTTTCCAATTCGACTAAAATTTTTAATTGACATAAAATAATCTATTTTTTGCGGGGAATAAAAACTGTGATAAGCATCAGCATCTATTTCTTGATACGTGACCTTCCCTCCGGTTAGAATGATCTGGTTCAAGGTTGATGATATATAATATTTACCATTTACAGAGCTTCCATCCAGAATCGTCTTCTGGCCAGCCATGACAAATTCCGCCCCCTTTTTAAAGTAATATAACCCCGCAATCGCTTTCCGGCTGATAACACGCTTTTCGGCGGCTTCCGTCACATGCCCCTGGTCATCCGTCCTGATATATGACCATCTCGGATGCACGGACTCAAAAGCGACAACACCAGCAGATGCGTCATGCGTCTGAAATCGCTTTTGGATATCCAATAAATTCGCCTCAATAATCTGATCACCATTTACTATGGTCAGCGGCTTATCGTCATTAATATAGTTAACCGCCATGAGGCAGGAACACAGTGCACCTTTTGTCGGACTTGTCAACTGCACAACAACTGTGCCGCTGCCAGCCGATAATTCTAACGTACTATCCAAGCTGAACTCGGCACAATCTGCACGATTTACAACAAATATAAATTCAGCATCGGCATCATTCTGTTTGATAAAGCGTATTGCCAAAGCAATCATCGGAACGTTATTGATTTCTATCAATGGCTTTGGGAAATGAAATTCCTCACGGGGAAAGAGGTCATCATTGGCCGCAAGGGGGATAAGATATCTCATGAAGCCATTCCTTCAATCTCGCGGATACGCGTCGTAATGCGGTCATATGTTACATCATTGACAGTATTAATCATAAGCACATGAGCTCCAGATGCTTTTGCCGCCTTTATTCCGTGGTCATTATCTTCGAGGATAAGACATTCTTCCGGTGTTAACCTCATCTGCTCTATGGCTTTAGAATAAATCTCTGGGTCTGGCTTCGGCAATGTTACATCCTGATTTGACAGGAAGAAGTCCAGATAGGGCAAAAGTGCAGACTGCTCCATCATTGTTTCCACCGTTTTACGAATAGAATTCGAGCAAACAGCAATCTTATATCCATCACGCTTTAGCCGGGATATTGCGTATTGATGATGGAAAACGGGACGGCAATGCTCTATCGTCAACTCGAAAGTGCGCTGTTGTTTATAAGCATTTAATAAGGTATGCAATTGTACCGGAAGGTCGCGAATTTTAGTTAACATTTCCAACTTTTTCTTTGTCGGCAACCCATCGTAAGCCGACAAATGCTCGACGCGGCTAATCTCCATCCCAAACAACGCTAACGCATCATTAAGGGCTTCATAATGCCATTCTTTGGCGTCAACCAACACGCCATCCATATCGAACAAGATTCCCTTGATCACGACTAACCCCTGCTCTTAATTATTCCGACTACGCTTTGAAGAAAGCCTCAGCTTTGTCGGGGAAATCTGTACATAGCGACACATGCGAATGATTAAGAACCTTCCAATCGCTCCATGCATCCCCGTGCGGTCGACGATGCAGTTCCGGTGAAACCAGCGCGACCTGCTTGCCCGCATCGAGATGACTCACAATGCTTTCGACAACAATCCAGTCCGACATAAACGCATCCATCCAGACTCCATCCGCCAATTCGTAAAACGATGGCAGCGGTTCGTATTCCGAATGACGGGTATAGGTCATGAAGTCTGCCGCCGTATAGGATAATGCGTCCGGCACAGCCATGTCGAAAACGAAAGCATTTGTTACACCAAAACGAGAAAGAAGCGATTTAATTGAATGACTGAGACCATCGGCCTTGATATTCAGCGCCAATAGCGTCGGGTTTCCAATTTCGGCATAAAGCTGCAAAAATTCAGCAAAAAGCATTATATTCGCGCCGATAGGCATGTCGTGCGAAACAACGATTTCACCGCCCATGTCACGCAAATCTGTCTCGATGCCATAATTAGCTTCGAGCGCCCGCCTAAACGCAACCCTAGTGTTCTTTTCCTCTGGCGTCGTCCACCAGCCACGATGGGTTATGATCTGCATTAAACACCCTTTTGAGTTAGGCGCTATACCAGATTCATGTTGGCGGCACGATTAACGCCCATTAACTACGAATACTCAAGAATGGAATCCATAATTACTTGACATAATAAGTAATTTTGATATTTTATTGCGAGTAATTTGGTAATTAAGGAGCGCTATTTTGAGCAAGTTTGAACAAATAAAAGCGGACATCGCAAATTTAGACGCCTCTCAACTGGTGTCTATCCGCGATATGATCGCTCAGTTTGTTCAAAA
>Ga0164242_10003985_pt1 | contig 16677 bp, 17 predicted proteins | sample OricomgcompostMG_FD_108783 | JGI IMG/M metagenome (GOLD analysis project Ga0164242, IMG submission 108783) | Miracle-Growth compost microbial communities from Emeryville, California, USA - Original compost - Miracle growth compost (MG) ...
GACCCGGCCGTCCTCCTCGCGGATCTCCTCCACGTGGTGCAGCGAGACCAGCAGCGAGCGGTGGATCCGGATGAAGCCGGTGTCGCGCCAGCGCTCCTCGAGGCTGGAGATCGGCAGCCGCACCAGGTGGCTGCCGGTGGCGGTGTGCAGCCGGCTGTAGTCGCCCTGCGCCTCCACGTAGCTGACCGTCGAGCGGGCCACCAACCGGGTGACGCCGCCCAGTTCGACGGCGATCGTGTCGTCGTCGACGGGCACCGGGCCGGCATCGGCGATCCGGCGTACTGCCTCCCGGAGACGCTCCTCGCGCACCGGCTTGAGCAGGTAGTCGACGGCGTGGAGGTCGAAGGCATCGACCGCGTGCTCGGCATGCGCGGTGACGAAGACGATCTTCGGCGGCGTGCGGAAGCGGGCCAGGACGGCGGCCAGCTCCAGGCCGGAGAGCCCGGGCATGGCGATGTCGAGGAGGACCGCGTCCACGTCGCGCTCACGAAGCAGCCGCAGGGCCTCGGTGCCGGAGTCGGCGGCCGTCACCGAGGCGACCCGCTCGTCGCGCTCGAGCAGGTAGGTGAGCTCGTCGCGGACCGGCTGCTCGTCGTCGACGATCAAGACACTGAGATCATTGGTCACGGGTGGACTCCATGGGCGTACTTCGGCACCCGCACCGTCACCTTCGTGCCGGCACCCGGTGCGGTCTCGACCACCAGACCGTAGTCGTCACCGAAGGTCGAACGCAGCCGCTCGTCGACGTTGAAGAGGCCGACCGAGTCCAGGCTGGCGTCACCCGCCAGGACTCGCCGGATGCGATCCGGGTCCTCGCCGACGCCGTCGTCCTCGATCGTGATGACGGCCTCGCGGTCCAGGTCGCGGGCGAGGATCTGCACGGTGCCGCCGTCCGGGCGCGGTGCGAGGCCATGGCGGACGGCGTTCTCCACCAGCGGCTGCAGGCTCAGCACCGGGATCGTCACCGGGAGCACCTCCGGCGCGATCCGCAGCGTGACGCCGAGCCGGTCGCCGAACCGGGCCTGCTCCAAGACGAGGTAGCGCTCGATCGACTGCAGCTCCTCGGCCAACGTGGTGTAGTCACCGAGCCGGCGGAAGGAGTAGCGGGTGAAGTCGGCGAAGTCGAGCAGCAGCTCGCGGGCCCGGTCGGGGTCGGTGCGCACGAAGCTCGCGATCGCGGTGAGGCTGTTGTAGACGAAGTGCGGGCTGATCTGGGCCCGGAGCGCTCTGACCTCGGCCTCCATCAGGCGCGAGCGGGAGGCGTCGAGCTCACCCAGCTCCAGCTGGCCGCTGACCCAGCGCGCGAGCTCGTCGGTCGCGCGCACCAGGACGGCCGAGGCACGGCCGGTGAAGACCTGCAGGGTGCCGACCACCCGATCCTCGACGGTGAGCGGCGATACGACCGCGTGCCGGATCGCACAGGTGGGATTGCCGCAGCTGAACTCCTTGTGGTCGCGCACCGTCGTCGACCCGTCCGCCACGCCGTCCCGGGCGAGCTGGGCGACGTGCTGCTCGTGCTGCACCGCCCCGCCGTCCCACGCGAGGAGGGCCTCGGTGTCGGTCAGCGCGACAGCGGGCGCGGCGACCAGGTCGCGCAGGTGCTTCACCGACTCCGCCGCCGAGGTGAGGGTCAGGCCGTCGCGCAGGGCGCTGGTCATGAGCGACGCGGTGTGCAGCGTGCGGAACGTCGCCCGGTCCGCCTCGGTGCCGAGGTGGCCGCGGCGCCGCCTCCACCGTGTCATGGGCCCAGGCTATCGGCGTGGCCGCGGTGGTCGAGGTGCGAGCGCCCGGTGGTCGAGGTGCCCCGGTGGTCTAGGTGCCCCGGTGGTTGAGGTGTGAGCGCCCGGTGGTCGAGGTGCCCCGGTGGTTGAGGTGTGAGGAGCGCCAGCGACGAGCCTCGAAACCACCGCTCCACCCGGGGAAGGCCGATGCGCATCATCGCGACTGGCACCGCAGACGGTGAGAGCTCCGCTACGCCGCGAGGGTCACGAGGACCTCGCCGGTCGATGCCACGTGTGCGGAGCCACCGCCCTGGAGGTTCGTGGCCGCCACTGACATCAGCGTCGCGGCCGGAACGACCGTGCCGTCCGGGCTGTGGTCGAGCGCGACGAGTGTGCTCGCGTCGTGTCGATGGTTTAGCCACCGGGCGGCGGTGGTTACCGGTCCTCATGGCTGACAGCCCACACGACCACGACCGGATCGCCGGCTACCTCTCCGTGATGACGGTGTTCGGCACCGCCGTCGCCGGCACCGCCCTCATCGGGCGGCTGCGTGGGAGAAGCCTGCCGGCGTCGTACGCCCTGACCGACCTGGCCCTGGGGGCGGTGGCGACGCACAAGTTCGCCCGGCTGCTCAGCAAGGACGGCGTGACCACGCCGCTGCGGGCCCCCTTCACCGAGTTCGAGAAGAACACCGGATCCGGCGAGGTCGCCGAGTCGCCCAGGCCCGAGCCGGGCCGGCACGTCGTCGGCGAGCTCATCACCTGCCCCTTCTGCGTGGCGCCGTGGATCGCTTCGGCGTACGTCGCTCTGCTCGCGCTGGCGCCGCCGCTGGCGCGCGCTTGGGCGGCGGTCTTCGGGATCGTCGCGGGCTCGGACTTCCTGCAACACGCCTACGCGCACGTGCGCACCGACTGACCCTCCGGGAGGACCCATGAGCCATCCGAACCTTGCCATCGTGACCGGCAGCGACTCCGGCATCGGCGCCGCCTGTGCGACGCTGCTCGCCACGGAGGGATATGACGTCGGGCTGACGTTCCATCACGACGAGCAAGCACTGCGCCAGACGGTCCGCGCCGTCGAGGAGCGCGGGCAGAAGGCGTACGTCGAGCCGTTCGACGCGACCAGCGCTCGGGCCGGCGACCTGGTCGACCGGCTCGTCGAGCGACTCGGTGGCCTCGGCGTCCTGGTCAACGTCGCTGGCACGGGGCACACCGACCGGGTGCTCGACGTCTCCTACGAGCGCTGGCGCGAGGTGCTCGCCGCAGATCTCGACGGCCCGTTCCTGGTGGCCCAGCGCGCTGCCCAGAAGATGGTCGACGCCGGGCAGGGCGGTCGGATCATCAACATCACCAGCGTGCACGAGCACGTGCCCCGTTACGGGTCCGCCGCCTACTGCGCCGCCAAGGCCGGGCTGGGCGGTCTGACGAAGGTGATGGCACTGGAGCTGGCCGAGCACGGCATCACGGTCAACGCGGTCGCGCCGGGCGAGATCGCCACCGAGATGACCGGAACGGACGAGGAGGACGCCTACGCGACGGCGCGGCCGGGCAACCCGATCGGTCGGCCGGGACACGTCAACGAGGTCGCCTCGGTGGTGGGGTTCCTGGCCAGCCCGCGCGCGTCGTACGTGACCGGTGCGTCCTACGCCGTCGACGGAGGGCTGATGCTGATGGCCGCACACGGACACGACCTGCAGAGCACGGGCTGGCGCTCGGTCTGAGGCCGGCGCATCCCGCTCAGCGGAAGTCGATCAGGATGAGGTCGTCTCCGTCGCCCGTGCCACGGCGGCCGACGCCGTCGGTGACGACGCGGGGGAGGCGGTGGGCGGTGTCGGTCATCGAATGCTGCTGCGCCGCCGGAGCGGCCGCGGGGGCGGCAGTCGGCTCGCTGATAACGATCGGCGAGGTCTGCGGCGCCGGGGCCGGGCGGGCGCGCTCCAATAGGACGCTGCGGAAGACCCGGCAGGTGTAGGGCACCTGCATGCCGTCCATGCCGCGGCCGTAGTCGTCGTAGAAGTCGAGCACCTCGGCCCGCTTCGCCTCGCGCTGCTCGTCCGAGAGCGCGATGACGTTCGAGCGGGAGAGCACCAGATCCTGCACCGTGTCCCGGTTGACGACCTGCCAGAACCGGAAGCTGTGCTCCTCGACGGCGCTGAACATGGCGGAGTCGTCGATCACCGGGATCGGATCGACGTCGTGGTCCTGGCGACCGATCATCGCGCCGAGCCTGCGCACCCAGGGGATCCGCTCGTCGCGCTCGTTCCACACCAGCACCATCCGACCGCCCTGGGCGAGCACCCGGCCGATCTCGGCGAGCGCAGCACCCTGGTCGAACCAGTGGAAGGCCTGCCCGGCGATGACCACGTCGTACTGCTGGTCCCCGACCGGGATCTGCTCGGCCGAGCCGACGGTGGCGCGCACGTCGGGCAGCTTGGCGGAGAGGAGGTCGAGCATCCTCTCGTCGGGCTCGGTGGCGAAGACGTCGTGACCGAGCCCGACCAGGACCTCGGTCAGCTTGCCGGTCCCGGCGCCCAGCTCCAGCACTCGCAGGGGCCGCCCGTTGGATGACGCAGTGCCGAGCGCCCAGGTGAGCGCCTCGACGGGATAGCTCGGCCGGCCGCGGTCGTAGGAGGCGGCGACGGTTCCGAACGAGAGGGCAGGATCGGTCATCCGGATCAGCGTAGCGCCGCGTAGGCTGCCGGCTCGTGACTGACGACCCGCTGGCCTGGCTCGTGTCGCTCGAAGGCGTCGCCTCGGCGTTCGCGGCGACCCGGGACGGCATCGACGCGATGCTGCGCGACCGCGGCCTTCGCCGTACCGCCCCCGACACCACCGCCGAGTCGCTCCTGCGCGGCGCGCACGCCTCCGCGGTGCTCGAGGGCTCGGTCGCGACGCTGGCGGAGGTGCGCGAGAGCGGCGGGGACGCGGCCGCCCAGGACGCCGTCCGGCTCTCCACCGAACTGCTCTCGCTGGTGCCGGTGCTGCGCCAGGCGCCGCTGCAGGCATTCGCCCGTCTGCACGCGCTCGCCGCGGCCGGCCGCCTGCCCGATGCGGAGCTGGGCCGGCCGCGCGGACCGCAGCAGGTCGAGCGGCTGCGCGGTCTCGCCGACCTGCTCTCGACCGACCGATCGACCCCGGCCCTGATCGTGGCAGCGATCGTGCACGCCGACCTGGCGACGGTCGCGCCGTTCGGATCGCACAACGGCGTCGTCGCTCGCGCGGCCGAGCGGCTGGTGCTGGTCGCCCGCGGTGTCGACCCGACCTCGCTGGTCGTGCCTGAGGCCGGCCACCTCGCGCTGCGCGAGCAGTATGAGTCCAACCTGCGCGGGTACGTCTCGGGGCAGCGCTCCGGGATCCACTCGTGGCTGCTGTACGCCGCCGAGGCCTTCTCCGCCGGGGCGGAAGCATCGCCGCTGCGCAGCGAGTGAGCCCAGACATGCGAAGCATGTCGAGGCGTAGCGAGCGAGGCCGCCGAACAAGCTGATGGCACCCGATCCGACGGATCGGGTGCCACCCGCAAACATGCGATCCGGGGCTACCAAGCGTGCATCGTCAACTGCTGCCGCGGGCCTGTTTCCCGACTCGGCAAGGCGCCCTGTTGGAAGGGTAGATCGCCGCGTGGGTACCCCGGTCACATGTGGGATATGGAGTTCTCCTACATCCCGTTCTACGCCGCTTTGCCGACCCCTTCAAGGGTTGACATCGGGCGATCGTCGGGGTGCGGTCGATGCGATCCGCGGGAAGCGGAACGTGTCAGGCGCCGATCCGGCGGCGGGCTCGCGCACCCGCCCACAGCACCCCGCCGATGGCGACGACCCCGCCGACGGCGAGTGCCGCCAGGGTCGGTCCGGTCGGCGGCAGGGGCGCACGCAGGGCGACCGGCCTGCTGAACACCAGCACCGGCCAGTCCCGCTCCTTGGCGACGCGCCGCAGCTCCTTGTCCGGGTTGACCGCGAACGGATGGCCGACCTCCTCGAGCATCGGCAGGTCGGTCATGGAGTCGGAGTAGGCGTAGCTGCGGCTCAGGTCATAGTGGTGCGTCGCGGCGATCTCCCGGATCGCCTCCGCCTTGCCCTCGGCGTAGGCATAGAAGGCGAACTCGCCGGTGTAGTGACCGTCGGCGACCTCCATCCGGGTCGCGACCACGTGGTCGGCGCCGAGCAGCTCGCCGATCGGCTCGACCACCTCCGAGCCGCTCGCGCTGACGATGACGACGTCGCGGCCCTCGGCCTGATGCTTCTCGATCAGCTGCACGGCCTCGTCGTAGACCAGCGGGTCCACGATGTTGTGCAGCGTCTCTGCGACGATCTCGCGGACGGTCTCGACATCCCAGCCGGTGACCAGCTCGGACATCATCTGCCGCATCTTCTCCATCTGGTCGTGGTCGGCACCGCCGAGCACGTAGACGAACTGGCTGTAGACGCTGCGCAGCAGGGCCTTGCGGGAGATGAGCCCGCCGGCCTGGAACGGCTTGCTGAAGGCAAGCGCACTCGACTTCGCGATGATCGTCTTGTCGAGGTCGAAGAACGCAGCCTCGCGTGCTCGTGGCGCGCCCCCCAGGTCCATGGCCCCCATCGTAGGTGGGCGTCGGCGCCGATATGGGCCGATTTCGTCCACAGCGGCGTCTTCCGACAGCCCGATCCACAGGACACCTGATTGCGGGTTCGGTACGTCGGTGGTCGCGGGCACGCTCGCAGACATGACAGCACTGCTCCTGATCACCGCCGATGACCTGCTCCTCGACGAGCTGCTGCGACTGGCTGCGGCGGCCGGCGCGACCCCCGAGGTGGCTCGCGACCTGTCGACCGCGCTGCGAGCCTGGTCGCGTGCCCCCGCGGTCGTGGTGGGCTCCGACCTGCTGGCCGGGCTCGCGCGGATGGGTCCACCACGCCGCCCGGCGGTGCACGTCGCCGGCTGGGGGAGCGCGGGCGAGGACGTCTTCCGCGCCGCGCTGGCGGTGGGCGCCGAGCATGTCGTCGAGCTGCCCGAAGGCGCGTCCTGGCTGACCGCCCTGCTCACCGACCTGGGCGACGATGCGGGCGGCCGCGGTCTCACCCTGGGAGTGGTGGGCGGCTCCGGGGGCGTCGGCGCGACCACGTTGGCGTGTGCGCTCGGGCAGGCGGCAGCAGCATCCGGCCCCGCGGTGGTCGTCGACGCCGATCCGCTCGGTCCGGGTGTCGACCGCGTGCTCGGGATGGAGGAGCAGCCAGGAGTCCGCTGGCCTGACCTGGCGGCTACCACCGGGCGCCTGGGATCCCGCTCGCTGCGCGAGGCGCTGCCCCGCCGGGGCGATCTCGGCGTGCTGTCGTTCGCCCGGGGCGCCGGCCAGCGCGAGAGCGTGCCGGATCCGGTCGTCGTGCGCGAGGTGCTCTCCGCCGCTGCCCGCGGCCACCACACCGTCGTACTCGACCTTCCTCGCGGAGGCGGCGGCGCCGAGCTGGTCAGCCGCTGCGATGAGGTGCTCGTCGTGGTCGCGCCCTCGATCACGGGCATCGCGTCGGCGGTCCGCTCGGTCGACAGCCTGCTGGATCGCAGCCCTGCGCTGGGTCGGTCGGGTCTCAGCGTTGAGAGCGGCCACGTCGCCCTCGTCGTACGCGGCACGGGAGCGGGACCCGACGTCGCCCGGGCGATCGGCCTCCCGGTCCGGGCCGTGCTAGGCGACCAGCGAGGGCTCGCCGAGGCGATCGATCTCGGTCTCGGTCCGCTGCGCTCCCGGCGCGGTCCGCTCGCCCGCGCGGCAGCCGAGGTGCTGAGCCGGTGCCGCGTCCAGGCGGTGGCGGCGTGAACAGGCTGTCCGACCGCCCGCCTCGCTCCGCTTCCAACGGGGGCCGCAGATGAGCACCGGCTTGGACCTGGCCCCCGACGTGGTCGAGGGGGTGCGCGACTGGCTGGCCCGGTCACCGGGGGAGCTGACGCCGCACCGGGTCTCCGAGGCGCTGCGTGCGGCCGGTCGGCCGGTCGGTGACGCGACGGTGCTGGCGGTCTATGAGACGCTGCGCCGCGACGTCGTGGGCGCCGGCCCGCTCGAGCCGCTGCTCCGGCTTCCGGGTGTGACCGACGTGCTGGTCAATGGCCCCGACCAGGTGATGGTGGACCGCGGCGCCGGGCTCGAGCCAACGGCGGTGAGCTTTCCCGATGACGCCGCCGTGCGTCGCCTCGCCCAGCGGCTCGCTGCCACGGCAGGGCGTCGGCTCGACGATGCCGCCCCCTATGCCGACGTCCGGCTCGCCGACGGCACCCGCTTCCACGCGGTGCTCGCGCCGCTGGCCCGCCCCGGCACCGCGATCTCGCTGCGCGTGCCGCAGCAGCGCGGCCTCGACCTGGCCGATCTGGTCGAGCGCGGGATGGTCACGCCCGCCGGGGCGGATCTGCTGCGACGGATGATCGCGCGCCGACTGGCCTTCCTGGTGACGGGCGGCACCGGCAGCGGCAAGACCACTCTCCTGGCAGCGCTGCTGTCCCTGGTTGACCCGGCCGACCGGCTGGTGATCGTCGAGGACTCCTCGGAGCTGCGTCCGCGCCATCCCCACGTCGTGGGGCTCGAGGGCCGCCCCGCCAACATCGAGGGCGCGGGTCTGATCGAGGTGCGCACGTTGGTGCGGCAGGCGCTGCGGATGCGCCCCGACCGGCTGATCGTCGGCGAGGTCCGGGGCGCCGAGGTGGTCGACCTCCTCGCCGCTCTGAACACCGGCCACGAGGGTGGCTGCGGCACCCTCCACGCCAACTCCGCGAGCGACGTACCTGCTCGCATCGAGGCCCTTGCCCTCGCCGCCGGACTCGGCCGCGAGGCAGCGCACAGCCAGCTGGCCTCCGCGTTCGACGTGGTGCTCCACCTCGGCCGGATCGGCGGTGTGCGGCGCCTGGTGGAGATGGCGGTTCCTCGCCGTGAGCCGTCCGGGCTGGTCACGATGGAGACAGCGGTGTCCTGGGATGGAGCCACGCCTCGTGAGGGCCCTGGGGCCGGCACCTTGACGGAGCGGCTCACATGACGCCCGAGGTGCTGGCGGCCGGGGCGACCGCCGGTGTCGCGGCGGCACTGCTGGTCGGTGGACCGGTCCGGTTGGGGAGCACCAACGCGTCTGCTGCGCGCTGGCTCCTCCCGGTGGGTGTGATCGCGGCGGTGCTCACCACACCACGGTCGTGGTGGCCGGTCGCCGTGATCGCTGGGGGTGCGGCATTGGGCGCCTCAGCGCTGTGGCGGTCCCGAGGGCGCCGGCTGGCCGCGGCGGCCGCCGCCCACCGAGCGGTCGAGGCATGCGAGCAGCTCGCTGCCGAGCTGGCGTCGGGGCGACCGCCAGGTGCGGCGCTCGACCGCTGTGCGGCTGAGTGGGAGGCGCTGCATCCGGTCGCCGAGGCGTTCCGGGTCGGAGCGGACGTGCCCGAGGCCTGGCGCCTGGTCGCCGCGAGGGTTCCCGGCGCGGCCGATCTCCGCCTGGTCGCGGCCGCCTGGCAGGTCTCCCACCGCACCGGCCAGGGACTGGCCGACGCCACCGACCGGATCGCGCTCGACCTGCGCGCCGGCGCTGCGACGCGGCAGGTGGTAGCGGGCGAGCTCGCCTCGGCGCGCGCGACCGCACGTCTGGTGGCGCTCCTCCCGGTCGCCGCCCTGGCGATGGGCTCGGGTGTCGGGGGCGATCCGTGGGGGTTCCTGCTCCAGTCGCCGATCGGGCTGGCGGCGCTGGCTCTCGGACTGCTGTTCGGCTGGGCCGGCCTGGCCTGGATCGAGCGCATCGCCGCAGGGGTGACGACATGACGGCGATCGGCTCGACCGGCGTGATCTGGGCTGCTGCCCTCGCCGCCGGCGCCGCGGTCATGCTGATGCTGCGGTTGCCCGCCGCCCTCCCGGCGGAGGGGCACACGAGGGCGGCCAGCGGCGGAGACGGCAACGCCGACCGCGGTTGGTTGCAGCGGTGGCGGTGGCTGCTGGCGCTCTCCGGCGGCGTCGGCGCCCTGACCTTCCTCGGGGGACTCGGCGGAGCGGTCGTCGCCCCGATCGCCGCCGCGGTGACCTGGGTCGCCGTGGGCCGGATCGAGCCGGCCGAGGTACGGCGGGCTCGGGAGCGAGCCGCCCGCGACCTTCCCCACGTCGTACGTCTGCTCGGGGTCGCGCTCACCGCGGGTGCGCCACCGGCCGATGCGCTGGAGATCGTCGCCGACGCGTTGCCCGGCCCGGCGAGCGAGCGGCTCAGACCCGTCGCAGTGCGGCTGCGGCTGGGCGCCGACCCTGCCGCCGGCTGGGCGGTGCTCGGCGCCGACCCCGCGCTCGCCCCGCTCGGACGGGCTCTTGCGCGAGCCGAGGACGGCGGCGTCTCGGTCGCCACCTCGGTGGCGCGGCTGGCCGACGATCTGGCCGCCGGGACGCGCGCTGAGGTCGAACGCCAGGCCCGTGCGGTGGGGGTGAAGGCCGCCGCGCCGCTCGGACTGTGCCTCCTGCCCGCCTTCCTGCTCATCGGCATCGTGCCGCTGGTCGGTGGCCTGCTCACCAGCCTGCCGTGGTGACCCAGGCGCCCGGACCCCTAGCCCCGCTCCACCCATTGAGAAAACCCACATCAGGAGGAAGAGATGACCCATCCCCACATTCCGACGACCACCCTGCGGCGCTGGATCCGCCGGCGCTCCGATCGGGGCATCACGACTGCCGAGTACGCCGTCGGCACGGCGGCGGGCGCAGGTCTGGCCGGGCTGCTCTACAAGCTGCTGACCGGCGGCCTGGGCAACGAGCTGCTGCACAAGATCTTCGACCACGTCATGTCGCTGATCGGGATCTGACTCGTCATGAGACGCGATCGAGGTGCCGCGACGGCGGAACTGGTGGCAGTGCTTCCGATCCTGGTGGCCGCCGTACTCGGCATGGTCTGGCTACTGAGTCTCGGCGTCGCGCAGGTCCGCACCGTCGATGCGGCCCGCGAGGCTGCCCGTGCCGTTGCCCGTGGCGACGATCAGGCGACCGCGACCAGTCGTGGTGAGCAGGTCGGGCCCAGCGGCACCTCGATCGCGGTCAGCCGGTCGACTGCCGAGGTACGCGTGACAGCGACGGCGCTGGTCCACGGCCCCGGCGGCCTGTTCGGCTTCCTGCCGGGTGTGCGCCTGCATGCCGAGGCGATCGCCGCCACGGAGGGGAGCAGCTGATGCCTCGGTCGTGGTGCTCACGGAGGCGACGGCCAGGCTGCGACGAACGCGGCGCCGTCACGGTGCTTGCCATCGCCCTCCTGGGCGTGCTGCTGCTCCTGACCGCCGCCTTCGGCGTCGCCGAGGCGATGGTGTCCGATCACCGCCGCGCGCAGGCCGCCGCCGATCTTGCGGCGTTGGCCGGCGCGCAGGCGCTCCAGCACGCGGCCGATGCATGTGCAGCCGCGGCGAAGATCGCCGAGGCCAACGGCGCCACGCTTGCCGACTGCCAGGTGCAGGGCCAGGACGTCCTGCTCACGGCACGCGTCACCGGGCCACGCTGGCTCGGCGCCTCCGGCGATCTGTCGGCGCAGGCCAGAGCGGGCCCCGGTACGGCGGGCTGAGGCGACGCGGGACTACGACGCGTCGAGCAGAAGCCGGAGCAGGTGTGCCGCGCCGCGCTTGTCGAGCGGGCTGTTCTGATTGCCGCACTTCGGAGACTGGATGCACGAGGGACAGCCCTCGTCGCATTCGCAGGCCTCGATGGTCTCCAGCGTGGCGGTGAGCCAGGCACGAGCCGCCTCATAGCCGCGCTCCGCGAAGCCAGCACCGCCGGGGTGACCGTCGTACACGAAGACGGTGAGGACGCCTGTGTCGGGATGGCGGGCGGTGCTGACCCCACCGATGTCCCACCTGTCGCAGGTGGCGAACAGCGGAAGGAGCCCGATCGAGCAGTGTTCGGCCGCGTGCGCGGCGCCCGGAATGTCTGTCGACGCCAGGCCGGCATCCTCTACGGCGGCATCCGGGACGGTCCACCACACCGCCCGGGTACGGAGGGTGCGCTCCGGCAGGTCGAGCGGCTCCTCGCCGAGGACCTCACCGCCGGGCTGGCGGCGGCGCAGGAACGCGACCACCTGGTGGCTGACGTCGACCTCACCGAAGGAGAGCAGACAGTCACCCCAGCGCTGGTGGCGGTGCTCGGCGACGATGCTGATGTCGGTCAGCTCGCGTGCCGAGGTGGTGTAGCCGGGATCGGCCCTTCCGATGACGGCGACGTGCTCGTCGAGGTCGAGCTCGTGGACCAGGTAGGTCTCGCCGCGGTGCACGTAGACAGCACCGCGGTGGGCGGTGCCATGGGCGCTGGCGGCATCGACGGTGCCGACCACCCGTCCGGTTTCGGCCTCGATCAGCTGCACCGGAGCGCCGCCGGCCGAGCGGATGTCGGCCAGGTCGGCCGCGCGGCGGCGGTCGGTCCAGAACCAGCCGCGGGGCCGCTTGCGCAGCAGCCCGCTCGCCGTCAGGGAGGCCACCACCTCCGGCGCGGTCGGGCCGAAGACCGCAAGGTCGGCCTCGGTCAGCGGGATCTCCTGCGCGGCAGCGCACAGCTGCGGCGCCAGGACGTAGGGGTTTCCCGGGTCGAATACGGTCGCCTCGACCGGTGCGCCGAGAAGCGTGTCCGGGTGAGTCACGAGGTAGGTGTCGAGCGGGTCGTCCCGCGCGACCATCACGCCGAGCGCGTCACCTGCCCCGCGGCCGGCCCGCCCGACCTGCTGCCACAGTGCGGCCCGTCGCCCGGGATAGCCCGCCATCACCACCGCATCGAGCCCGCTGACGTCGACCCCGAGCTCGAGAGCGTTGGTCGCCGCCAGCCCGAGTAGGTCACCACGGCGCAGGCTCTCCTCGATCGCGCGTCGCTCCTCGGGAAGGTAGCCGCCGCGGTAGGAGGCCACCCGTCCCGGAAGGGAGGGATCGACCTCGGCGAGCAGCGAGGCAGCAGTCATCGCAACTTGCTCGGCGCCGACCCGGGAGCGGACGAAGACGAGGGTCCGCACGTCGTTGGAGACGAGGTCGGCGAGGAGGTCCGCTGCCTCGGAGGATGCCGCGCGACGGACCGGTGCACCGTTCTCCCCGGCGTGCGTCGTCAGCGGAGGCTGCCACAGGGCCAGGCTGACCGTGCCGCGGGGCGAGCCGTCGACGGTGACAGGCAGCACCGGCAGGCCGGTGAGCCGCTCGCCGGCCACCTCGGGCTCGGCGACCGTAGCGGAGGCGAGCACGAACGTCGGGTCCGCGCCGTAGGCGGCACAGATGCGTCGAAGCCGCCTCAGCACGTGGGCCACGTGTGCTCCGAAGACACCGCGATAGTGGTGACATTCGTCGATGACGACGTAGCGCAGGGTGCTGAAGAGCGCCGACCAACGCTCGTGTGCCGGCAACAGCGAGCGGTGCAGCATGTCGGGGTTGGTCAAGACGTATTCGCCGTGCTCGCGGGTCCAGTCGCGCTGCTCGCGGCTGCTGTCGCCGTCGTGGGTGGTGACGCGCACATCCAGTCCGAGCCCGCGGATGCGGCTGAACTGGTCCTGCGCGAGCGCCTTGGTCGGCGCGACGTAGAGGACGCTTGCACCGCGTTGCCCCCGTGCACCGCGACCCTCGTGGATCGCGGTCAGCGCAGGCAGCTGGTAGCCCAGCGACTTACCCGACGCCGTGCCGGTCGCGAGCACCACGTGCTGTCCGGCATGGGCTGCCTCGGCCGCGACCACCTGATGGCACCAGGGCGTGACCACACCCTGCCTGGCGAACGCCTCGATTACCTCCAGCGGCGCCCACCCGGGCCACGAGGCGGTCACAGCTTCTCGGGGCGCCAGGACCTCGACGTGGGTGAGACGCCCGTCGCGACCCGGCACCGACGCCAGGCGGTGCACCAGCTCACCCACCTGGTCGGCGCGCAGAACGGGAGTCGACGTCACCCCCCGATTGTCGCAAAGAGCACCGACAATCCCGGTACGGACTACTACTCAGGAGTAGTCCGTATCTTTACCCGCGCGCCGCCGTTGCGTGATTACATAGCCTTCGCTGCGGTCGTGCACCCGTCGCACGGCCCGGAGTCGCGCCACACGTCATCGAGGAGTGCTCACGTGGATCTGACGCTTTCCACCCAGGAGGTGGGTGCGACAACGGTTGTTGCCGTTGGTGGCGAGATCGACGTGTACACGGCGCCCAAGCTCCGCGACAAGATCACCGAGCTGGTCGGCGCCGGCGTCTACCGCCTCGTCGTCGACCTCGAGGCGGTCGAGTTCCTCGACTCCACCGGCCTCGGCGTGTTGGTCGGCGGGCTGAAGAAGGTCCGTGCCCACGACGGGTCACTGCGCCTGGTCTGCACCCAGGACCGGCTCCTCAAGATCTTCCGGATCACCGGCCTGGCCAAGGTCTTCGACATCCACGAGAGTGCTGACTCCGCCGTCACCGCTGTCTGACGCACCGTGAGCGCGCTCGGCTCGCTCGGTCCTTTAGGCTCGGTCGGGTGAGCGACCTGACGGATCTTCCCCACCGGCTGCGCGAGGCTCTGGAGCGTGCCGGGTTCACCTACGACGGCGTCGCAGAACTGCTCGGCCCCCTTGCGCACGCGGCCCTGGGCCGCAATGAGACAGTGCCCGGACTGCGTCGCACCCGCGGCGGGTCGCCGCTGGAGACGCTGGTGCGACTCTTCCTACTGCAGGCGCCGGTCAGCCATGAGCAGGCTGAGGCAGCGCTGCCCGGGCTCGTCGACCGGCTCGCGGTCGAGGGCATCCTGGCGCAGTCGGTGGGAGAGGTCGCCGCACGGCTCGACGTACGCCCCTATGCCGCCGATGCCGGGCCCCACGCCTCGGCGGACCTCTGGGTCGTCTCCGATCTCACTCCCGGTCTCGACGGCCTGCCGCAGCGGGTCGGCTCGGACCACGTGCTCGGCATCAGCCCCGCCTCCACGTCGCTCGCCCAGCTGACGTTGCGCCACCGGGTCGGCCGTGCGCTGGACCTCGGCACCGGCTGCGGCGTCCAGGCACTTCACCTCGCCGCGCACAGCGACCAGGTCGTCGCCACCGACGTCAACCGCCGCGCCCTGTGGGTCACTCGGTTCAACACCGCGCTGAACGACGTGGCCGAGGTGGTCGACGTACGCGACGGCTCCTTCTTCGAGCCGGTCGCCGAGGAGCGCTTCGACCTCATCGCCACCAACCCGCCGTTCGTGATCTCGCCCGCCACCGGTGAGCGGCTGGTCTACCGTGACTCGGGCCTGCCGGGTGACCGGGTCGTCGAGGACATCGTCCGCGCCGCTCCAGGCCTGCTCGCCGACGACGGCTGGTGCCAGATCCTGGCCAACTGGGTGATCAACGACGGCACGCCGTGGGACGAGCGCCTCGCCGGCTGGCTCGAGGGCACGGGGCCCAACGGTGAGCGGGAGGAGGTCGACGCCTTCGTGGTCCAGCGGGAGGTGCTCGACCCGGCGGCCTATGTCGAGCTCTGGCTCAAGGACGCCGGTCACCACCCCTCGACCGGGGCCGCCCACATCGATGATTACCGGCACCGCTACGACACCTGGCTCAACTGGTTCGAAGAGCAGGGCATCGAGGCGGTGGGGTTCGGTTGGATCAACCTGCACCGCACCGGTGAGCCACCGCGGCACGAGTTCCTCGAGTGGCCCTACGACGTCGAGCAGCCGATCGCTCCGGCAATCAAGGCGTGGGGCGACGTCGCGCACGCCGAGATCACCCTCGCCGACCGACTGGTGCGAGCCGAGGACGTCCAGCAGGAAACGCTGGGCGCGCCCGGAGCGGAGGACCCGGCCACCGTCATCCTGCGGCAACAGCGCGGCCTGCGCCGGGCGCGGCAGGCCGACACCGTCGAGGCGGCCCTCGTCGGTGCCAGCGACGGCGACCTCACCCTCGGCCAGATCCTCGATGCACTCGCCCAACTCCTCGACCAGGACGCCGAGGAGACCCGCGCGACCTACCTGCCGATCGCCCAGGAGCTCGTCCGGGAGGGCTTCTTGGGCCGCAGCGGCGGGTGACGGCTCTCATGCCGCCGCCCGATCCTCAGCCCGGGCGGCGAGGGCGTGCTCGCGGACCCGGACCAGCTGGGCACGGGTGCGCGAGGTGAGCAGGTCGAGGTAGCCCAAGGCGCTCAGTGGCGGCGCCGACACCGCGAGCCCGGTGTGCCCCGTCCCCTGCTCGAGCCGCCACTCCCACGGTCCGCGCAGCGCTCGGCGGATCGGCCGGGCATAGGTGGCGGGCGGGCCTGGTGTCTCGAGCGCGTACTTCAACCGGGATGCCGTCACCCGGTGCTCAGGCCCGACCACGCCGTTGGCCTCGCCGACTGCCCAGGCCACTCCTGCCGCGACATATGCCGCGGAGACCGGCGCGGTCACCAGGCCGGGGTCGTGCGACCACACCCGAGACAGTCCCCGTCGGAAGGCCAGGCCCGTCTCGGCGTCGAAGAAGTCCTCGGCGATCTTGGCGAGCAGACCCGCCACCTCGAGCACCCGTGGGTCCTCGGGCAGCGGCACCGGCCCACGCAGCGGCGCGGTGTCCAGAGCGCGGACGCCGTCCGGGCCGCCGCAGACAGACTCCAACCACTGGAGGGCGCGCTCGTACTCCCTCATCCGGGGCTGGTCGAGCTCCTGCTCCAGCCGCTCGATCACGTGCAGGACCCGCTGATAGAGCGCATCGCTGTCCGGCCTGCGGCACTCGTCGCAGGGGCAGTCGTAGTAGTGCATTTGGGAAGACCTCCAGTCGCGTCGATCGGTGGGTCTCGCCGTCCGGGGAACACCATGCCAGGGCCCACCGACAGTCCTGGGGAAGCACGTGGGCCACCTCACAGCCGTCCACGGAGCACCCAGCGCCACCGACTCGCTGGACACCACGCGCTAACGTGTCTGGCCGTGGGCCGGTCTGAGCGCGCCCACGTTCAGCGCATAGCAAGCACCACCGGTTGAGACGGAGCAACGGCCCAGTGGCACACAAGTTGGTGATCGTCGAGTCCCCCGCGAAGGCCCGCAAGATCGGCGGGTATCTCGGGCAGGGCTACGTCGTCGAGGC
>Ga0164242_10003986_pt1 | contig 16672 bp, 14 predicted proteins | sample OricomgcompostMG_FD_108783 | JGI IMG/M metagenome (GOLD analysis project Ga0164242, IMG submission 108783) | Miracle-Growth compost microbial communities from Emeryville, California, USA - Original compost - Miracle growth compost (MG) ...
GCCAGGATGGCCCGGCGCGTGGGGTCGGTGAGCGCGGCGAAGGTGCGGTCGAGCCGGGGTTGTCTATACTTCACCATATGGTGAAGTATTTGCCTGGGCCTGGCCGATGTCAACCGCGCGGGGCGGATAACGGTGCCTTGTCCGCCGAGGCGCGGAGTCGCGGTCAGGTCGCGGGGCCATGCGGCGAACCGATGGGCCGGATGAATAGACGCTTTGTGCGGGCAGTCCCGGACGGTGCGCTCAGATGGCCCTGGCCCACAGGGGCGCGGCGGCGAGGCAGGTGCCGTCGACCAGTGCCCGGGCGGTGAGCCCGGGCGTCCGGCCCTGGACGAGCACCTGCCAGGCGGAGGCGCTGTGGCCGGCCACCGAAGCCGCGAATCGCTCGAACAGGCGCTCGTGCACATGGCCGGGGCCGTGGACGCCCAGCCGCGACAGTTCGCGCATGACCGCGTGCAGGTAGAGCTTGCCCGGGAGCGAGGCGCGGACGAGTCGTCCGGTGTCCTTCACCACCACGAAATAGGGGCCGCCCAGCCAGGCGGCCCCGCTGCATGGCGTGCGTTGCGCCACGACGTAGCGGCGATTCTCGAACAGCACCTTGCATGGATACCGACACGTCACCGAGGTGCCCTCGCTGCGGTTGGCCGCAGCATGATCATGGAGGCCGGGCGGCCGCTCATTGCTGCGAGACGGCGCCCGGCATTGCCCTTTCCGTCGCGGCGCGGGTGGCCCGCACGCACCACGGACGGCCCAGTGGAGGGCACAGCTTATCGGGGCGGTCGTGGCACGCCTGTTACAGACGTGTGGCGGTGGGGCGCCGTGGTGGCGATGGCGTCCCGGGGCGGCCGTGCGGGTGTCCTGTCCGGGCGCGGCGAAGGCGGCGTCATGCCGTGCGCCGGTGCGGGAAGGACAGCGTGGCGACCAGGCCGGCATGTTCGCCGTTGCGCAGGTCGAGCGTACCGCCATGCCGTTCGGCTGCGCGCTTGACGATGCTCAGTCCCAGTCCGCTGCCGCCGCCGCCGCGCGCCGGGTCGCCGCGCAGGAAGGGCTGCCCGAGCCGTTCGAGCAGCCCGGGCGGGACGCCGGGGCCGTGGTCGGCCACGCGTACGAAGCAGTGGCGGCCGTCGCTGCCCAGGTCCAGCAGGAAGGGCGGCCTGCCATAGCGCTCGGCGTTGTCCATCAGGTTGCCGATCGCCCGGCGCAGCAGGGTCGGGTACGCCGGCACGTTCAGGTGCGCGGCGCCTTCGAGGCGCCAGTCGTCCGGTTGCCGGCGCAGTGCCAGCAACTGGCCGGCAAGGGTGGCGAGGTCCATGTCGCGCATGGCCTCGTCGCCGCCGTCGCGGACGAAGGCCTGGCATTGCTCCAGCGCGCTGTCGAGTTCCTGCAGGTCGGTCACCATGGCACCGCGCAGCTGCGGGTCGCCGGCATCGCCCAGTTCCAGCGCCAGCCGCAGGCGCGCCAGCGGCGTGCGCAGGTCGTGCGACACGCCGGCCAGCATCAGTTCGCGTTCTCGCGCGGCATGGCGCAGCCGCTGGCCGGCCTGGTCGATGGCCTCGGCCAGTTGCTGCACCTCGTAGGGACTGCCGTACAACTGCCGGCGGATCGCCGGGTCGCCGGCAAGCAAGGCGGAGGCCTGTGCCGACAGGCGCTCCAGCGGGCGGGTGAGCCGCCGCGCGCCGAGGCCGGCGGCAACCAGGGTGACCAGGCCGGCGAGGACGGTCAGCGTGAGGGTGGAATGGACGATCCGCAGGCGGTAGCCGACCGACTGCAGCACGATCCAGCGCCGCGGGTCGTGCCGGCTGCGCACCCAAATCTGCGACGATCGCAGCGAAGGCGTGATCGCCACGCGGGTGGTGTCGCCCAGCAACGCGCCGGCCTCGCGACTCACGCTTTCGGCCATGGGGGCCAGCCGCGGCAAGGGCGGCGGCGGGGGCGTATCGGAAAAGCGCACGCCCAGCGACCGCAGGGCCTTGAGTGCGCGCATGGAGCCGGGGTCGTCGCGGGTGGCGAGCTGGTCGGCGGCGAGCGCGGTGGTGGCGACCAATTGGCCGTAGGTGCGGCTGACCGTGCGCAGCCGCGAGCGCGTCGACAGCACCGCGGCCAGCGTCAGCGCCAGCAGCACGGCCAGTGCGGTCAGCCCGAGCACCAGCGAAAAAGTGGTAGGGGCGCGCTTCACGGCCGGGGCCCGCCCTCGGGCACGAAGACGTAGCCTTCGCCCCACACCGTCTGCAGCCAGCGCGGCTGGCGCGGGTCGTCCTCGAGGTAGCGGCGCAGGCGCGAGACCATGACGTCGATGCTGCGGTCGAAGGCCTCGTGGTCGCGGCCGCGGGCGAGGGCGATCAGCCGTTCGCGGCTGAGCGTCTCGAACGGACGGCTGACCAGTGCGGCCAGCACCGCGAACTCGCCGCTGGTGAGCTTGACCGGCACGCCCTGGTCGAGCAGTTGGCGGGTGGCCGGTTCGAACACGAAGCGGCCGAACGGCACGGGCTCGTGCTCGGCTTGCGGTGCGCCGGCCGGCGTCCGCGGCCGCCGGCGCATCACGGCGCGGATGCGGGCGACCAGCTCGCGCGGGTTGCACGGCTTGGCCAGGTAGTCGTCGGCGCCGATCTCCAGGCCGACGATGCGGTCCACTTCGTCACCCTTGGCGGTAAGCATGATCACCGGCGTCTCGACGCCCTCCGCGCGCAGCGCGCGGCACAGTTCCAGGCCGTCCGCGTCGGGCAACATCAGGTCGAGCACGATCAGGTCGACGTGGTGGGCGGCCAGTTCGCGTCGCATCGCGGCGGCATGCGCGGCGCCGCGCACCTGGAAACCCTGCTGCACGAGGTAGCGCTCCAGCAGGTCGCGCAGGCGCAGGTCGTCGTCGACGACAAGGATGTGGGTCGATTCCATGCGGCGACTATGTCGCGCCCGCGAGGGTGCGGGCAAGCCGCCGGCGCGGTCGTTTGTAAGCGGATGTTTCCGGGACGGGGGGCGGCAACACGCGTTCACATCCCCTGGCATGCGGACAAACCTCGACGGCGGGCCCGGCGCGATGCTGCGGCCGTGACGCGGCGGGGCCGCGCACGCGAGTGTCCTCTTCATCGATACGCAGGAGTCCGTCATGTCCAGGCTTTCCCGTTCCATGCGCGCGGCTTCCCTGGCCGCCCTTTGTAGCGCGGCGCTGGCCCTTTCGCTGCCGGTTTCGGCCCAGCGCTGGGGCAGGGTGCGCACCGGCGCGACTTTCGGCAATGTCTTCGGCGGCGTCACCCATGTGCGCGGCGGCGAGGCCTTCGGCCCGCGCGGCGTGGCCGGGCGGCGCAGCTATACCGCCACGGCGGCCGACGGTAGCGTGGTGCACCAGGGTGGCCGCTACGCCTATGGCGCCCATGGCGGCAGCTATCACGCCGGCAACCGCTATGACCGCAATCCGGACGGTTCGGCGGTGGCCAGCCGCGCATCCTACGGACGTACCGCCAACGGCGGCGTCTACGGCAGCGAGGGAAGCTATGCACGCAGTGCCGACGGCAGCGTGAGCGGCAGCCGCCAGGCCGGCGCGAGCGGCCCCAGGGGCGATTACTACGCCAGCAGCAGCACGGCCGGCGGCGTCACCACCCGCAACACCACGGTCACCGCCGCCAACGGCCACAGCTATCACGGCCAGACCACCTATACGCGCGGGCAGGGCGTCACGCACAGCGGCGGTTGCGCCGACGCCGGCGGCAATCCGGTCGCCTGCGGGCATTGAGCATGCCGGCCGCATCGTCCTGCCGCCGCGGCGGGCGGCATGCCCATGGCGCCGATCGCTCTGGAGCCTCGCTCCGGCCGGAGCTGGAGATGGCCGTGATGCGCCATCTCCTGTTGATCCTCGCCCTTCTGGCATTCGCCGGACTGGTTTCGCCGCCGGCGCATGCGACGACGGCGCCTGGCAGGGCGGTCCATGGAAAGCCCACCGGCGTGGGCGTACGCAGGTCTGGCCGGGCGGGCCTGCGCCGCGGCGCTGAAACCGGACGCGGCGAGTCGCGCCGCGTCCGCGCATCGTGGCGATGACTGGGCGAATGACTATGCACTTGATGGGACATCGGCATGTTTTCTTGGGGGCGGCACTCGTTTGGGTGCTGCTGGAATGGCTATGGCGCAGGCGCTTTGCCGGCCGCGGCTATGACGTCAAGGGTGCCCTGGCTTCGCTGGCCGTCGGCGCAGGGCATCTGGTGGCCGGCGCCGCTGGCGCGCTGCTGACGGGCGGGGTATTCGCCGCGGCGCAACGCTGGGCGCCGGTGCATTGGCCGCTGCGCGACTGGCGCACGTGGCTGGCGTGTTTCGTGCTGGTGGAGTTCGCCTACTACGGGTACCACCGGTGCAGCCACACGGTGCGCTGGATGTGGGCCACCCACGCCGTGCACCACACGCCGGAGGAGATGACCCTGCTGTCGTCGATCCGGCTGGGCTGGACCAACGTGCTGTCGCTGGGATGGGTGTTCTATCTGCCGCTGGTGCTGGCCGGTTTCGATCCGCGCATGGTGTTCGCGCTGCTGGCGCTGGACCTGCATTACCAGTTCTTCCTGCATACGGAGGCGGTCGGCACGCTGGGCCCGCTGGAATGGGTGCTCAACACGCCGGCGCACCACCGCGTGCACCACGGCTCGAACCCGGTCTACCTGGACTGCAACTACGGCGGCATGGTGATCGTGTTCGACCGGCTGTTCGGCACGTTCCGCCAGCAGCGCGCAGACGAGCCGATCCGCTACGGGCTGGTCCATCCGCTGGACTCGCGCAATCCGTTCGTTCTGGCCTTCGGCGAATGGCTGCGCCTGCTGCGGGCGCTGCGCGCGGCGCCGGACTTGCGCCACGCCTGGAGGCTGGTGGCGGGGCGGCCGTGAAGCGTGGCGGATTCCCGGCGAGACGGTGCCCCGGCCCGTTCACCGGGCTTGTTTCGTCGGCATTCGCGCAGCAAAAAGGCCGCCCTTGCGAGGCGGCCTTTTTGCTGGATCTGTTGGTGGAGCGGAGGAGGATCGAACTCCCGACCTTCGCATTGCGAACGCGACGCTCTCCCAGCTGAGCTACCGCCCCACGCGAGCTGCGCATCTTAGCAGCGGGAACCGGGCTCGCCAAGCCCCGACGGACCGGGCGGCGTCAACCGGGCAGCAGCGCGGGGAGGTGATCGTGCAGCACCTCGCGGCGCCAGCCGTTGAGGAAGTCGGGCCATTCGGTGGTGACGACGTATTCCTCCAGCACCTTGCGCGGGCACAGCAGGCCTGGCGGGAGGTCCAGCTCGGCGGCCAGGCGGTCGATGGACTGGCGCATCGCGGCGAGGGCTTTTTTCGCGTCGCCCTGCGGCATGGCGGGCACGCGCATGGTGGCGGTCAGTTCGTCGTCGCCGACGGGCGAGGCGACCAGTTCGAACAGGGCGGCGCGCTGTGGCGAGCGCAGCGCGCGCTGGCCGCGGCTGCGCTGTTCGAGTTCGGCGAGGCTGGCCGGGGGCTGTTGCGAGAGGCTCATCGCCAGCGCGTCTTCCAGCAGCCAGGAGCGCGGTCGGTCGAGCTCGCGCGCGCTGCGGTCGCGCCACAGCAGGATGCGCCGCAGCAGGGCCTGCCGCGCCGGCGGCCAGTCGGCGGCGCCGCGGAAAGCGCGTTGGGGTTGCGGGTCGCCCTCGTTGCGGCCGGCGCGTTGCTTGAGACGCGCGCAGTCCTCGGCGTGCCAGGCGCCGCGATCGCGCTGGCGGAGCCGTTCGGCCAATTGCGCGTGGAGCGTATCCAGATAGACCACGTCGAGCGTGGCGTAGTCGCGCTGCGACGCGGTGAGCGGCCGCTGCATCCAGTCCGAGCGGGTCTCGCCCTTGTCCAGTTCCGCGCCGGCCAGTTCGGCGACCAGCGCGCGGTAGCTGATACCCAGCCCCATGCCGGCGAAGGCGGCGGCGATCTGGGTGTCGAACAGCGTGCCGGGGCCGTCGGGCAGGTGGGGCGCGAGCGTTTCCAGGTCCTCGCCGGCGCTGTGCATCACCACCGTGGTGTCGCGCGCACCAAGCCGGGAGGCGAGCGTGTCGCCGAGGTCGAACGCCAGCGGATCCACCAGCGCGTAGCGGCCATTCCAGCCGAGCTGCAGCAGGGCCAGCTGGGGATAGAAGGTGTTCCGGCGCATGAACTCGGTATCGAGGCCGGGGGACGCGCCGGGCGGAAGTTCGGCCAGCCAGCGTTCGAGGGCGGGGCGGTGGTCGATCCATTCGGCGGCGGGCGGCGGCAGGGGCATGGGATTCCTCAGGTGAAGACTCGAGGGACATGCATTCGTGCATTGCCCCTTCATGGGCGGTGCCATATGGTAGGCGCCGCACCATAGCAGGCGTCCCCCGGAACCCCCAACCATGCCGAGCAACCAAACCGTCAATCGTCAGCGTGCTCTTGGCGGCGGTGTCGGTGTCTTGGTACTGGCCTTTGCGCTGGCCTACCACTTTTTTCCGCGCTGGTTCCACGTCAATCCGGAAGAGGAGGCGGCGCGCCACGCGCAGCAGGCCGCGCCGGCGTCGATGCCGGCATCGACGGCACCGGCGTCGCCGGACAATGCGACTCAGCGCGAATTGAATGCCGGCCCGCCGCTGACGCTGGCGCCCACGGCGGTGGTCGCGGCGCGCCTGAGCCGCCAGGACGCGGCCCTGCCGAAACAGTTGAGTGCCGACACGCCGGCCGTGCGCAACCTGCTGGCCCGCGCAGACAAGGCCTTCGCCGCCGGCGACATGGCCGGCAGGGACGACAGTGCCGGGGCGCTGTACGCGCAGGCTTTGAAGCGGAAGCCGGACAGCCGCGCCGCGGCGCAGGGGCTGGACCGGGTGCGTTCGCACCTGATCGCCGCAATCGGCCAGGACCTGGCCATCGGCGATGCCGAGTCGGCCGGCGGCCTGCTCGACCAGCTCAGGACGCTGCCGGACTCGGCGGCGGACGTGGCGCAGCTGTCCGCCAACCTCAAGACCCTGACCCAGGTACGGCCGATGCTGGCCAGGGCGGCCGGGCTGCTGGCCCAGGGCAAGGCGGACCAGCCCAAGGGCGCCAGCGCGCTGGACGTCTACCGGCAGGTACAGCAGATCGATCCCGACAATGCGGTGGCGGCGCAAGGCGTGCTGCAGGTACAGCGCGCGGTGCTCGACCGCGCATTGGCGGCAGTGGCGCAGAACGATTTCACCGGGGCGGACCAGGCGCTGGCCGAGGCGCGGGCGATCGAGCCCGGCTCGCCGCAGCTGCAGAGCGTGCAGGCGCGGGTGAGTGACATCCGCCGGCAGCGCGCCAGCAGCGTGCTGGCGCAGGCGCGGTCCGCACTCGACGCGGGCAACCAGGCATTGGCGAAGCAACTGGCGGGACAGGCGCAGGCGATCAGCCCCGATCTGGCCGGCATCGAAGCGTTCGAGGAACGCCTGACCAATGCGCGGCTGTACGCCAGCTACAGGCCAGGACAGGTGTTCACCGACCGCTATGTGGACCTGCCCGGCCACTCGCCGGCGATGGTGGTGATTCCCACCGGCAGTTTCCTGATGGGCGCGCCCGGCGATGAACGCGGCAGCAGCGATGCGGAGGCGCCGCAGCACCGGGTCACCCTTGGCCGGGGCTTCGCGATGGCGCGCAGCGCGATCACCGTGGCGCAGTTCCGCGAGTTCGTGAAGGCCAGCGGCTACCGGCCCGATTCGGTGCGGCTGGGCGCCAGCGTCTACGATGCCCGCAGCGGCACCATGCGCGACGATTCGTCCGCTACCTGGGAGGACGACTACGCCGGCCATCCGGCCGGCGACGATCTGCCGGTGGTCAACGTCTCCTGGCGCGACGCCAAGGCCTACGCCGACTGGCTCAGTCAGCACACCGGCAAGACCTATCGCCTGCCCAGCGAGGCGGAATTTGAATACGCCCTGCGCGCCGGCACCACCACGCGCTACTGGTGGGGCGACGGCACGCCCGCCGACAAGGTGGAAAACGTCACCGGCGGGCTGGACCGCTCGCCGCAGGGACGCCGCTGGAGCCATGCCTTCCACGGCTACCGCGACGGCTACTGGGGGCCAGCGCCGGTCATGCGCTTCAAGCCCAACCCGTTCGGTCTCTACGACATGGACGGCAACGTGTCCGAGTGGACGGCCGACTGCTGGCACGACAACTACGTGCGCGCGCCGACGGACGGCAGCGCCTGGGTCAACCCCGGTTGCGGCGTGCGCGTGATCCGCGGCGGTTCGTGGGGCAGCTCGCCGGAGCAGGTGCGCTCGGCGTTCCGCCAGGGCGCCGACGGCGGCATCCGCAGCGGGCGCGTCGGCTTCCGGGTGGTGCGCGAGTTGTGACGGATCCCGGAAACCCGTTCGCGCTTTCGCCGTAGCGCGCGAACAGGCCCCGGGCGGCCGGCATGGGTCAGTGGGTGCGTGGCGGCGCGTAGTGCCCGCCGGGTTCGATCGTGGTCACGTAGGGGCCGTTCCAGTCGCGGTCGAAGATCGAGGCGAGCGTCGCGGCCGGCGCGGCGCCGTGCACGAACACCGACGCGTCGACCGTGTTGTTGAAATAGCTCCACTCCCAGTTGCCGGTGCCGATGAAGGCGCTGCGGTCATCCGCCACGGCGTACTTGGCGTGCTCGACGCGCGCATACGGGATGAAGCCGCGGGCCGCCGGCGGCAGCCGGCTGAACTTGACGGTGATGCCGGGCAGCGCAGCCAGGCTCTGCAGGTAGGCCTGCATCGGCTGGTGCAGCGCCCAGTCGGCGACGATGATGCGCACCTGCACGCCGCGCGCGGCGGCATCCCGCAATGCGGTGTCGACGGCGGCCCACCAGCCTTTCGGGCCGTAGTGGCGGATCGCCGACAGGGTCATCACCTGGATGCGCAGCACGTGCCGGCTCGCCTCGATCATGCGTACCAGGGCGGGCTGTTCCGCGGTGACCCAGTGCGGCATCAGCGCGGGCGGGCTGAACGCGGGGAAGGCGACCAGCGGCTCGTGGCCGCCGGCATCGAGCACCACCGGATCCTGTTCGGTGACCGGCGCGAACGAGGGCGGCAGCATCGCGCGTTCGGCGGCCTTCGGCAGGTCGGGATGGGCGGCCAGCTGCCAGTCGAAGTCGAAGGCGGCGTCGAAGGTCTGCGCAAAGCGCCGGTTGGTGATGCGCGCGCCGATCTCGTGGATCTGGTCGAGCGCACGCCAGTCCCAGTTCTGGCTGCCGACGAACACGCTGGCGCCGTCGACCACCATGTACTTGGCGTGCAGCACGCCACCGGTGAGCCGGTCCACTGGCAGCACGCGGATCTGGATGCCGGGAACCGTGCGCAGGCGCGCCAGGCTGGCGGAGCTGTCCTTGAGAAAGGTCTGGTCCATCAGCAGCCGCACCTGCACGCCGGCCCTGGCCCGGGCGATCAGGGCATCGAGCACCGGCGTCAGCGGGCCATGCGGGTTTTCGGTGATGTAGAAGGCGGCGATGTCGATGCGTTTGCTGGCCTGGCCGATCATCCGCAGCCACACCTGCTGCGTCCGCTGGATGCCCGGTTCGCCGTAGTCGGTGCCCTCGGGCACGCTTTCGACGATCTGGAAGTCGGATGCCCCCGTGGCCGTTGCCGATGCCGTTGCCGATGCCGATGCCGATGCCGGCGCCTGGGCCAGGCCGGCCACGGGCAGGCATGCCGCCACGAACCAGCCGGCGAGACAGGCGATGCGCGGGAGGCGGCGCCGTGCGGGCGAGCGTTTCCTGGATGGCGGGTAGTGGTCGGCCGGAGCGGGCGATAGGGGCGTCGTGTTCATGGAATCCACTTGAAGTAGCGCATGTAAGTTATGTTATAACATAGCTAATTGGCAGAATAGGTCGGAGTTTCTATGGATCGCAGACGTTTCCTCGGCGCCATGGGCGCGTGGGCGCTGCTGCCGATGGCCTCCCGCGGCTGGGCGGGCGATCTGGCACGCGCACGGGTGACTGGATACCGCGTGGAGCGGGAGCCCGGCGGCACGCGGCTGGTGCTGGATTTGTCCGACCGCGTTTCGTACCGGGTGTTCACTTTGCCTTCGCCTGCGCGCGTGGTGGTGGATCTGGACGGCGTGGCCGCACCGCTGCCGGCATGGCGCGGCAGCCTGGAGAATACGCCGGTCGCGGCGGTTCGCAGTGCCCGGCACGGCCAGGGCCTGCGGATCGTGCTGGACATGCGGCAGGCGGCGCATCCCCTGGCGGTGATGCGTCCGGATGCTGCCGGCCGGCAGCAATTGCAGGTCCGGCTGGCATCGGCCGGCGCGGCGGCGGCCAGCACCGTGCAGCACGTCCGGCGGCCGGCGATCGTCGCCATCGACGCGGGCCATGGCGGCAAGGACCCCGGCGCCGTCAGTGCCAGCAACCACTACGAAAAACACGTGGCGCTGGCGGTCGCCTCCCGGCTGTACGGCCTGCTGCGGAACGATCCGCAGTTCCAGCCGACGATGATCCGCGACGACGACCGCTTCGTGCCGCTGCAGGAACGCGTGCTGATCGCCCATCGCCGCCATGCGGACCTGTTCGTGTCGATCCACGCCGATGCGGCGCCGGTGCCGTCGGCGCGGGGCGCCTCGGTCTACGTGCTTTCCCAGCACGGTGCTTCCTCGACCATGGCGCGCTGGCTGGCCCGCAGCGAGAACAGCGCCGACCGCTTCGATTCGCCGCAGGACAGCGCGCTCTACAGCAGGGACCCGATGCTGTCCAAGGTGCTGGTCGACATGTCGATGGACGCGACCATCGCCTCCAGCCTGGACCTGGGCCGGCTGATGCTCGACGAGCTCGGGCAGGTGACGCGGATCCACCAGCAGCGCGTGGACCAGGCCGCCTTCGCGGTGCTGAAGTCGCCGGACATTCCCTCGATCCTGGTCGAGACCGGTTTCATGAGCAATCGGGACGACTGCCTGCGCCTGCTCTCGGACCGCCACCAGGAGGACCTGGCCGCGTCGCTGTGCAGCGGTATCCGTGGCTATTTCCACCAGTTCCCGGTGCCGGACGTGATGGCGTAGGACGCTGGATGGCGAAGGCGACCGTCGGGGCGTCGGCAGCTCGGTCGCGGATGTGCCAGGCCCCCCGGGGGCGTGTGAACGACGCGCCTGGATCCCGGCTGGATGCAGGCAGGTGTATCCCGAAGCGTTCAAGCCTGCCAGGGTAGCCGTCAGAAATGTTATGTTATAACATAACAAATATCGGGCCGTCCTCCCGGCGGCCGCACGTCAAGCCCATCCAGGACCGCCATGACACTCTCCCGTTCCCGTCTGCCCGTTACCGTGCTTTCCGGCTTCCTCGGCGCCGGCAAGACCACCGTGCTCAATCATGTGCTGGCCAATCGCCAGGGGTTGCGCGTGGCGGTCATCGTCAACGACATGAGCGAGGTGAACATCGACGCCTCGCTGTTGGAAAAGGGTGCGGCGAATGCCGGTGCGGCGCTGTCGCGCACCGAGGAGCGCATGGTCGAGATGAGCAACGGGTGCATCTGCTGCACCCTGCGCGAGGACCTGCTGACCGAGGTGCGCCAGCTCGCCGCGGAGGGGCGTTTCGACTACCTGCTGATCGAGTCCACCGGCATCGGCGAGCCGATGCCGGTGGCCGCTACCTTCGACTTCCGCGACGAGCGCGGCCGCTCCCTGGGCGACCTGGCACGGATCGACACCATGGTCACCGTGGTCGATGCGCTGAACGTGCTGCGCGACTACACCGGCAAGGATCTGCTGGCCCAGCGCGGCGAGACGGCCTCCGAGGAGGACGGGCGCACCCTGGCCGGCCTGCTCACCGAGCAGATCGAGTTCGCCGACGTGATCGTGGTCACCAAGCTCGACCTGGTGGACGCCGCGCAGCGTGAGGCGGTGATGGCGCTGATCAAGGCGCTCAACCCGGTGGCCGAGGTGGTCCATGCCGAGCATGGTCGGGTGCCGCTGGAGAAGATCCTCAACACCGGTCGCTTCGATCTGGAGCGGGCCAGTTCCTTTGCCGGCTGGGCCAGGGAACTGACCGGCCAGCACGTGCCGGAAACCGAGGAGTACGGCATCGGCAGTTTCGTGCTGCGCAGCCGCGAGCCGCTGCATCCGGCGCGTTTCGCCGAGTTCATGGAAAAGCCGCTGCACGGCCTGCTCCGGGCCAAGGGCTACATATGGTTCGGCAGCCGCCCCGAATGGGCGGTGTCCTATTCGCGCGCGGGCAATACCGCCGTGGTGGAGCCGGTCGGGCACTGGTGGGCCTCGGTGCCCAAGGCACGCTGGCCGGCGGCGGGAACGCCGATGCACGCCGGCATTCTGGCTCATTGGCAGGAGCCCTATGGCGACCGCATCAACGAGGTCGTATTCATCGGCCGCGACATGGACCGCAAGGCGATCGAACAGGCTTTCGACGCCTGCCGGCTGGGACCGGAGGGCATACGCGTGGGCGTCGAATGCTGGACCGGGCTGCCGGATCCCTTCCCGGCGTGGTGAGCGGGCTCCCGGCAGCCGCGGGCGCGAAGCCGCCCGGCGGCAGGCGGCTTCGCGGATGCGCAGGGACCTCGAATGGAAAGGCCGGTCGCGCCCGTATTGGCAGGTGACGGCCAAGCGGCATCCAGCAGGCGGGAGGCCCGCGCGGGGCTTGGAGCCGCTTCGATCGGCAGCCCATTCCGCGGGGGATTGAATGGCCGCATGTGACGCGTTTCCTGACCGGGTAGCGTGCATGGCCGGCCTGGCGCGGCCGTGCCTGGGCGCAGCAGGTTCGGGTGCGGCAAAGCAAAGGCACGGAAAGACTGTATGCAGGCGATGACGCGGATTTCACCCAGCTGATACTGAGATAGCGCCACGGCCAGTCACGCTAGGAGCATGCAGTCATGGCTAAGGCATCAAGGAACCCCTCCCGTGCCCGCCCGCGCAAGCCTGCCAGGGAACGGCCCGGAGCCGGAGGCGAACTGCACCAGCCGGCATCCGGCAAGCACCCGCCGTTGACCACGAACCAGGGCATCCCGGTCGCGGACAACCAGAACTCGCTGCGCGCCACGCCATCGGGGCCGACCTTGCTGGAAGACTTCGTCCTGCGCGAGAAGATCACCCACTTCGACCACGAGCGCATCCCCGAGCGTATCGTGCACGCACGCGGCTCGGCGGCGCACGGCTACTTCGAGCTGACCCGGTCGCTCAGGAAGTACACCACCGCGAAGCTGCTCACCGAGACCGGCGAGAAGACGCCGGTATTCGCGCGCTTCTCCACCGTGGCCGGCGGCGCCGGTTCGATCGACACGCCGCGCGACGTACGCGGCTTCGCGGTGAAGTTCTACACCAGGGAGGGCAACTGGGACCTGGTGGGCAACAACATCCCGGTGTTCTTCATCCAGGACGCGATCAAGTTTCCCGACCTGATCCACGCGGTGAAGATGGAGCCCGACCGCGGTTTTCCGCAGGCGGCCAGCGCGCACGACACCTTCTGGGATTTCATCTCGCTCACCCCCGAGTCGATGCACATGGTCATGTGGGCGATGAGCGACCGTGCGCTGCCCCGCTCGCTGCGCATGATCGAGGGCTTCGGCATCCACAGTTTCCGGCTGCTCAACGCCAAGGGCGAATCGACTTTCGTGAAGTTCCACTGGCGGCCGAAGCTGGGCCTGCAATCCACCGTGTGGGACGAGGCGGTGAAGCTTGCCGGCGCCGATCCGGACTTCCACCGCCGCGACCTGTTCGAGGCGATCCAGCGCGGCGACTACCCGGAATGGGAACTGGGCGTACAGCTGTTCACCGAGGAAGAGGCCGCGGAATTCCCGTTCGACCACCTCGACCCGACCAAGCTGATTCCCGAGGAGCTGGTGCCGCTGACCATGATTGGCCGGATGGTGCTGGACCGCTGGCCGGACAACTTCTTCGCCGAGACCGAGCAGGTGGCGTTCTGCCCCGCCAACATCGTGCCCGGCATCGACTTCAGCAACGACCCGCTGTTGCAGGGGCGGTTGTTTTCCTACCTCGATACCCAGCTGTCGCGACTGGGCTCGCCGAACTTCCATCAGATCCCGGTCAATGCGCCGAAGTGCCCGTTCGCCAACCTGCAGCGCGACGGCCACATGCAGATGCATGTGCCCAAGGGGCGGGTGAACTACGAACCCAGCTCGCTGCAGGCAGACAGCCCGCGCGAGGTGCCTGGAGGCTTCCGCAGCTACGCGCAGTGCGCCGATGACGGCGCCAAGGGCCGGGTACGTGCGGAAAGCTTCGCCGACCACTACAGCCAGGCGCGGCAGTTCTACCGCAGCCAGACCGAGCCGGAGCAGGCGCACATCGCCTCGGCGCTGGTGTTCGAGCTGTCGAAGGTGGAAACCGGGCACGTGCGCGAAGCCGTGGTGGGACATCTGCGCCACGTCGACGGCGACCTCGCCGCGCGCGTCGCCGCGGGGCTCGGCCTCGACGCGTTGCCGCCGGCGCCGCCGGCGGCGGCAAAACCGGTTGACCTGCCGCCTTCGCCGGCATTGCAGATCATCGGCAAGGCCAAGCGCACCCTGCAGGGCCGCTGCGTGGGCATCTTGATCGACGATGGCTCCGACGCGCCGGCCGTGCGTGCTTTGCGCAAGGCGGCGGAGGATGCCGGCGCGGCAGTGAAGATCGTCGCGCCCAGGGTCGGCGGCGCGAAGCTGAGCGACGGCCGCAGGCTTGCAGCCGACGGTCAGCTGGCCGGCACGCCCTCGGTGGTTTTCGATGCGGTGGCGGTGGTGTTGTCCGAGGCGGCCGGCGAGGCGCTGGCCAAGGAGGCCGCCGCGGTGGACTGGGTTCGCGATGCCTACGGACACCTCAAGGCGATCGCCGCTGATGCCGGCGCGCAGCCGCTGCTGCAGGCCGGCGGCGTGCTGGAGGATCCCGGCGTGGTCGGGACCGCCGACCTGAGCGCTTTCCTCAAGGCCGCCGCGACCCGGCAGTGGGAGCGCGAGCCCACGCTGCGGATGCTGGCCTGAGATGCGGGCGGCGCAGGGTGCGCCGCGTCTGGAGCAAGGAGACAAAGCCATGTTGCAGCTCAATCCCCCGTTGCCGATGCTCACCCCCAAGGGCGAAGGCTATGCGCACTTCCTCATCGATTACGGCCCCGAGTCGGACCTGTACTGGACGGTATTCATCACCGCCACCGGCGAAATATGGACCTTCGCCAACCACGCCGTACGCGCCAGCAAGAACATCACGCTGGGCCGGACCCAGGTCGATCCGCTACCGCTGTCGGTATCCGGCGGCTCCCGTGGCTGCGAGCATTTCCCGCCCAGCGGGCGGGCCGCGAGCGCGGCCGATGTCCCGAGGACTGCCTCATGAACGACACGATCTACGCCGCCCTGCACGAAAGCCACCGGATTCAGCGTTCGCTGTGCCGGAAGCTGCTCCTGTCGAAACCCCATACACGGCACCGTATCGCGCTTTTTACCGACCTTCGCATCGAGCTGGCGGCCCATGCCGCCGCCGAGGAGCGGTACCTCTACGTCCCGATCCTGATGGACGATATGGGGCTCGATTCGTCCCGGCATGCCTTGCACGAGCACCATGAAATGGACGAGCTGGTCGAACAGCTCCAGCAAATCGATACCTCGAGCAGGCGCTGGCTGCCCACGGCCCGGAAGCTTTCCCACAAGGTGCACCACCACCTGCGCGAGGAAGAAAAAAAGTTCTTCCAGGTTTCGGGGAAAATCCTGACCGCGGCCCAGAAAGTCAGGCTCGCCAGGAGCTACCGCAAGGATTACGCGCGCATGCTGGAGACATTGCGGAACGGCTGATGGACCCGCCCGGCAGGCATGGTCAGCGGGGCCTAAAACGGCAAAGCCTCCGGCACCAGCGGGGCGGAGGCTTCGAGGCAGCGTATCCGGGATACCGGAGGCGCTTGAATGGTGCCCGAGGTCGGACTCGAACCGACACGCCTTGCGGCGGGGGATTTTGAATCCCCTGCGTCTACCAATTTCACCACTCGGGCAGCGGTGGATGCGCGGTTGCGCACCGCGGACGGGGGATTATGCCCCGCTTCAGTGGACCGGGTCGAGTCCCAGCTGGCGGTCGTGGCGCCGGTAGCCCAACTCGCCGGGCAGCGGCTGGAAAATCGCGCAGTGGGTCATGTTGCCCGAGTAGATGTGCAGGCTGACGGCCACCGTGTCGTCGCTGGGGTTGCGGATGGTGTGGTATTCGTGCGGCGGGATCAGGCTGCCGGCGGAGCCGGGACCGGCCTGGATCGAGCCGACCGGCTGGAAGCGGTAGTGGTCGCCGTCGTCGGCCATGCGTTCGTACTGCACCACTTCCAGCGCGCCGCTCCAGACGCCTTCCACGCACCACATGCCGCAATGGTCGTGGATCGGCGTGCCCTGGCCGGGCGCCCAGGTCATCGCCACCACGCAGTAGCCGTGATCGTCGCTGCGGTACAGCTCGCGCCGGGCGTAGCGGCCCTCGGCGGGTTCGAACACGCAGGCCGGCAGCTCGACTTCGTGGCCGCGGATCAGCTTGCACAGGCTGTTGCGCAGGCTGTCGGTGATGGCCGGGGTCGAGCCCTTGGCCACCGCCGCGTCGATCGCGTCGATCAGCTTGCGGCAGCCGGGGAATTCGGTGGTGAGCATGGCGTTCTCGGGAATGGCGCGTGACCGGCCTATCTTAACAGCGCCGGGCGGCGGCTACAGGCGCGCCAGGAAGCCGCCGATCGCGCGGCTGTAGTTTTCGATATCGACCAGGAAGGCGTCGTGGCCCTGCGGCGAGTCCAGCGCCACGAACTCCACGGCGGCGCCGGCCGCCTGCAGGCCTTCGGC
>Ga0164242_10003987_pt1 | contig 16664 bp, 19 predicted proteins | sample OricomgcompostMG_FD_108783 | JGI IMG/M metagenome (GOLD analysis project Ga0164242, IMG submission 108783) | Miracle-Growth compost microbial communities from Emeryville, California, USA - Original compost - Miracle growth compost (MG) ...
ATACCGCCGGTATGGATATCGATCTGGTCGCCCAACAGTTCACGTGCCATCACGGAGCATTCCAGGTGCCAGCCAGGGAAGCCGACGCCCCACGGGCTGTCCCATTCCATGTCGCGCTTCTCGTCGGGATTAGAGAATTTCCACACGGCGAAATCGGTCGGATTCTTCTTGCCGGTATCCGCTACGCGTGCACCGAACTCCAGGCCGTCTATGTCCAACCGCGCCAGTTCGCCGTAGTTGTCCAGTTTGCTCGTGTCGAAGTAGACGCCGTCACTGATCGTGTAAGTATAGCCTTTTGCCTCGAGTTCCTTGACGAAATCGATCTGCTGCGGGATGTACTCGGTGGCGCGCGGCATGTGGTCGGGGCGCAACAGGCCGAGCTGGTTGTAGGCCTCGTCGTCGGCGATAGCGATGTATTTGTCGGCGACCTGCCATGCTGTCAGCCCTTCGCTCAGGGCGCCTTTTTGCATCTTGTCTTCACCGGCATCCTCGTCGCTCGTCAGGTGGCCGACGTCGGTGATGTTTTGGACGCGCGTCACTTCGTAGCCGCCGGCACGCAGCGTGCGCACCAAGATATCCCAGTAGATATAGCTGACCCAGTTGCCAATATGCGGCTGGCTGTAAACCGTCAGGCCGCAGGTGTACAGGCTCACCTTGTTATCGTGCAGCGGCTGTAATTCGTCGGCGGTTCTCGTCAGGGTATTATGCAGTTTGATCGTCATGATTCTTCAGTGCCTTGTCGGTTGCTTCGATAAGCTCTCTCACTATTTTGTCATACTCTTCGTACACGCGGAACCCGGCAGCGTACTGGTGACCGCCACCGCCGAAATAGCCGGCGATCTGTTCGGATACGGGCAGATTGCTGCGCAGTTTGCCGGTCAGGCGGCCGTCGGGATAGGTCTTGATGGCGACACCGACCTGTACGCCTTCGACCAGGCGCATTTCGTCGAGTACGAGCACACTCGGGTTGTATTGATCGCTGTATTTCTGGATATCGTCCCAGGGGATATGGACGAGTGCCAGCTGACCATCCAGGAAGTATTCGATCCGGCCGATCAACTCGCCTTTGTAGGCAAGGATCTCCGGCGCTTTTTTCATGAACTCACGGCGGCGTTCCTCTATGTCCGAGTTTTTGGCGCCAGCCTTCGCCAGGCCGGCACAGACTTCGTAGGTGTGCGGTGTGACGTTCTGCGTGGTCAGGCCTAGGCTGTCGCTCATGATGGCGACCAGTATATCTTCGGCCGCCTGTGCGTTGATCTGCCAGCTGCTGGTGGTCGCGAGATCGTAGATCACCTCACCCGTCGCAACCGCCTCGGCGCTGAGCATCGTGTGTTCAAATGACAGGTTCGATTCGGTGGTGTGATGGTCGATGACGAGCACGGGGTGGGTCTCCAGGAAGTGCCGGACACCTGGAGTGTCGAGAACCTTGCTGAGCAGTATGTCGGCGGCCGTATCAACGATGATAGCCAGGTCGGCACTGGTGTCAAAGTGTGTCACTACCCTGTCCCAACCCTTGATATAGCGCAGGTATTTAGGTATTTCCACCGGACAATATAGCACGACGTCTTTACCAAGGTCGCCCAGGATCTCCTCGAGTGCGACGGAGCTGCCGATACTGTCACCGTCGGGGTTTTCGGCTTGGATGACAATGATTTTTTGGGCGTCATCGATGAGTTTTTTTGCCGTTTCGTACATCGGACTTATTGTAACAGAGGTGAAGCAGATAGTATATATTGACAAATATAAGCAGAAGTAGCATAATCAAAACGCAGTCTTAAATGAGACTTGTAGCTTGACCCCCTCTATGCATTAGGAGAAGTAATGGGTATTGTTGTGTTGATCTGCCTGGTTGCGGGAGCGTGGTTCGGTGCCTCGATGGGCAAGGCCATGTGGGGCATCACCGGCGCTGTCATCCTCGGCTTTTGCGGGGCGATTGCCTTTGCTCTGATCGGAGCCCTGATAGCCTCTGTGCTCAAGGCAGTCATCGTGCTCGCAGTAATTGCGCTGGCGGTGTACGGCCTGTACAGAATGGTCGTATCTCGCCGCAACTGACCACACCAAGCTATAGCCCCCGTACGGAAGTGCGGGGGTCTAGACATTCCTGACATTGACAAATATGATTATAAGTAGTATAATTTAGACGTAATTCTCATACGAGGATTCGTAAGCTTGAAATATCGTTCGAGCCTACACGAAGAGGAGTGATCCTCCGGTGTGGGTTTGAACGTCCGGTTCTGCCACAACTTACCTGAAGGAGGGTGAGATGCTATTCACACAGTGGATGGACCTTCACGATGTTGTCTACTTCATTGTTGCAGGTGCTGCCCTGCTGGCCCTTGTCGGGCTGGTCGCGGGAGCGTTCGTCGTCGGTGATCAGTGCAAGGGGTTCAAGTACGAGCCCCTGAAGGGCGTACGCGGAGTGGTTGGGCACACGGCACAAGGTCTGCTCAACATGGTCGTCATGGGCTTTCTCTTCGCCTACGCGGGAGCAGCACTCGGCGCCTTTGTCGGGCTGGGGCTTGTCTACCCCTTCTGCGCGGTTTTCGTGCTGCTTGGGGTGTGCGCCTTGCTCTATGGCGTGCACCGACTCGTGCGCCATTTCAACTGAACCAACCGGATCAAGCTACCACAGAAGCCCCCGCTATATGCGGGGGCTGATCCGTTTCTAGGGATTGATTAATGATAATTGTTATGATATAATATTACTGTTCATCTGGAAAGTACCTTGAAGCAGATTCGAGCCTGCACGAAGAGGTTTGCCTCTGGTGTGGGCTTGAACATCCGGTTCAAACCGATTGATACCTGAAAGGATCGATATGTTTTCGTATTTGGGAGCTTTTCTGACCAGTGACCTCACGGTGAACGTGGCCAGAATCGTCTTCGTGCTGGGCATACTCGCCGGAGTTGCTGTCGGCTTTGCCTGTTGGCTGCTCTGGAACTGCGACATTTTCGATGAAGGCGGCGACTATGACTCCTACACGGACGCGTCGCTCGCCAAGAGGCTTGCCCCCGCGGCAAAACTCCTCGCGTGGGTTGCCGCAGCGGGCGTGATCGGCGGCTTTATCGGTGCGCTTGTCGGCGCTCTGATCGTTCATATGGGCTGTTGTCTGCCGTTGCGGTGATTGCACTCTTTGCGATGCCCGTAGCCATCGTCCTGCAGGCCTACCTCAACGAGCGAAGGGCGTTGCCGCCCAGCTGGTGTTCGCACGACTGACCGGATCAAGCTGCCACAGAAGCCCCCGCTACACGCGGGGGCTGATCCATCTCCGACACAGAGTGGTGCTGGTAGAAAATGTGTAAAAATAGTATATTATACGTTAATAGTGCGACGATGCACTGTACCTTTCGCCATAGGTTCGGATTTCGAATCTCGAACCCCTAAGGAGGAGATATGGATTGGGTGATTCCGTTAGTATCGCTTGTATGTATTGGCCTCGCTCTGACGGCGCTGTTCATGCAGGACTGAGCTCCTTAAGCAATAGCTTCACGCCGTATTCTTCGCGGCAAAACCCTCGTGTAATATAGCGAGGGTTTTTCTTTTAGAGGGTCCGCCGGCCCTCGAGCGCGTGGCTGAGGGTGATCTGGTCGGCGTATTCCAGGTCCACGCCTACCGGTATGCCGCGGGCCAGGCGGCTCATTTTGACCTCGATACCGGCTTCCTGGATGTGGCGCTGGAGAAATAGTGCGGTCGATTCGCCCTCTACGCTGGCGTTGGTGGCGATGATAAGCTCTTGTACGTTGTCTTTCGTAATACGCTCCATCAGCTCTGGGATGTGCAATTGCTCGGGAGTGACGCCGTCGATTGGGCTGATCGCGCCGCCAAGCACATGGTAGGTACCATGGTACTGCCCTGTCCGCTCCAGCGCCACGATATCGAGCGGTTCCTCGACGACAGCGACGGTCGTACGATCGCGCGACGGGTCGCTATAGAGCGGTGATATATCTTGGTCGGCATCGATCAGTGCGAACGTGACCGGACACGATTTCACACCTTCGTGGAGTTTCTCCAGGCTGGCCGCAAGCTTCTCAGTGACGCTCGGCTTGGCGCGTAGCAAATAATACGCGTAGCGTTCTGCTGTGCGCGCACCGACACCCGGTAAGCGGCCGAGCTCGTCGATCACGTCAAGTAGAGCCTTTGGCAATAACTGATTCACCTTATCTCCTCTGTCGAACTACAGCCCGAGATTGCCCAGACCGCCCATGAGCGGTTGCATCTTGGCAGCGGCGATTTCCTGCGCCTTCTGCATGCCATCGCGGATAGCGACTTCGATGTTGCCTTCCAGCTCCTCGATGTCGTTCAGGTCGACGTATTCCGGGTTGATCTTTACCTTTTCGACCTTTAACTCGCCGTTGATCGTGATCTCGACAGCCGGATCGTCATCTTCGCCGCCGGCAACGACGACGACCTTTTGCTTCTTCAGTTCTTTTTGTGCCTTACGAAGTTCGTTCAGCATCTTCATTTGATCAAAAGCCATGATATTCTCCCTTTACAGTTGTGCCTATTATACCTAAACAGGGGGTCGTAGACAACCGGGCACGGCCCGGGCTTCAGGGGATGGAAGTCTACTGACAGATTCATTCTGGCGGTAGACTGGAAGGGCGTGCCCTTCCCTAACTTTTATAGATATAGAACCGGTCGCCGTCTTGACTGACCGCTGTCGTGATGATTCGGCTCGGCGTGGCGTCGATGGTACGGTGAGCGGCCCGGGTGGCGGCATAGGTCCCGCTGTCTGTCGGTACCTGGCTTAGGACGGTGATGTGCGTACGCGTGTTGTAGCGGGCGACGGCCCCATAAAACGGCTGTTCGTCCGGTGTGACGACGATTTGGGTGACGTTTTTACCGAGCACCTTTTGATTAAAGAGTGACAGGTCGTGGTTGAAACTGCTGGCAGTCTCGGGATCATACCGGTATCCATCGAAATAGCGGTACAGGCCGGAGGTCATCAGGCCGCCGACGAGGATGGTCAGCGGTATAACACCGACAAACCGGGCGTACGGGTTGTGCGGGAATGGCCGGTACCATGCTCGCAACAAGTAGCCTAGGCCGCCTGCCAGCAGGAGCAGTAGCGGCACGAACATGATACTCGTCAGCGCGGGGTTGATGAGAAGGATCGGTATGAGCAGAATGATCCACGCGGTCAACGTATAGCTTCGGGCGGTGTAACGGATAGTGTACAGCTGCCACAAGCCAAGCGCGATCAAGGCCATCGAGCCGAGATCAAGCACCGGTGTCATAAGGTTGCCGCTATGCGGATGGACGAAGTCGAAGTATTGGTAGAATATGGTTTTGAGATTCGCCAACAGATCAGGCGGCCAGGTATCCGGTGCGCCAAGCAGTGTCAGGCCGAGGCTGGGTTTACTGAAGATCAGATACCCAAGCGGCAGTAGGATGACAACGCTGATCGACAATAGGACGAACAGCTGTTGCCAAGGCATTTTCTTGATGACGTAACGGACGTGCGGGTGTAGCAGTCCGGCACTGACGATCGCGATGACCAGGTAGAAACTCATCGGTGTGTAGAGGCTCAGAGGTATGACAATAAAAAGCAGGAACTTCCAGATGTTCTTGTGCTGCTGCGAGGTGGTAATCATGGTTGCGATGAGCAGCAACCAGACCGACCATAGGATATAAGTTATGCTGGCCGTACCTGACTGCGCGATATAGAGGAACTGCCCTGTCGTGATCATGATAGCTGTCGCGAGTACCGCGATATTTGCCGGAAACCAGCGACGCAGCAGCAAGACGGCGCCGATACCGGTGAAAAACGCACAGATGATTGCCGGCAACTTGAAAGCGAACGTGCTGGCGCCGAAAAGATCCATACTCATGCGCTGCGCGGCAAAGAATGGCAGGTTCGGTATGGCTAGTGACTGAGCGTCTTGCAGGTCCATCGCTGCCGTCCGGACGAAATCTTTCGTCTCAGCCGAGCTGAATCCGCCCGGCACATACAGCCCGGCGATCACGAGCAGCGTCAAAAACATGACGATGATAACGAAGTAGCCTAATTGATACCGATAACGGTAAGTGAAAAAGTCAGAGAGCTTCAGCTTCGCCATTTAAACTCATTATAACAGAATGGCAGAAGCGGTAGCCATGAAGCATAAGTCTATTCGTGGCGTTTGTCGATCGACATGAATCGCAGGCGCTCCGGATGGAAGTACAGCTCGATCTTGCCGGTCGGGCCGTTACGGTGCTTGGCGATGTGGAGCTCGGTGATATGTGCCAGGTCGGGATCGTCAGGGTTGTAATAACCGGGGCGGTAGATAAACGATACGATGTCGGCATCCTGCTCGATCGAACCTGATTCGCGCAGGTCTTGCAGCTGCGGAATCTGCGGGCTGCGCGATTCGACGCTACGGCTCAGCTGACTCAGCGCGATAACGGGAACGTTGAGTTCGCGGGCAAGGAGTTTGAGGCCTCGGCTGATTTCGCTCACCTCTTGTACGCGGTTGCCGTCGGAACGGTTCGAACTGCTTTGCATGAGCTGTAGGTAGTCGATAACGACCAGTCCGAGCGGATGATTGTGCGCTGCGCGGCGGGCTTTGGTACGCATTTCCAGCACGCTGAGCCCCGGCGTGTCGTCGATATAGAGCGGCGCTTCGGCCAGCTCGCCCGAAGCTTCAGACAGCTTGGCAAAATCCTCGTCGCTGAGGTTACCGGTACGGATGTTCCACGAGTCGACACCCGAGACATCGGCCAGCATGCGGTCGATCAACTGCTCCTTACTCATCTCGAGGCTGAAGAACAATACGGCTTGTTTGTTGAGCGTGGCGACATTGTACGCGAGGTTGGTCACGAGTGTCGTCTTACCCATCGCCGGACGAGCCGCCAGGATGATCAGGTCGGAGCGCTGCAGACCGGCGGTCATGTTGTCGAGGTCGCGGTAGCCGGTCTTCATGCCGCGCAGCTGGCCTTTGTTGCGATGTAACTCTTCCAGGCGATCGAAGCTTTCGAGCAAGATCGTCTCGACGCTCACGAGGTCTTGTTTGAGATTCTGGTCGCTGACGGAAAACAGTTCCGCCTCGGCCTTTTCTAGCAGTTCCTGCACCATGAAGTCCTCGTCGTAGCCGAGTTCCGCAATGTCGCTGCTGGCCTTGATAAGCCGGCGTCGTACGGCGGCTTGGGCGACCATCTCGGCATAGGTCGCGGCGTGCGCGGCAGTCGGGACGTAATTTGTCAGTTCGGTCAGATATGCCGAGCCGCCGACTTCTTCCAGCTGTTTCTTTTTTTTGAGCTCACCAGTCAGGGTCAGCAGGTCGACTGGTTTATGGTGTTCGAAAAGCCGGAGCATGGCCTCGTAGATAGCCATGTGCCGCTTGTCGTAGAAATCGCGTGCCGTCACGGCCTCGGAGACATCGGCCAGGACGTCCTCGTTGATCAGGACGGCGCCAATCAGACTCATTTCCGCGTCGACGTTTTGCGGCGGGATTTTGGGATCAATACTCTTCTTGTCAGCCATCCGACTTCTCCACTTCCTCCAGCGATACTTCCTGGCCTCCTCCCATCATAGCAGCAATCTTGGCGAGTTTTTTGTCGGCTGGCGGTTTGGATGTCGGAAGCGCCACGACGGTCAAGTTGTGCTGGCCGCACTCAGCCAGAGCCTCGTGCAGCTGCGCCAGGTATTTGGGTTCGTCGAGTTTGGTCTTGTTGAACTTGCGTACGGCGTAGAGAGTCAGCGTATCGTCCTCGAGTTCGTAGTCACATTTGTTCAGGACGCTGTAAAGCGCGACGAAGTGTTCTTTGACGTATGAGACGAGGTTCTCCCAGTCGAACGGTTCGTTGCTGGCCGGTTGAGCCTTTGGTTTTGGCGCCGGGGCCTCGGGGGCTTTTTCTACTGGTTTCGGCTCAGGTTTCGTCGTCCGCCGGCTGGCGGATTCGACGACGATCACCGGGGCTTCAAGTACGGTCGGTATCGGTTTGGCTGCGCGTGCAGCGGCTGTGCGCTGGGCGGCAGGCGGTTTGCCTGCCCCGACCAGGACGGTCAGCAGTTTCAGCTGGGGCTGCGGGGACGTGCCGACTACTAGGAGCGCGTCGAGTAGCCCGACGAGCTGCGGCTGTTCGCCGAGCCGGCCACGCAGCGTCTGCACCAGTTGGTCTGCCAATGTCGTCGGTTGGATACCCTGCTTCTCAAGTTCGTCCAGCGTGGCGACGATAGCGGCAGTATCGCGTTGTTCGACGGCACCGAGCAGCCTGTCGACCGCGTCGCGGGGAGCCAAGCCGAGTACCGACTGGATGAGCTCGAGGGTGATACCGTCCTTTTCGTCCGCGAAACTCGATAGCTGGTCGAGCAGGCTGATGCTGTCGCGGAAGCTGCCGTCACCACGCTGAGCGATGGCGTCAAGTGCGTCGACGCTGACTTTGATCCCCTCGCTCTTGGCGATTTCGCCCAGGTGTGCGGCCAGGTCAGCCGGGCTGATGGCATGGAACGCGAAGTGTTGGGTGCGGCTGATGATGGTGGACGGGACCTTGTGCAGATCGGTGGTGGCAAGGATGAAGACGACGTGGGCCGGCGGCTCCTCGAGGGTCTTGAGCAGCGCGTTGAACGCCGGTTTGCTGAGCATATGCACCTCGTCGATGATATAGACCTTCCGGGCTGCTGAGGTAGGCGCCAACTGCACTTTGTCGCGTAGATCACGGACGTCTTCGACGCCGTTGTTGCTGGCAGCGTCGATCTCGATGATATCCAGATGGGTCGCCTCACCGTCGTACGGCAGCTGATTGATCTCATGTGCCAATATACGCGCGATAGAGGTCTTGCCGACGCCGCGCGGGCCCGTTAGTAGATATGCGTGCGCGATCCTACCCTGTTTCAGGCTGCGACGCAATATGTCCGCCACCTGGGACTGACCGACGATACCGTCGAGCGACCGCGGACGGTATTTCCTATATAACGCCTGACGTGACGTCCCCATCTCCCCCTTTGCCATAGCTATCCCTATTGTACGCCGTTTTCAGGGAAAGAGTGTTGTGATTTCCATGAAAAAGAGCCGCATGACGCGGCTCTTTCTTTTCCGGTTTTCTCTAAAGTGGTGCTTCAACGGCTGCCCATTGTGCATCGGAGTTGTCTTCGGGGACGATGATCGTGACCTGGTCGCCCTCATGTAGACGGAAGAACGTGACGCTGGCCAGCAGTATACGGTACTCCTTGCCGTTCGCTTCGACATAGTACGCACCGTCGTGCTGTGTCAGTGTGCCGATGACCTGTTTGCGCTCAATCGGACCGATCTGCTTATAGATGAAGCTGCCGTCGTCGGCGATGGTCAGTTTGAGTACGTCGCCTTCAAGCAACTTGGATTTGCTGGCGTAGTTGGCCGGTACGGGATAATTCTTGCCATCGGGACCGATCATGACTTGACCATCGAAGACTCCTTCGACTACCTTGCCGGTGACATCCTCGGTGCTTGATTTTGGCGTGACGACAGTACCGTCTTCGCCGATGATGCTCACGAGCAATTCCTTGGCGGCCGCCAGGTTGGTTTCTGCTTCCTGTATAAGGGAGGTTAATCGCTTGACTTGTTTTTCTGGTAAATCAGACATGCCTCGCATCCTTGTCTGTTTTTGGTGGTATTACCTCTATATATACCAGCCTCGCGTCCGACTGTCAAATCAGTTGTCCACAAATATAACGGCGGCGGGCTTCAAATCGTTGTAGAAACGACGGGATAAACTTTTGAACGGCGCAAATTCGTCGCCCGCGAGTTGTAATTTACGGTGTAAGATTATGTGGATTGGTACCAAAAACCGCCCGGTAATCGGGCGGTTTTCGTCCGCCAACCGGCGGAGACAATCGGATCGAATGTATAAGTGTCGTGAGTGACGAACTACGCGAGTTCGACAGTCGCGCCGGCTTCTTCCAGAAGTTTCTTGGCGTTCTCAGCGTCGTCTTTGCTAACCTTTTCCTTGACTGGAGCAGGAGCGCCGTCAACGATAGCCTTAGCTTCACCGAGACCCAGACCAGTGATTTCCTTCACAGCCTTGATAACGGCAACTTTCTGAGCACCTGCATCCTTCAGGGTGACAGTGAACTCAGATTTTTCGTCTGCAGCAGCAGCGCCAGCGTCACCGCCGGCAGGTGCAGCTACGGCAACGGCTGCAGCAGCTGCAGGTTCGATGCCATATTCGTCCTTGAGGACGGTTTTCAGTTCGTTTACTTCGAGAACTGTCAGTTTTGTCAGTTCCTCAGCCAGTTTTTTAACGTCTGCCATGATAGTAGACTCCTTTATGATTCGATTAAATGGTTTGTGGTTGCCTGAAGTTAGGCAGCAGCTTTTGCTTCGACACCGTCAAGCAGTGCGTGCAGGTTGCCAGACAGCGCGTTGGTAACATCGTTGACTGGTGACAGCAGCATACTGACGACCTGGCCGATGAGCTCGTTCTTGGTCGGAAGACCAGCCAGAGCCTTTACACCGGCGGCGTCGATCAGTTCGCCTTCCATGCCGAACGCACCGACGAATACCAGCGCAGGATGCGTCTTGGCAAATCCGTCGAGTACCTTGGCAGGGCTCACTTCGTCCTCGGCGCTGACTGCGTAGAGCAGCTGGCCTTGGAGTAGTGAAGTATCGGTGTCTTTGTAGGTTTTGTTCTCGCTCATAGCGACGCGGACCAGGCGGTTTTTGACCACCCGGATTACGACACCGGCTTCGCGTGCCTGGCGGCGCAGATCTTGCAGATCGGCGACAGACAAGCCGTTGTAGCTAGCGAAAACGGTCAGCTTGCTCGTAGCGAGCAAGTCGGAAACTTCAGCAACCAATTCGTTCTTTTTATCGCGTGAAATTGCCATAAAAACTCCTTGGTTAAATTGTTTTTTCGATCCGAATTGTCAATGTTCACATTACTTCGTTTCGATACCTGCTCGCTTTTTGTCTCATAAAAAATGAGTCTTTAGCTCTCGCAGATACCAAAGACTCGGGGTGGAAAACGGTGGATAGATTGTTTTCACCTAGGTAGCGGATTAAGCTTGCGCGGCTACTGTCTTCGGTAATGTCTTGTAAGAGTATAGCAAACGGGAGCGAGATGTCAACTAGGCAGGCATGTCGGGTCACCTTGGTGCCGGCGAGCCATACCGTCTGTGGTTTATCTCACTGTGTCGATACGCGATCCACACTACTATAGAGAATGTAAGTCTAACTAAGAAAGAAGGAGGTGGACATGGCAGCGAACAATCAGGGTTTCGCATCAATGGATCCGGACAAGCAACGTAAGATCGCAAGCGAAGGCGGTCACGCAAGCTCAGGTAATTTTGCGAATGATCGTGAAAGAGCGAGTGAAGCAGGAAAAAAGGGCGCGGCAAACCAACCGACCGAGGCCAAAGCCAGGGGCGGCCGCAACAGTCATACGAATAAATAGATTCGGCGACCGGGACGAAAGCCCCCTCGGGGGCTTTCCCCTATTGATACATGGAGGACAGTATGCACGAACGATTTGATATATTTATGGAAAGAGAGCGCGGGGCGCTGGACGTTCCTATGGAGCGGCGCGAACCGCAGCAAATAAGTGAATCGGAGTATCCACGCGTCAAACGCTCACTCACCGAGCTGCCGCGGTACGCTATGGCCGACACTATTCCTTTCACGCGCTTTGAGCCCGATGAGGCAAAGATGGACAATACGCCCGTACCGCAAGAGCTTCATTCGAATGCGAAGTTCAACCGCTCGGGTGATATTTATGAAAGCCAGAGCTACTCAGCCCCATAGTTGGATACATCCGTGACCGTCGTTGCTGTAATTAACACAAACCGTATTGCCCTCCTCTAAGCATAAGCGCATAATGTACGACAGTCATGCGAGTACTGGTGGGCGTACCCGTCTTTTCACCCGCAGGCCAATTAACATCCCCGTCGGTATACACACTGGTTGCGAGTCCGCCTTTCGGCGGAAACCAAGCGTCCCTGCCGGACGGTCCATCGCTACGAGAGCGCTCACGCAGGTCATGCGGTAGATCTGTCAGCTCAAGTAGTTCCCCATCCAAATCCGCACGTTCGTGAACAACTATCCGAAGGGGGAATAAGGAAATGACAAAACTATTTAACATACCGGTAACTATCCTCAGCATGGGCTTTGGCCGCGACCTGCGCGCCATCCCGCGCCGCATGGAGTTCGAGGGCAAGTCGATCGATTTCATTGATAACGGCTTGCGTACCACGATCCGACGCGGCGACAGGATCGCACAGATTCTGGCGCTGAGCGACGGGACGCAGACGTTCCATCTCCGCAGTGACAACCGCGGAGGCACATGGACGCTGATCGGTATAAATTAATAAAGTTTGCTCGAAGCCTCTGCGAGGCAGGTCTCCACTGACCTGTTAAGCAGGGGTTTTGAGTTTATGGCGCAGAAGTGTTGTTCTATTGGCCGTTGTAATTGGTCCAGTCAGTAGCGAGGTCGAAGCCGTGCGGGTAGCGGAGGGCGAAACCACCTGTGTCGTACACTTTGCCCGGTCCCATGCTGGTTTCGACGATTGAGCAGCGCGGGTAGACCGCATAGCTGGCAGCCACGAGTACATAGCCATCCTTGTCTATCTTTGCCCCGTCGTAGCGGATCTTGTAGTTACCGGGACCGCAGGCGCCGATGACGATATTCATGGGTAGGTCGTAGTACGTTTCGCGGTGTGTCACGCCGTCGCTGTCGGTGTAGAACTGCGCACCTTTGGCCTTGGTGAGAGCGTTTGGCTGCGGTTTGAACGTAACCTTGGCCGGCTTGAGCGCTGCGCGTTTGATCGTAAGTACCGTACTGGCACCGTTGATGATCACATCGCCCTCTTGGAGTGAGGTCTTGTCCTTCTTTCCTATCGGGTCCATGTGTGCAGCGGTGACGATCTCGTTCGGCGACTGCGCCGGAGTCATGATCTTTTCGCGCAGAGCCCCGTCGATGATAAGCACCGGCCGGGCGCGGTAGATAATCACTGCGGAGTCAGTAGTGGTCAGTTGGCTGCTGAGCGCCGGTTCGACATCGTCGCTGGGATCGACGGCTATATGTGCATCGACGAGCGCTTGCTTCACGGTGGTGGCGCGGGTCAGGATGACATGGTTCTGACCGCGGTCATGGATGGTGACTAATCGGTCGGCACCCGCGACACGGTTGGTACTCGCGTACAGATAGCCGACACTCGCTAGGCACAGCACGGCTAGCAGCGCATACATATGACGCCGTTTCAACCTGATAGATCGTCGCAAACGGACGGATGGTAGCTTTCTTTTTTTCATCAGTAACCGTAGGTCACTTATAGCATAAGCGATGTAAAAAGTTAATTCGACCAGGGAGCGACAGACAGTAAGCAACGCAGGGCGGATTTTCAACGGTCCGCCTTTTCATCTTCAAATGTGTGCTATCATGGCTCATACACACACGGAGGGACGGTAGATGCTGGGGAACAAAGAGGCGCTTTTGATCGACATGGACGGCGTGATGGCCGATACGATGGGCCATCTTTTCAACTATATGGAAGAACGCCACGGAATCTTACTGGCACATGAAGATATCAAAGATTATTGGTTCAGCGGATTGCCGAGAGATGAAATGTTAAACGCTATGCGCACCGAGGGCTTTTACCGGCATTTGGACGTCATCGCTGGGTCGGTGCGCGCTATAAACCGCCTGCGCGAAGAATATAACGGCAACGTCTATGTCTGCTCGGGACCGATGGTCGGGGCGGAATTCTGCGATACGGAGAAGCGCGACTGGCTAGCCGAACATTATGACGAGGATTTTGCACGGGAAGCCATCATCGTCCCTGATAAAACGATGGTGCTTGGGCGTGTGATTATCGAGGACAATCCCGAGATCAGGGGCGGCGTGTGGCAGCCGGTCATGTACGACCAGATGTACAACCGTATGGCACCCTACCCCCGTATGCACGGCTGGTGTGATCTGCAGGTAGTGCGCGACCAGATGAACATGCCGGTCCAAAAAGACTTGGAGTAATTTGCAGTACTACCTCTGATCTGCGCTGGGCTGCTGGCTGTATTTGCCGGCAGGGAGACTTGTACCGAGTAATGTATCGACCGCTACGAGCGTATACCCCTGAGCTTGGAGATTATCCAAGATCCGCGGGACCGCGTTGACCGTGGTCTGATGGATATCATGCATCAAGACGATATCGCCTCTCTCGGCGTGAGCGGATACATAATTCGCCACGTAGTCGCTATCGCGGTATTTCCAATCCTCGGGGTCGACCGACCAGAGGATCTCAGGCATGCCGACGGCGTTCACGATCGATGAATTCGTCGATCCGTACGGTGGCCGCATGAGCTCGGGCCGTACGCCCGTGGTCTGTTCGATCAGATCATTCGCCTGAGTGATATCAGCTGCGGCACCGGAGGCGCCGAGTGTGGTCAGATCGTCGTGGTTCCAACTGTGGTTACCGATTTGCATGCCGGCACTAGCGACATCCTTGGCGACTTCCGGAAAGCGCTGGACCTGCGTGCCGACCATGAAGAATGTGGCACGGACGTTGTGCGCGGCCAGGGTTTGTAGAAGCTGGTCAGTGTACGGCCCGGGGCCGTCGTCGAAGGTTATTCCGATGCAGCGCTGTACCATACAATCGATAGCACCGGAATGGTCTGGCGGCACAGTGCTGGTCTCGGGGATAGCGGTTGTCTCTGTCGGGGTGGCCGTGATAGTAGTCTTCGGCGTTACTGGCGGCACCTCCGCAGTAGTGGTGGTCTATACCGGTGTAGACGGCGGTTCGGGAATCGCCTCGGTGCTCTGGCCGCATGCCGCGAGCGCCCCGGATGCGGCCAAGATTGCCATGGTCCGCTTGATTGGTTTTTCGAATCCATTATGCTTATGTAGGTAGTCTTTCATTGTACCAACCTACGATAACGGCAGGACCAAGTCAAATATAAGGAGAAGCCTTATCTGATAATAGGATTACAGATGAATGTATTGCAGAGTAAGTATAAATGTGGTAGTATATGGATACTAACATGAACTGAGTGGTAGGGCGTCCGAGGGGGCGTCGTTATTTACTCAAGAGAGGATATTTTGATGCGAATTACAGACATAGCAAAGAGAACAGCGGCGTCAGCGAAGCGAGGCAGTTTACTCGTTACGGCGGCTCTGCTGGTAGCGTCGTTGGTAGCTCCCGTTGCCCCAACATTGGTAGCTGCAGCTACACCACCTACGACCACATTCCTTCTTGCGGGAGGATTTGGGTCTCCAGAAGCGACCGGCCAGGAATTTGGCGGACAATTCTGCAAGGCTCCGTACCACTGTCAAAACGTCTATTACTTTAATGTCAGCGGCTCTGCCAACAATGAGCAGGGTGCACGCAACCTCGATGCAGCGATTCGCAAAGTATCCGGACCGAAGCTTGTCTTTGGCCAGAGCGAGGGTGCACTTGTTGCCGAAGCATGGCTGCGCGACCACAACCATGATGCGACTGCACCAAGCCCAAGCGAGCTGCGGTTCTTGCTGACAGGCAACACCGAGCGCAAATACACCGGTTACAACACGGTCAACCCGTGGCTTGGACAACTCGGCTTTGTCTGTACTTCAAGCGGCTGTGGTACGCCTGCAGACACCCCATATCAGGTGACAGACTTTTGTAGCCAGTGGGATGGTTGGTGTGACTGGACGAGTGACTTCCGCTCTGCAATGGGTCAGACATGGATCCACATCAACTACGCGAACGTGAAGTTCAATGATCCGGCCAACAAGATATGGCACGAAGGTAATATCACCTACGTCAACAACCCTACTCCAAGCTGGGCTTGGATGGGTCCCGACACCGTCAACAGAGCACATCCGTTCTAAGACTTAGGGTAAGTTACTCTATCATAATGACACCGGTCTGATCCCAGGCCGGTGTCATTATTTTGAGCGGCTTGTGAAAAGACGCTTATGCTTGCTAAATAGAGCCCATAGTAGGATAATACAGAAAATTATCGGAGACATTCATGCACGGATCGCGCTACCAGTTACAGATCGAAAACGGTGAACGGCAAGGTCCGATCCTTGATCGCAACGGTGATCCTGTCGTCAACAGCAACGGCACCGAGCTGCGGGGTGCAGTGTTGGATCATGAATCTATCACGCAGCGTAATTTCGGTACGGTTGCGCTTGCGACCATGGTCGCCCGTGGCGTCGAACAGGTCATGCATCCTGCCATCGGCGGTGCCGTGGAATATGTGTCGGATTTTTGGAACGGCCCTATCGGGCGTGTCTACCGTTCGATGCCGCCGATTCTCAATGTAGTGTATGCGAATGATCTCGAAGCATGGGGCGAGCAAATTCGGGATTACCACAAAAACATCAAAGGTTTCGACGAAAAAGGCCGTGGTTTCCATGCGCTTCATACAGAGCCGTTTTACTGGGCGCACGACACGTTTGTCGATGCCAACAGGCGCATTGCGGAACACTACAATCCGCGTCCGTTTACGCAAGCTGATCGGCATCAGTTGCAACTTGAGTCGAACACTTGGTACAGCCGCTACAGTATGCCGATGGGTATCGTGCCCGGTAGCGACGAGGAATACCGGCAGTGGCGTGCGGATATAGTGCAGAATAAACTTGAGATGACGCCGAGTGCCGATCGAGCCATCAATATGATCATGGAGGGTAAACTTCCTCTGCACGAGGTCGTGCCACGGCAGTTTCGCGGACTAGCCAGGGCTGCCCTGATGCCTGTCAGCGAGGCGGCACGGATCTTCGGTATCGGCGAGATGTC
>Ga0164242_10003988_pt1 | contig 16660 bp, 16 predicted proteins | sample OricomgcompostMG_FD_108783 | JGI IMG/M metagenome (GOLD analysis project Ga0164242, IMG submission 108783) | Miracle-Growth compost microbial communities from Emeryville, California, USA - Original compost - Miracle growth compost (MG) ...
CGCCGGCCGCTGGGGCGAGGCCCGCGACATCGCCGGCGCCGCCGCCTTCCTCTGCTCCCCCGCCGCCGACTACATCCACGGCACCGTCCTCCCCGTCGACGGCGGCTGGCTCGCCCGGTAGTAGGGGCGCGGCGGGGCCAAGGCTCTTCTGCGACTGGTCTTTATGTCGGCCAGCCTTCAACTCCCACTCAGCCGACTGCAAGACCGCAGCGTCAGCCCCTGCAGCCGGCTCCGCAAAGTGGCGTCCGGACCTGGTGAACGACACCGACGACCTCGAAACCGGCCGAGGCCCGTTAGGCGGGCCGTCGGAGGGCGGTGACGAGATCGACGCGAGGCAGGCGCAAGTGCTCCGGAACGGTAGCATCAAGCGTCTGGACGCGACGGAACTGAACTTTATGCTGTCCGGTCCACGCTTGCGGGCACTCGCGTATTACGATCTCCTCCGGCCCGTTATAGACCACCTCGCCCGTCAGCCGATCCACGTCGATGGCAAGGAACAGGAGATGGTCGGCGCGAGTATCGACATGCGTGAACGCCGGGTGGCCGCGAACTCCGGTGGTCTTGACTTGGACGCTTCTGCCGTCGGGAGCGTGACCGTCAATGCCGGTGCCGTTGCGAACGGACAGGCGAACGCCGAATAGCTCCGCGGCAATAGCCTCGCCGAGGTCGCCGATGAGGTTCCCGTCGAGGGTGAAAGTCAGGCCGGCTGCGCCGTAGTGGTCGCGGAGGCGGTCGCGGGCGGCGACGAGATCGCGGACGATGGGTGGCAGGGAGAACTCGCGGGACATGCTGTGCAGGCTATTCGAAGGTTGACGTTTCGTTGCGCAGAGCGATGTGCCGCTTTTTAGGAATTCCATTTTCAGCCCAGTTCGCCGCCAACGGCCGACGGCGACTTACCAACACTATCCGCCCAGAAGCGGTCGCCTTTCGACGAAATTATAGGGTAAAACCAAACCACCCTCTTGCACCAACATCAATATCGAAAAGACTCCGATGCTTCTCATTCCGAGAACGTAGGGCCACATGTCTGTTCTGGATATTCCTCTCCGCAAGGTACTCCAATTATTCTATGCGCCGCCGCCGTTACGACGATCCATTTTGAAAGAGGATATTCGCCTTGACCGCAAAAAGCAGGCTGGAGGCACCCGAAGCCAGGGCGGAGATTTCCATGTACCATTCTGGTCAGATGTAAAGAAGCACATCTCGGGCGATGATGATCTCGCACGGCTAACCGACGGTCGCATGAGGTCAAACAAAAACTACAGGCGACTATACCCAATGCTGAGAGACGGCGTTCTTGAACTGCTCAGTGAAAAGTTGCGTTGGTCGAACGAGCCGGTCGAGATCATCCATCAAGGCGTGCACGGCAACATGCGAATTGAAGATCTAAATGGCACAGTTCGAGTAAAAGATGCCATCAACGCACGAGTCAGGGGAGAATACACCCGTGTTGTATATGCTTACTTCAGTGAAGAGCCGGCGCTCTCCGAAGAGGGCGGACGATTGGGCTTGTGGGTAATGCAACAAGCACTGACAAAGCTCGATCCAAATGATATGCGCATCATTGATCCACTTCGTCGGACCTTCTTTTCTCCACAAACAACGCCATTAAGCGGCGATGAAGAAACCGTGTTTCGTGAAAGGTACAAATCATTAATCGGCGAATGGGAGCGCTTGAAGCACGAGTGAGAAACCGCGCGCGGAGCGACCGAACGCCGATCGCTGAACTGAAAGTCCGCGTCGGGCAAATGGCTCCGCGCGAAAGAACTTCCGCACGGACCGCCATCCAACTCAATGAAATTTTTGGTAGCGGAGGACCGTCGCCACCAATCCCCCCAGGATATTCCGTTTTCGTTTAGGCAGCTCGTCCGCCGGAAAGGTGCTCGCCTCAGAGATTGAGACCTCTACGTCTTTGCCAGGACGCCAGTCGGTGCATTTCTGTAGAAACATCGCGCCAAAAGCCTCAACTTTCGTCAGACGGCGCCTTCCGGTGCTTCAGAACCGTCAGCAATTCAGCTATGGAAAGCGGCGGAGATCGCCGGTGGACGACGGCATGACAGTTGGGACAGAGCGGGATCAGGTCCCGCTGCACGTCAAGCTGATAGTCTGGTCCGAGTTGCGAAACCGGCGTCGTGTGGTGAACCTCGATGAATCCGGCGGCGATGGCACCGTAGGTTTCCTCGAACGACATGCCGCATCCTTTGCAGGCCCGGCCGTGGATAGCCAGCGCCGCCGACCGGTTGCGCCGGTCCCGTTCGTAACGGTTAACTTCAATGCGGATCAGACTGCCTTCCGGATAACCCGAAACGTCCGGTTCTCCCGTATCGGCCCGTTCAAGTGGTAGCAGTGCTACCACAGCGGCCGAAAAGCGGGCCGTCCATTCCCGCACAATACGTTCGTCGTGCTCCCCGTTGTCTGTGCCGAGCTCGATAGGCCCCCGACCCAACGCAAGTGCAAGCCGATTCCACCGAGAAGGCCACGCTGCCCCGCGCCGGCAGTCGGAATCCTGCCCGTTGATGCGGAATGATACGTCTGCCCCTTGCGAGCGGCATTCACTGATGACGCTCTCAAAGAGGCGACGGCCTTCGACGTCGGCTACGGACATCGCCGCGAGAAGCTCACCCGCAAACGTCCCAGGCTCGAAAGCAATGTCCAGCCGTCGCCATCTGATGGTCACGCGGATGGCAAACCCGTGCGGGCCAGCATGTCCCTCCGGCTCCAGCAGGATGTAGCGGTTCCTCTCGCCGTCAAAACCCGACCTGCCGACAAACGAAAGTCCGGTTTCTTCCGTGAGAAATGCCGCAAGGGAACCGGGATCAAGCGGCATCGGTGCCGGCGTCAAGGTCCGGCTCCGGCAATCCTTCCACCAGTTTGCGGAGGATGCGGGAAACCTCAAAGCGCATGTCCGCGAAACTCTCGGCGGTCTTATCTGTTGTGGCACTCAGTTCGGCCACGGCCAACGCCCAGAGAAGGGAATCCATCCCTTGGATCGTCACGCCGTTCTTGAGGTTGGGAACATAGACTTTCCGGTAATAGTCGTGCTCGGTATTGATCCGCACAGCCTTGTGCTGCTCGATTATACAGGGCTCGAACAGCATGCCGTCCGTCACGGCCGACGATGGCTGAACAAACACCTCACCTGGACGGTTTGCGGGCCCTACTGGAAGTTTCAGGGTGAATTTGCCCTTGGGGTTGATGACCGTCACCATCCCCGCGTTCGGATCGGTGATATTGACTTCGGCGCCGCCGACTTCGGCCTCCTTGGTGCCGATAGTGCGGTTCGAGGAATCATGCGCGCCCTTCGACGCCTTGGTGATCTCCTTCTTCTCCCCTTCACGGTAGCGCCGGTTGGCCTCCCGTCGCGGGGCAGGAAGAAACTGGTCTTTGAGCCAGTTCCACAATTCATCATCGAGGATGATCTGCGACTTTTTGATATCGAGGTGGAAAAACTCGTCCAGCTCGTAAGTGAACGAAAACTCCACGCGGAGAAGGTTCAGGTGCGGCTCTATCTGGAACATGCCGAGCCAGTCGGCATCATGGATAAGCCGGTCCTGTCGATATACGTAGATGCCCTGCCTCGTGGTGGCGATCTTCGCGGCCTTCGCCACTTCTTCGCTCGGAAACTCCTCGGGGCGCGGCAGGAGATAGGCCCTGACCGAGAATTTGGCGGTCGTTCCGTCGACAGCCACGTTCTCGGATGCCAGCAGTTCGGAGTGCGCGACCTGGAACGGGTCCCAAGCTCTTACTTCTGTTCCATTGACCCTGATGGTGACGTGCGGGGCACGCTGGTCATTGGGATCGAGGAATCTCTGATATACCATCGCCACGTGCTCTATCAGTGCGGCCCGGCGCTTCTCAAGTCCGTTGCGGGCGTGACCCCCGGCCGCGTTCTTGTAGTGCGTCAGCAGCCGATCAACTTTCGTCCAGACGACGACGGTGCCCGAATGACCGGCGGCGACGGCATCAAGGTGCTCAAGGGCTTCGTCGTCGGGCTCATCCGTAAACAGAAGCTCCCATTCCCCTTTGTTCGCCACGTGGTCCAAGTCCCATGTCGCCATCAGGGCCGGAGTGGAACCGCTGTCCCGCGACACGACCGAAAGGCAGCGGCAGTAGGCGGTGGACGCCGTCTTAAGTCCCAAGCCGAATTTGCCAAGGCTCGCCGGATCGGAGCGTTCAGGAGCGCCATATCGCATCGCGTTTATCAGACCATTCCTGCTCATCCCGTCGCCATTGTCGGCGATGGACAGGCGGATGTTTCCCCGGTCGTCGGCAAGAAGTCTGATGTCCACAGCCGTTGCGTGCGCAGCGATGGAATTGTCAACAAGATCGGCCACGGCCGTGTTGAACTCGTAGCCCGTGTCCCGGAGCCCCTGCATTGTCCGGGCGGGATCCGGAACTGACCTGATAATTTCATTCGCCATTGTGCCCCCTCCTAGAACTCTACAATCCGCCATCCGCCACCAAGCTGGAGGACAACATTGCCCTCCGCATCCCGCCTGGCCTTGGACTGCTTTTGCCGGCGCGACGATATTGAGTAGCGTTTATTTTCGTCGCAGGCCAGCAGCACTTCATCGCCGGGTATCAGGCCCTGTTCCCGAATGTATCTTGTCATCCGTGTGAGCCGATATTCATTGCGCGTGCCTCCGAACTGGCGGTTATTGTAGTAGATGAAAGCGAACTCCCATTTCTGATCGGCCTGGTCCAGAAAGATCAGGTGTGCCCTGGGATTAAGCGTGCTGCCGGTCAGGTGCGGGAAGAATGCCAGTATGCGGGGCTCCTTCGGCACAAGAATGCCGGCCTGGTGCCCACCTGTGTTGCCGGTATCGTTGGCGCTGAGCGTCTTGGAAATGGTGAGGACGTCCGCCATCAGGTGACCACCCGCCGGACTGGAGACCTCTCAAGCGCAGCGATCACGTCCGCGTATTCGTCGCTGCGTCCTTCCACTCCGACAATCGCCGCGTCCGCTACTGCCCGCTTTGACTGCACGCGGTCATTCACAACATCCTCAACGGTGTCGGCGCAGAAAAGCCGGTGAACCGTAACCGGAAGCGTCTGGCCGCGGCGGTGCGCACGGGCGGACGCCTGGTCTTCTAGGGCGGGATTCCATTCGAGATTGTAGTGGATGACGTGCGTGGCAGCCGTGATGTTAAGGCCGGCGCCGCCGGCGCGCGGATTGAGAACAAGCACGGCTGGCCCCTCGATTCCGCCAAAGCGGTCCAGCAGCGGCTGGCGACTGTCTATGGGAAGTCGCCCATCCAGCGTTGCAGCGAAAAGTCCCATCTGCCCCTCAACGTATCCTGCAATCATGTCTGCCATTTCAGTATAGGAAGTGAATACAATCGCTTTCTCGCCGCTGCTGGCAATTTCAGCCAGTATTTCAGTAAGTCTGGCAAACTTGGTGAAGTCGGCCGGGGCAATCGTCTGTGTCCCGGCAACAATGGCCGGATGAGCGCAGAACTGGCGGAGTCGGGTCAGCGCCACCAGCGTTGCCGCGCGGCCGTGTTTTTCAAAAATCTCTCGCCGTATCCGCTCATACTCGGCCGCCTCTGCGTCCGAAAGCTGTATGACTTCGGGTATGTCGATGCGTTCCGGCAGGTCTTTTGCAACTTCGGCCACCCTGCGGCGCAGCATGAGGGGCGTAACAAGCGGCTCGACCTGCTGTGCGCCGTCCACGCTCTCATCGTGCTGCGCCGTGAAAGATTTCAGATCGCCAAGATAGCCCGGCGCGACAAAATCCATGATGGACCAGAGGTCGGTCAGCCTGTTTTCCATGGGCGTACCCGTCATGGCGACGGCGACCTTACGCGGCAGGTCCTTTACGGTGCGCGTCCTGATGGCAGCGGGGTTACGGATATTCTGCGCCTCATCAAGGATTACGGCATCCCACTGGACCATTTTCATCATCGAAAGGTCGCGCACGACGGTATCGTATGAGGCGATGACAACATGGTGCTTCTGCAAGTCGATGTATCGTCCCGTCCTGGCGGGCCCTTGGTGTTTCAGAACCGTCAGGCCTGGCGCGAACTTGGCAAATTCGCGCCGCCAGTTTTCAAGGAGGGAGCCAGGTGCCACTACAAGAGTATGCAGCAGCCTGGTCTTTCCCGGATCGGCAAGGACGCTGATGACCTGGAGGGTCTTTCCGAGCCCCATTTCGTCGGCTAGCAACCCGCCTATTCCCTCGCCAATGACGAACTTGAGCCACCGCCAGCCGTCGAGCTGGTAAGGAAACAGGGTTGCGCTAATCCGGTCTGGTGTTCCTGTATCCTCCGGCACAAACCGCAGTGCGGCGTCGGAGCCAATTGGTAGGGTGTCCTCGAGCGACAGGCCTTTCGATGCCGCACCTTTCAGCGCCAACAGGCTTCCGAGCGTGCCGACGTGCTCGAGATCCTTGACGCCAGCGTGGGCGAGCACTGAACGCAATTCTTGAAGGCTGCCTTGCTCGATGCCATACCAAGTGCCGTTGACCACAGCGTGGCCACTGAGGAGCGAGGCGTTCGAAACAGGAAACGACCCTCCGAGCTGAGGGCGGATAACCAGGCCAACAGCGGGCAGGTTGTGGGCAGATCGTTCCTCGATCACACCGACAATAGCTGCTGGATAACGTGAGAACCGAAGGTGCGAAGCATCTCCACTCTTGCCTGGCACAAGCCCCTCAACACACGGCGCGCCATCAATTATGGCAGCAACAACTTCTGCCGCTGTTACCCTCGCTGCCGCCCCATCGATATCGAGTTCAAGCTGATCCCCTTCGAGTCGCCACCTCGCGGCTGGCATCGCTCCCCCATTCTGCCAAGAAGGCCTCTAAAATGAAATATTCAGAAGGCGCACGTCGCCAATAAAACTCTCGAACGATACTAGATGCGGGCGCACAGAAGGAGGAAACGCATCGTGCAGTCCGGTCGGCACAACAAGTTGCACACCGGCTTCTTGCATTTCTTGAAATTGACCTTCGGACACGCCCTCTTGAAGAGTCAGGAGATGTTTCACCGATATGCGGTCGGCCTCATTTAGAACCTGTCGCCACCGGTCCTTGACGGTTGTTTTGGCGCCCAGCATCCGCAGCCGAGAAACCGGAAATGCCGAGTTCTCATAAGCGACTTGGGATGGAAACAAGAAATCCGGCCGCTTGCCGTTCTCAATGAGCGGCTTGAATTGGAAATCGTGCGTCGGCCGGAGTCCTTCCTCGATGAAGATTTCGCGGGCATGCAATTCAAGCGAATTTCCGGACCGTGACTTCCGGCTTTGTAGAATGGACTGCGCCAGTCCGACAAATCCCTCCACGCTGTCAAAACCACTGCGAATTCGCGGGAGGAAGAATGCCTCTTCGACACTCTGAAATACTTCGTATTCGCAGTTTCGCCGCTTCATCAGGCGAACATCGGGATTGAGACCAGTGGCTGATCGCAGTTGCACGGCCCGCCTGATGATGTCTTCCCCAGAGGGGAAGCGGACAAGCCAATCAGCGGGAATCTCATCCTCTGTTAGCCGGCAGTTATTCCGCGCTGGCCCCGAGAACAGGTCCTGATCGTTTCGGCCGACACCTGGTGTCCAGATGACATGTTGGCTTGGCTCAACAGGACCGATTCTCTCTTCAACGAGATCTTCCTGCGAAGGGTCTCCGCACAGCCAAACGTGACAGGTCTGCTTTCCCTGAAGGTCGGGAACAAATGCAAAGACTGTCAGCGCGCCCGTACTGTCAGGGTCAAGCAGGGCCGATTCCTTGCCGCCGAAATTGGTGAGACGCGCCTCGTCCCGCGTCCCCTCGCCACGCCGTTTCGTATTGTAATAGACGGCGCGGACGTTCCGGTAATCGGCATGGGAATCGACATAGAGATCGAAACGTACGTCCGGATTTTTTACATCAACCCGCCCAAGGTTCGGCAGGACGGAGAACAGGAATTGTTTGGGGACGTACGGACCTGCCTGATGCGTGTTATTCGCCAGCGTGTCGTTGGCTGACAGGCGTTTCACGTACCAGAGATTGCCTGGCCGGTCGTTTTCTTCCAACCAATCGACAAGATCGGCCATTGCCATCAGACTGTTCCCCTGATTTCATGAAGGCCGTCTGGATCATGCAACCACGCCGCAGCTTCCGCGATAACCCCAGCAGTCTGCGATTCCGGCACGCCACGCAACGCGCATTCCCATATAACGAGTTGACGCCAGCCCTCCCGCGCCAACCGGTCAGAGACTTCGCGATCGCGTACCTTGTTGGCCTCAATCTTTTCTGACCAGAACTCCTGTCGTGTGCTAGGCATGCGGAAGAAGCGACAGTCATGGCCGTGCCAAAAGCAGCCGTTGACAAAAACAACGGCGCGCCTGCCAGGAAAGACAAGGTCAGGCTTCCCCGGAATGTCTTTTACATGCAGCCGGTAGCGGAAGCCGGCTGCATGCAGCCCCTTCCTCACAATCATTTCCGGTTTCGTGTCCTTGCCCCGGATACCAGCCATCATCCGGCTGCGAACCTGCGGCGAGACAATATCAGGCAACTTCCCTCACAGGTCTTGGTGTCGCCTGCGAAACGGCATCGAGAATAAAGGGCTGCATATGGCGCGCTACGGCCTCCACGACAGGTACAACGACAGCATTGCCAAGCTGCTTGTAGGCCTGTGTATCCGAAACTGGAATTTTTATCGGCCTGCCCGGCCGGTCGAAGCCCATAAGACGGGCACATTCGCGCGGTGTAAGCCTGCGAGGTGCCTTTCGCGGTTGGGCAATGAGGATTTCCGAGCCGTCCTTGAAATACCGAGCGGACAGCGTACGAGCTACATCATCAGGACCACAAAGGCCAAAACCAAAGCCGTTACCTTTCAGGCGGTGCTTTTCCGCGTAATCGCGCAGATAGGCCCATAGATGATCAGAAAGGGTGTAACGGTCGTCCGCCATGCCCTCCCGGTCGGTGTAGTGCCGCTCTATTGCCCCGCCGAAGCCATGCAGGATGCTCTTCAGCTTCGGCCCTTTCAGCGGGTCAGGGATTTCCATATCGTCGAACGAGAAACCGTTCGGCTCCCGAAACCCCACGATGAAAATACGCTCACGATGCTGCGGCACCCATGATTTCGCATTGATCACTCGCGTTGTGACCTGGTAGCCAAGCTGACGGGTCAGAATGTCATGAATAATGCGAAACGTATTGCCTCGGTCGTGATTGACTAGATTTTTGACGTTTTCCAGCACGAAGGCCTTGGGCCGGTGCCGGTCAATGATCCTTGCGATGCTGTAAAATAGTGTTCCTTGAGTTTCGTCAGCGAATCCATGGGGACGGTTGAGCGCGTTTTTCTTTGAGACTCCAGCGATCGAAAACGGCTGACAGGGGAAACCGCCCAACAGCACATCATGCTCGGGAATCGAATCCAGTTCCACCTTCCGAATGTCGCCGGCGATTTCGTGATTATCGTCAGGAAAGTTGGCACGATAGGTCTGCTGGGCATATTTGTCCCATTCGCAGGTAAATATGCACTTGCCGCCAATCGGCTCGAACCCACGTCGCAAACCGCCAATACCAGCAAACAGGTCAATGAAAGTGAAGGTGGACTGATCATCGTGCTGGGGGATGCGTTCATCACGGACACGCCGGACAGCATCCAGCGCACTCTGGCGCGGAGGGGTTCGACCGGCCTCCCACCCTCTGACTGTTCTTTCGCCGTACCCTGTCACCACAGCAGCCTCTGCGATGGAAAGGCCAGCCTGCTGGCGGAGTGTAGCGAAGTCAGTCATTCCATCCCCTAGGTCAATTTTGGCCATTTTGGCAGATTCGCTCCCCTAGAACAAGACGGGAACAAATGCAAGGTAGAACCCGCTTGATGGTTGAGAATGCGCGAATTTTCGTAACGAGTGGTGAAGCAGTCAGTCGAGCGCCGGTTGCATCTGCAACCGGCAGCAGCCTTGCGGCGACTGAGCAGGGATGGCAGTCAAGGCCGTCGATCCGGCGCCGACAGGCTTGGCCTTGACTGCCTGGGGTGCGACCCCCAAGGGAAAACGGGAGGCACCTACCCGGCTGATATTCCGACGCTGAGACATGGACGGGACCGTTGCCCGTGACTGTGCAAATGATCAGTCGAAAAGGACGGGCCTCGGATGCCCAAGTTTTGCCGCAAGGGTATAGCCATGCGGACGATGCCATGACGCCGAATTTTCGAGTCCGTAAGGGTTGATGTTTTCATACGGACGGAAGACCATATGGGCATTACCCATATGGACGCTCATGATGGCCATTATTCTTTATGCTCGCGTTTCAACCGCTGACCAGACGCTCGACCACCAATTGACCCAGGCTCAGGCAGCCGGTTTCGTCATCGACCAAGTCGTCAGCGATCATGGTGTTTCCGGCGTATCCACGACGCTCGCCGAACGCGATCAGGGGCGTCGTCTCTACGATCTGCTCCGTTCTGGCGACACGCTGGTTGTGAGGTGGATTGACCGCCTTGGACGCAACTATGCCGACGTCACGGACACGATCCGCGGGTTCATGCGAAAAGGCGTAATCATACGCACCGTCATCAACAACATGACATTCGACGGTGCAACCAAGGACCCGATCCAGATGGCCGTGCGCGATGCCCTGATCGCCTTCATGGCGGCCACTGCCCAGGCACAGGCCGAAGCGACAAGGGAAAGTCAGAAGGCCGGGATCGAGTTGGCGAAGAGCAGACCGACCGCTTACCTGGGCCGCAAGCCCAGCTATAACCGAGGCCAATTCGAAGCCGTTCAGTCGATGCTCGCCACTGGCTCCGGAGGACCAACAGCCATTGCGAAGGCCGTGGGCCTGACCCGTCAAACCGTTCTTCGGATTTCAGCCGATCCGGTGAAGGCGGAAGCGATGCTTGCCGCTTGGTCAATGTGATCGCCGGTATTTTCCGATCCGACGGCGCACTGGCCTCGGCAACCTGGGATTGTCCAAATCGGCCACGGAGACGACCGTAGGACCATAGCACCATATCCGGGACCAGCACCCTGCACGCTGGAGCAAGCGCCTATTTGCTTTCGCGGCCAAGGTAGGAATCAACGCCGCAATCATAGTTATACTAGTTTTCAGGGTGGCGGCTGGCGCCGGCGCGGGGCGAGGACGCCTCAAGATACGACAAAGCTTCTCCTCGCCGTCGAAGATGGCGATCGTGTATCCGACATGCTCGGAGCCGCTTCCATCGCCTCTGGCGCTTCGTGGCAGCTTGGGCAACCATTTCTTGTCAATGATTTCGACGTTGTCGTCATGGCGAACCAACACCTTGTGTTTCACCCGGTGCCGAAAGGCGCGAAATTCTCCAGCCGGCCGAAGAAATGTCCCGTCGAGCAGAAACAACTCCTCTAGCGCTTCGTCACTCCAGTTTGTGATATCGCGGTGATCGACAGTCCAAGACGAAATATAGTTGATCGTCGCCCCAGCCCGTTCAGCGCTCAACGACTTGATCCATACGTCATCAAAATGACTCCGGAAGCGCCGCTGTACTTGTTCAAGGTGCTCCGGTTCGATTTCAGATACAACATGCAGGTGGTTATCCCATGAATCGAATTCTGGAAGACCACTTGCCAAAAAGCGAAAATGCGTACCGACAAAAATGGGACGAAACAGCTTCTCCTGTCTTAGCTTGTCGGTGACATCGCCATATTCAAGGTTGAGAGCTTGTTGAGCCTTTTTAAGCTCTCCGACACGTGGCTTGTCGTTCGTGAGGCGGAGCGTAATGCTATACAAGTTATGGAGTTCTGTGCGCTCCGCCCACGCATCGAACGTCAGCGCCATCGCGGCGGCGCGGTGCTGCACGCTCCGGGCGAAGACGATGCGATCCACCGTCTCCTCGACCGCGACTTCCCGGCCGGTTTCCATGTCTGCGACGAATATCTGATGAGATGGGCGCGCCTTTAACCCGAGCCGTTCGAGCCGATCGGCGGTCGTTCGGTCGATCTCGTATCGCTCTCTTTTTGAATAGGGGCGGCGATTCCTGCGGTGACCATCCGACTCGATGGCGCCAAGCGGCGGTTCGGTAGCTTGTTTGGTCAATGGCGTCCTCCATGGACGCCAAGTGTCAGCGCAGACCTAGCAAGGAGCAAATTATTGCTGCTGGCCGAATTCTAACGGGATGCCCCATATCGTTTTGGCATTCGGGTCTCTGAGCGCGTTCTTGCGGCGGGACTTGAAGACTTGGCGGCCCGCCCAATGGGCGAAGGATGGACCGCTGTAGGCGAGGGCGGGATACAGAACCATCAAGCTTCTTGACGCGCGAACATAACCCAGCGTTTCGCCGGCCGCTCGCTGAGCCTCGACGATTTTGGCCTCGCGTGCCGCCATATCGGCTGCAAGAGCGCGCTCGGCGCGCGCGACGATCGTTTCCGCCACGCCCATCGCCTGCTGAGCCTGGATCATGCGATCGCGGAGTTGCGCTATGGCCGCCTCGCGTTGTTGCGGCGTCTCGGCGGTGCTTTGGCCGCCCATGATTTTTGCCAGAAAGCTTTTGGGCGATGGCGTCGCCTTCGCCTCTAGCGCCATGAAAGAGCGGGTCGCCTGGTCTAGCGCCAGGCGCACCTGACTTTCGTAAGCCTTTGCCGCCTCAAGCCGCTCCTTCGTCGGCAGCGCTGCGCTTTGAGCCTGGGCGAGCTCGGCGTTGGCTTTCCGTTCAATTTCGCCAAGGTACTTGTCTGCGCGATCGATAAAGCTGGCGCCGATCCCCTTGCCGGATAGCGCCGTCAAAGCGGTTGTAGCCTGGGCGAAGGCGTCGATCAGTCTTCGTTCATCAATCGCCGGAGCGTGCCCGCTATCCCAGGCTCGTCCAGCTTGACGTGTAGCGCCGTCAGAGCTTTCTGGTTCTGATCGATCCCGGCGACGATCAGCTGGAGCAGACCGATGACCATTTCCATGAAAGACCGCTCCGCTCCCTCCCCCGGCAGCGCCACTGTCGCCGCCAACCGCAGAATTTTGTCGAGGTCCCGCCTCATCAACTGGGTGTCGCGGTAAATCAGTTGCGCGGCGCTCGGCTGCTGGACGTTTTGACTGCTCATTTGTGGCCTCCATTTTGTTGATGAATTCGTCTCGCCGACGGACCCCGGCAAGACGCTGCGCCGAGCCCAGGAAAATCCCCTCCCGGTTTCGGATGACCAGAACCCCAGGCTTGTCGCCTTCGCCCAGAACCAATCCGTGATCCCCGAGCCGGTCGCGGAACTGGCCGGCAGTCTGGCTTGCGACCCAGGCCGCTCGGACATGCTGGCGGACAATGGCGAGATCAATTCCGGCACGCTTGGCGCTCTGGTGTTGATCGGTACTGTAGGCGCCGGTCGGCCGATCCCCGCCGCCCAGATGCTCGGCGAGACGGTCGGCAAGGTGGCTGCGCCCTTCCTTCCGAAGAGCGGCTAACACCGCGAGGTCGTGAGCGCCCCGCACAATCGGGTGACCGAGCGCCATTTCGAGCAACCGCGCGACTTTTTCGTGCCTCGCCATGTCGTTATGGCTCGACAACACCTTGCCAGTGGCAGCGTTCATCTCCGGGACGGCCAGGTGCCAATGCCTGTCTGCTGCATCAATAATCGCACGCGGCTTGCGATGCTCAACGATGAATGCGGTTCTGAGGTCGAATTTAAATTCGCTGGCCAGAGCCGTTGCCGCCGCCATAAACTGGGGCCGATCCATCGATAGTTGCGGAGCTATAATCCAGTGTCGGATTGCGTAGACTCGTCCCCGTTTCCGAGCATCGGCAACGGCGTCCCGAAGATCGCTAGCGGTGCCCTGAACGATCAGCACCTCTTCATTGTCGGCGCCATCGTTCAGGTGGCGCACCAGATCGCCGGCCCCTGTGGACGTCCGAATCCTGGACGACTTGATCAGCATCAGCCCAGCATTTCCGATGCCTGGCGGCGCGCAGCCGCCAACCCAACCTTCACCGCACGGCGCTGTTCATCCGTTCTGGCGGCACCAAGTTGCTCTTCGAGGACATTGATGTAGCGGCGAAGAGCGACTACGGCCAGCGCTTCGCCACCTGTGACAGGGATCGGTTGGCCCAGCTCGGTTTTCACCGCGTCACGGACAAGCTTGGAAATGGTGATTCCTCGTGCCACGGCATGACGCGCGAGGGCCTGTTTTTCCGCTTTCGACAATCTCACCTGAATTGTGTCACTACAACGCATCGCAAACTCTCCTTCGGGTGCACGGGGCAGAGCCCCTGCAAGAGCTGCCGTCACTACAAACGGCATGGCTGGCGCGCCTTTCTGCTCTTCGCTTCAAGGATTTGTCGGCTTCAAGCCAAATGCAATGGAGGTGTCCGGACAAATCGTGCTCTGACCGATACCGGCATTTTGCTATTTGCAGGACTATGTGAATAATTAGGAGCGCACTGATGAGCGTCACCAGTGTGCGCCCTGACCGCCCAGTCAGGCAGGTTCCACCTGATGGCGGTCAAGCAAGACAAGCAGCGCCGGCATTTGCCTACTTCCTGCCTTGAGCCGGAACTCCTTGCGATTATTGTAGCTCTTGCCAAAGCCGACGCGCGCCGTGATCATGCCGCCAGCAGGAACCCGGACACACGGAATGGCGACTAGAGCCGCGATTTACGCCCGATATTCGAGCGACCTTCAGCGCGACAGATCAATTGACGATCAGATAGTGGTTTGCCGACGGCTGGCCGACACTAATGGATGGTCAGTCGCACGGACATATTGGGATCGAGCGCGTTCCGGGGCATCGATCATGGGACGCGACGGTCTTCTATCAATCATGGAAGACGCCAAGACCGGGGCGTTCGACGTTCTCGTTGTCGAATCTCTCGACCGCATCAGCCGTGACCAAGAAGATTTGGCCGCAATATATAAGCGCCTGACATTTATCGGCATCAAGATTATCGCCGTACACGAGGGCGAAGCCGATCAAATCCAGGTCGGTATTCGCGGACTCGTAGGCTCCCTTTACCTTACAGACCTTGCCGATAAAGTCCGGCGCGGCATGGAAGGCGTTACCCGTGATGGCCGCCACGCTGGCGGCCGCGCCTATGGCTACCGCCCTGTGGCCGGGAAACCAGGTGAGCTTGAAATTGTCGAACAAGAGGCTGTGGTCATCCGCCGAATTTTCGATGAGTTTTCGGCTGGCAAAAAACCACGTCAGATCGTCGGCGACCTTAACTCGGAAGGCATCCCGCCACCGCGCGGCAAGCATTGGTCGGCAAGCGCGCTCCATGGCAACAAGGCCCGTGGACATGGTATCCTAGTGAACCCGCTTTATGGTGGCGAGATCGTTTGGAACCGTGTGCGGATGGTCAAAGACCCCGACACGGGTAAGCGCGTTTCGCGTCTCAATCCCGAGAGCGAATGGCAGCGCGCTCAAGCCCCACAACTCGCCATTGTGGATAGCGCGTTGTTCCAGCACGTCAAAGCGATGTTTCAGAATGCCGACAGAGACGAGCGGGAAGCCAAACCCTGGCAGCGCCGTAAACCGAAGCGCCTGCTATCTGGCCTGTTGAAGTGCGGTTGCTGCGGCGCTGGCATGTCGATCAAGGATCGTTCAGGCGGACGTCTCAGGGTTCAGTGCTCGGGTGCTAAGGAAGGTAACGGCTGCGCCAGCACGCGCGCTTTCTACCTTGAGGAGATCGAAGAGGCTGTCATTGGTGGCCTCAAGACACGGCTCGGCAGCACCGAAACAGTTGCCTCCTATCTCAAGGCGTATAACGACGAAAGACGCGCACTTGCGGCCGATGCGATCAATCGCCGTGCCAAACTGGAAAAGCGTCTGGCGTCGATTGCTGCCGAGCGCAAGAGAACAGTTAACTTACTGGTCAAAGACGTCATCAAAGAGGAAGACGGAGCGGCGACTTTGCGCCAACTTGAGCGCGAAGCAGAGGAAGCCAACACCGAACTTGCCACGGTTGAAGAGCCGCCCAAACTGGTAGAGTTGCACCCGGCGGCAGTCGAAGCCTATCTCGCAACCATTGATCGACTCGCCGAAGCGCTGTCGAGAGATGGTGATGAAGAGCTGATGCAACCTGTGCGTGCGCTGATCGACCGCGTTATTGTAACCCCCGGAAATCCGGGCTTCACGATCAACGTAGAGGGTAAGCTGAACCGCCTGATCGGTGGTGGACAGTACCCAACTATGTGGTTGGGGGGATCAATGGTAGCGGAGGAGGGATTTGAACCCCCGACACACGGATTATGATTCCGCTGCTCTAACCAACTGAGCTACTCCGCCCCTTGGGCGCCGCAAGGCTGGCCCGGGCTGCCGGCGCGAGGCGCGGCGCGTCTCCTTAACAACACCGCCGCCCCCTAGGCAAGAGCTTTCAGCCCGGCGCGGACGCGGACGAAGATGCCGGATGGCGGCTTGGTCGCCGGCTCGCCTTTTCGAGAAAGGCGGTCCCGCCTCTGGCCCCCGTGGTGAGCTTCTCGAACCATGAAAACGCGCCAACTCGATCACCCCGAGCGCGCGTTCTGATTGCATCAGAACGTGACGCGCTCCCCCTCGGTTCAGGCGACCCGCCGGCCCTCGCGCCAGACCGCGCGAACGATGGGCACGCCGTCGAGCAGCGAGACCTGCACCAAATCCGCGCGCTTGCCCGGCGCGATCTCGCCGCGGTCCTCGAGCCCGGCTGCCGCCGCCGGATGGCGCGTGACCAGCGCCACCGCCCTGGGCAGATCGTAGCCCTCGACCGCGTCCTCCAGCATGAAGGCCGAATAGAGCAGGCTGAACGGAATA
>Ga0164242_10003989_pt1 | contig 16653 bp, 13 predicted proteins | sample OricomgcompostMG_FD_108783 | JGI IMG/M metagenome (GOLD analysis project Ga0164242, IMG submission 108783) | Miracle-Growth compost microbial communities from Emeryville, California, USA - Original compost - Miracle growth compost (MG) ...
ATCATTACGGCAGCCCAGGTGGCCAGGGCAAAAAAGATAAAATATTTTGGAATCACTTTTAGAAAATCCAGGTCAAGTGTTTCTGACAGGCGGTAGGTTGATGCGGTATACATGCCTAAGGGGAAAACAAAGGCCCAGTATGTAGGGCTGTAACCACCTGAGGTTATCGGCGGTTTTATTTTCCGGACACCATGACGCCAGATTCCCAGCATGATAAGTAATGGTATCCACCAGGATCCTGCTGACCAAAAGACTAAAGTCAGGCCTTTAATGAAAGGGATTAAAGCCACTATTAGGTGGAAATCTTTGCCATTGACGAGTAACAGTGATCCGGCAAGCGTTGTAATGGCGGTGGCACCCATATTAATCCAGTAGGCGGCACCGAGATCTTTTGCATGAAGCTCAAAAAAGGAAATCCTGTATACAATAAGAGACATCAGATATAAATAGAAGACGCATCCTGTCAAAAATAAACAGGTGGCAGTAAATAAAGCACACTGACTGTCAGGGGAGCAGTAAATAATCAAAATAGCGATTGCCTGAATAGCCACGACCGTTAAGAGCCAGCTGCCGCTTATCCCGTCTTTCAAGGGCTTCTTATGATTAGTGGTGGTAATAAAAAAGAAGAACCCATAATTTACAATAAGCCAGAAAGCAACTGCTACTGTTAATATGATTTTGCCCAACACAAGGTAATTATTGAACAAAATAACTTCGTTGCCTGTCATGCAAAGTGCAATGACAAAAGTGAACACGCCGGGACCTTTATCATAGCTTTTAAAATCCTTCATAAATGTACTCCAATGTAGTAGCCAGCTGCGCACCATGAAAATAAGCAGCAGGATAAAAACAATCACATTTATGGTATATAAGGACCAGGCCAGCCATTTGTAGCCTTCAAGTAATGCCGCAATAGATAGTATCCCGGTGGCCATTACCATGGCAAAATCCAGCGGTGAAAAATAACGTTCTGCTTTTGACCAAAGATTAGTGGTGGTATTCACTGTTTGCTAACTTTATGATGTCCTATCCCTGTCTTGTTTATAAGAAGCCTTATCCGGTATCTGTCCTGTTATACAAATATAGCATTATGCTTTTTTGGGAGTTGAAAATTAATTCATTTTTCACGGGAAACGTTTAAAATGGTCAGCTAGAAAAGTGAAATGTTGACGCTTATTGCTAATAGTTGGATGGCAGAATTTTAAAAGTTTAAGGAAAGTTGTTATTAATGATTAGAATAATATGAGTTGATTTGAAAGAAATTTCTATTTGTTAAATAAAATATAAATAAACACCTATTTTCATGCAATCTGAAAGTTTAACTTTCAAATTACACACATATGATAAATAGAAATATAAAGACTGGTCTTTTAAATGCATTACGAAATATGCCGGTGGTAGCCCTATTGGGGCCGAGACAGGTGGGGAAAACCACACTGGCATTAGAAATTGCCGAGCAAATTGAGGACAAAAAATCTTCTTATTTGGATCTGGAGATGGATTCCGATTTAAATAAATTGCAGGATCCTGAAAGCTATTTAAGACGTCAGGAGAACAGGCTCTTAATTATTGATGAAGTTCAACGAAAACCAGAGCTCTTTAAAGTATTAAGGGGCTAATTGATTTGAGGAAAAGGGCCGGCGAAACTTCTGGACAATTTCTTTTGTTGGGCTCTGCCTCCAGAGATTTACTTCAGCAATCCTCTGAATCACTTGCAGGTAGAATTAGATATATGGAACTCCGCCCTTTCTCTGCCTTAGAGATATATAATTCAGATCCACCAGGGTATAGTAATGATAAATTATGGTTTAGAGGCGGATTTCCAGACAGTTTTCTGGCTGTTAGCGACGATGAAAGTGGGCAGTGGCGCACCGATTTTATTTCTACTTATGTAGAGCGGGATATTCCTTTGATGGGACCTCAAATCTCATCAGTAAGATTGAAACGGTTTTGGACAATGTTAGCACATTACCACGGGCAACAGGTAGTGACGACGGATTTGGCTAGAAGCCTTGGTGTGAGTCATACTACGATAAAAGCATACATGGAGATATTGACGGATTTTTATATGATCCGGCAAATCCAACCCTGGTCAGGAAACACAAAAAAGAGGTTAGTGAAAACACCGAAAACGTATTTACGGGATACGGGGTTGTTGCATAGCCTGCTGAATATTTCTGAATTTGAAGCTTTATTGGGCCATCCGATTATTGGAACTGGCTGGGAAGGGTTTGTAATTGAAAATATTGTAACTCAGTTGTCAAATAAATGGCGGTACAGTTATTATAGAACAAATGATCAGACGGAGGTTGATCTAGTACTGGAATCCCCCCGCAATGAATTATGGGCTATTGAAGTGAAAAGATATTCTGCGCCTGCTATTCGCATGGGCTTTTACAATGCATATGAAGACATGGGAGCGACCCATAAATTTGTGATTTATCCCGGCAGCGACCGCTATCCTTTAAACGATGAAACTGAGGTGATGGGCTTGATTGAATTTCTGAAGCTGTTGGAAAAGGAATCCGCTAACCATTAATGCCGGGAATAGGTGATGGGTAATTAGTTGAATGCTGAGAAATGAAAGCGCGTAAAAGAAATTTATAAAAAAGCAGAGGGTATATTTCTGCTTAATTTTTCCTTAATAAGGTTAATAGGTGGCGTATTATCCCGAAATCAATTTAATAGATTCATGAATTATTATTGAAATCACCTGAGTTATGGATATTCAATAGATAATAAATGGACAAATTCATGCTTTTGCTCTAAATAAAACCCATACTTTTTTAATTCATCCACCAGGGAGGGGAGGTGTGCGTATTCCCACTTTAATGTTATATCAAATTTTTTACTTAGAGCTGTTTCATCCAGGACGATCATGTTTTTTAAGTAACCTAATTCGTTTGATAAATAGTCTACAAGAGATTTTGTGGTGATATTGCTGGCAATTAAATTGGGGCCATAGAAGGTAATGGACGAATCCCGACTGTTATCAGCAGAGATATTCATTTTCCCTGAAGCGCTTTTATATTTCAGGGCATATACGTTTTGCTGCTGTTTAATTAATTTCCCTTTGAATTTAAAGGATGCATTTAAGGCTTGCTGCGCAATTTTGTAAGCTTTGGAATAGGATTCAAAATAGGGTAAATGAACCGTTAAGCAATACATGTTTTGAACAGTGTAGTCGCCAAGTGTTGAATCCCCGGTGTTATTAACGACCCAGGTCTGAGCTGGCATTCTGAACACCTCTCTGAATAAAGAGGGTATGGTGAAGTTCACAAATTTCAACTCGACACCCTCTTTTGTTGAGTCTTTATAGATTCCTGTTGCATTGGTTGAATCATAGGTGGCCAGCCTGACACTATATAATTCCTTTACTTTTTCTATGGCGTTATTTTTTTGCTGATTGTCTTTTTTAAGCGGAAATACAGTATGGTTCGTTGCTATCACCTCCTGAATCTTTTGAACTGTGATTGAGTCAGGGTAGGTAATGCCGACAATTACACCTTCTTTGTTTATAACGATGGTGTGGGGAATAATATGAAATTTAAATTGTTTCATGAAGTTGCTGTCACTGGAAAAATGTATGTCGGAAACATCTACATGTTTAATTGTTCGCAGTATATCTTCGTTGCTATCCATAGATATCGCAATGGTGACTAATTTATCTTTTCCAATTTTCTGTTGTAACTGATTCAGGTGTTGCAGTGCCGGCAGACAGGGGCCGCACCAGGTTGCCCAAAAATCAATGATTATTACTTTTCCTTTCAGTGAGTTAAGTTTGAGATCAACAGGACTTACCGTTTTTGAGTTTTTAGGGATAATGGCAAAACTTTGGTCAGGTATTGTATCTCCGATTGACAATAGCGTTTGCCTCTCCATTTTTATGGTGGATGGATGGCTTAGGTTAGCTGTATCCACTTTTTGACTATATGCGTTTACAGCGGCAATACTAATCATTAAAATAAGCAACGACCATTTTGGAAATAAAAGGGAAACTAATTTAAACAAAAATAGTTTTAAGGCGATTAAAGGATTTTCCCAAAATGGTATGTTCTTTTTCATTGTATGAATTTACCTTTCTGATACTTTTGTAAATTATTTTTTTTCATCACTTAAAGCTGGCAAGGCGACACCGGGATCTATATCTTTAGGACAGTAGCATGGATAGGTTCTTTAATGATTATCCTTTATTGATCTGCAACTCCCAGGTCTCATGCCAATCCATCATGGCGTTGATTAACCGGATGCGTTGATAAGATTGTAAGTCCGGTAAGGTGATTTTTGCCAGCCTGAGAATCCCCGTTTTTAATAAATAGCTGCGGTGTACCCCGTTGAGTAAAGGACGCTCAGGCGTATCCCACTGATGGCCGTTAAATAAGGCCAGATTTGAAAAACTGCTGTCGGTTAACAGCCCGTTTTTAAAAATCAAGATTTCGGTTTCTTTAGGTAGATCCCGGGTGAGTTCATCCAGCTTGCTGCGGTCAGTGGACTTATAGCGGTAATCAAGCTGGTCAGCCTCCACTATCTTTAAGTCCTGAATAATCCTTGGTTGATAGGGGATAAAATTTAGTTGAATATCCGTTTCGCTGTAGACCAGCCGGCATTTATATTTTTGAGGATCCTCAGGTAAGTCCGGATGGCCAAGGATAATTTGTTCTAGATCCTGATATATCACTTTATCCCAGTTATCCAGCTGGGTGCGTCTGAACCGCTGTTCATGTTCTGGTAGAAAATGAATCCGGTTTTGTTCTAAACGGATAGATTCAAGGAAGGGGTACATAGACTTTAGATTGCATTTCCTGATATTCTAAAAGAGGATCACTCAGAGACGTGATACCGCCTCCGCTTTTAAAAATAAGGCCTTGTTCCGTATTTTCCAAATAACGAATAATGACGCAACTGTCTATATACTCGCCATTATAATATCCCCAGACGCCGGTATAGTAATTTCTGTTATGGGTTTCTGCTGCCTGAATGATTTGCATGGTAGCCGCCTTAGGGGCGCCTGTGATGGATCCTGCAGGCAGCATCGCTTTTAATATATCACCTGGCCTATCTTTATATTCGGGTCTAAGCGTTCCGGTAATATGGGAGCTGACCGTAAAAAGATTCTTCTGATTGGTTTTGATCTTTTCGATATACCTGAAACTTTCCACCTTTACATTACTGGCTACCTGATGGAGGTCGTTGCGGATCAGATCCACAATGGTAAACTGTTCGGCAATTTCTTTTTCGCTTAACAGTAAGTCGTTCAGGGTCGTCAGTTCATTTTCTTCAAGGGTGCCTTTCATGGGAAAACTGCTGATCTGGTCTTGATCAATCCGGATAAATGGCTCAGGAGAAAAGTGGACGAACTGATCTCCATAAAGCAGTTTATATTTACCCTGACCTAACTCATAGAGCTCTGCAAGCGAGTAATTGGTCTGAACCCCGGTGCTGCAGGTAAGATTTACCAGGTAACTATTGCCTTTTTGCAGGCCTTCGCTTACTATATCAAAACTGCATTTATACGCTCCATAGGTAATCGGTTTTTTTTGCCACTTTAGCGGCCTGTCAGGCGTAGCAGTGCGGTGGTTATCTAGGGTGTCTGCCGGAAAGTGGAGCCCCGGACTCTGAAAAGAAATCCGTGGCCGATCCGGGGCGCCTTCCCCAGATTCCGCTTTCAGTTCTTCCAGACTGGAGACCTCCATTTGGCGGCCATGATAATCCGTCAGAAAGAAAAATGGGGTTTTCCGCTGATAGAGTTCATTTATCCGGTTAAAAAATACGTCCTTTGCGTCTGTTATCATCCTAATTGGTGCCGTGGGAGCAAAAATATTAATAATTGATCATAATGACTCTTTTACCTATAATTTAGTAGGATTATTTGAGCAGGAAGGGACAGGGGACTGTCAGGTAGACGTCTGGCCTGTGGATCAGTTACATACAGTGGATCAGCATTTAATATGGGAATATGACTGCCTTGTTTTATCGCCAGGTCCCGGGCTGCCCCGTGATTATCCTGCTGTTAGTTCTTTGCTGGATAGTGTACTGGGGAAAGATAAAATTAAATCCTTACCTGTTTTAGGTATTTGTCTGGGATTACAGACCCTTGTCACCTATTTTGGTGGAACACTGTATAATTTAAAGCAAATTCAGCATGGCAGACAGGTAGCACTCTGTCTAAAGACTTGTCCTGCAGTGGCTGAAGCTGGTAGTAAAGCCTCAGGTAAGGCGGATACCGGCGGGCCAGATATCTTTAAGCACCTGAATACACCGGTTAAAGTGGGATTGTATCACTCCTGGGCGGTGAGCATTGGCCCCGGAACGGTTCCGGATGTAGGCGGTCATCAGAAGGAAGGTAAGCTGAACAGCAATTTTTGGGAAAAGATACAAAAGCAGGCGCCCACCGGCCTTGAAATCACAGCGGTAGCCTGCGTAGCTAAGTCTGGTTTTCGTTTTGCGGAATCTCCCTCCGCTATAGCTGCCCCTGTCGTAATGGGCATCCGTCACCTGTCCTTACCTGTTATAGGACTTCAGTTTCATCCGGAGTCTTATATGACACCGGAGGGCGCTGGTATTATCCGTAACTGGCTGGAATTTATAATGGAGATACAAAGACGGCAGACTGAATAATAGCCAGATTTATTGTCTTTTGGCCAGAGGCTTCTTGCTGCGGTTACTAGCCAAAATCAATTTCTGTATTGTCTCCGATGTTCAGGTTCCGGCTGAGCCCTTTGACGCTGGCATCATTACCGATCAGGGAATTATCCAGCACTACTTCATGCAGATTAGAGAAAGAGCCGATGATGCAGTCTCTGATAACGGACTGTTCGATAACGGTATTGGCGCCAATGGAGGCATGGGGGCCGATGATGGTATTGCTGATCTTACTGCCCGGTCCGATACTGACCGGCGGCTTTATAATGGCATTTTCTATTTGTGCAGTGGGGTCGACCTGGTTGCCGATTTTTTTGAGCAGCAGCGCATTGGTTTCTAAAAGCGTTTCTTTACGGCCGCAATCATACCAGTGTTTTACTTTAAAGGTCTGGATCTTAGCGCCCCTGTGAATCATACACTGCAGGGCGTCCGTCAGATGAAACTGACCTTCGGTGGTGATGTTCTGGGAGAAGATATGAGACAGACATTCATACATGATATGGGTCTCTTTAATCTTATAAAGACCGACTAAGGCTGTATTACTCATCGGGATTTTCGGCTTTTCCACCAGGTGCTCAATAAAGCCTTCCCTGCCCATTTCTGCCACCCCGAATCCTCTGGGGTCATCTACTTTCTGAACGCCTATCATGGAATAGGGGCTGTCTAGAACCGCCTTGATATCAAAATCACAAATCGTGTCCCCCATGACAATAAAGACTTCATCGTCGCCTACCAGTTCTTTTGTCAGGGCGATAGCGGGCCCGGTACCGATTCTGGAAGACTGAAAGACATACCTGCAATTTAACTCCGGATAGGCGTAATTGACATATTCTTCAATTTTTTCTCCTAAATATCCGATGATAAATATAAACTCTTGAATACCAGCATCCTTTAGCTGATCTACAATAAAGTTCAGGATGGTTTTCCCGGCCAGCGGCAGTAAAGCCTTTGGCTGGGTATAGGTATGGGGTCGAAGTCTGGCACCTGTTCCGGCTACCGGAATAATTGCTTTCATGAATCGTTTTTTCTATAGTCAATTTCCCTAAAACACACTAATAGTCGTTATTCTAGGATAATTATTTATGGATTTGTACCGCTAATTTGCACGAATGTAGTAAATTCACGCCCAAATTACACTAAATTTCAAAAATAGAATCAATGCAAAGAGATAACCAGGTATTCGATTTAATTAATCAAGAGCTACATCGCCAAAGAAGTGGCATTGAACTGATTGCTTCTGAGAACTTTACGAGTCTTCAGGTCATTCAGGCAATGGGATCTGTCTTAACGAATAAGTATGCAGAAGGTTATCCAGGCAGAAGATATTATGCCGGATGTGAGATCGTAGACCAGACAGAACAACTAGCTATTGATCGCTTAAAAGAAATATTTAATATCAGCTACGCCAATGTGCAGCCGCACAGCGGTGCACAGGCAAATGCAGCCGTGCATCTGGCTTGTCTGCAACCTGGCGATAAAATACTGGGACTGGATTTAAGCATGGGCGGTCACCTGACACACGGGTCACCGGTTAACTATAGCGGTAAATTATATGAGGCCCATTTTTACGGGGTGGTTAAAGAAACCGGGCTGATCGATTATGAAATGCTGGAACAAAAAGCACGCGAGTTAAAGCCTAAGATGATCATCTGTGGCGCGAGCGCTTACAGCAGAGACTGGGATTATGCACGTATCCGTAAAGTAGCGGATGAGGTAGGCGCCCTGGTGATGGCTGATATCGCTCATCCGGCAGGCCTGATCGCTAAAAAGCTTTTAAAGGATCCGTTTGATCACTGCCATATCGTAACTTCTACCACGCACAAAACCCTTCGTGGCCCCAGAGGCGGTATTATCATGATGCGTAATGATTTTGAGAATCCATGGGGACTTACAGATAATAAAGGAAATGTTCGTCTGATGAGCGCCTTACTAGATCTGGCTGTATTCCCAGGCATTCAGGGGGGGCCGCTGGAACACGTCATTGCTGCTAAAGCGATCGCTTTTGGAGAAATCTTAAGCGATGATTATACCACTTATGCGCACCAGGTGCAGAAAAATGCGCAGGCACTGGCTAAAGCATTTGTAGATAAGGAGTATAACATTATCAGTGGCGGAACAGACAATCACCTGATGTTGATTGATCTCAGAAACAAAGATATCAGCGGCAAGAAAGCAGAGCAGGCGCTGGTAAAAGCAGAAATCACGGCCAATAAGAATATGGTACCCTTTGATGACAGGTCAGCCTTTATTACCTCCGGTGTTCGTTTTGGCGTTGCTGCAGTGACCACGCGTGGCATGAAGGAAGAACATATGAGTTTTATCGCTGATTCCGTGGATAAAATCCTGACAAATGCAGAAGATGAACAGGTGATTGCGGCAGTAAAAAATCAGGTAAATGAATTTATGACGCAATTTCCTTTGTATCCTGAACTGGGATAGAAGTCGAGGGGCATTTTTTAAAATAATAAAGGCTTACCGGCGTTGTATACGTCAGGAAGCCTTTATTATTTTTTGGAGGATATATAAAAGCAACACTTGGCGGTGATGCTTCAATAGCTTCCAGCTCTTAACCTTTATACGGATGCATTACTTTAAAAATAGCCCGAATGTGAAAAGATATCTGTTGATCCTTTGGCTCTTTTGTATTTTGGGTTGCAGTAATCATATTGAACCCGGCAGCCACCTGCGTAAATCAGAAGTGGCCTTGATTCAAAGACTACACCTGCTGGACAGCGGAGAACACATCTATAAGTTTTATTCAGAGTATAAAACAAAGGTAGCGGGTAATTTTTTTACAGATAAACGGATGGCCTGTTACTGGTTGGATGAAAAGGATAAATCCAAGGACCGGATCTTATCTGCCTATTACCCGGATATTGTTGCGATAGATACGGTATATAATGCCGGACTGACCTATAGCCCTTATATGCTGGTCACGACAAAGAACCGTACCCAATTCAGGGTTTGTGCAGATGGCGCCCATCAGCAAATTAAAGCATTCTTTGAAGCGGCTTTGGAGCAGTGGCGGCTTCATCAGCCTGCTGAATAATGGGAGATTTCAATACAATGATAGGTCCGGAAAAATACGCGCTTTGCTCAAAACTTAAGGGCGCAGTAACAGCTCACAGGGCTTGATCCCGGTCTGCTTTTTAAAGGCAGCAGAAAAATGGGAGATGGTAGAATAACCGAGTATGGCAGCCACATCCGTTACACTTAATCCCTTTTGATAGAGCAGGTACTTGGCATGGTCCATACGTTGTTGTTGATAAAAATCAAATATGGTAGTGCCGAAGACTTCTTTGAAGCCTTTTTTAAGGTAACATTCATTAATGGCCACTCTTTTACTGAGTTCCTTAATCGTAATAGGAGAGTCCAGGTTCTCCAGTAAAATATCTTTCGCCTGCTGGATCTTATCCAGGCCGGCTTCATCTGCCAGGAACCGGCAGGTAAATACTTCTCTGTTTTTTTCCTCAATCAGGCAGTCCATGCTATACAGCAGGATCTCATGGATTTTAGAATTGATAAAGATATTTTCCATGGTACCGGTATAATTCCTTTCCAGTAGCGCAGATAGTGTGGTGCGTTGTTTAGGACAGACCGGGAACAGTTTGATAAAGGACGTTTCATAAGTAAAGGAAAGCACATGTTCTTTTTTACTTTTTTCTTTACCGTTGCCTGCAAACTGGCTTAAATAATTTGGGCTGAACTGAAAATTAAAAAGGCTTAAGGTATCCAGGGCATTGACACAGGACTCTGCATTTTTGCTGCTGCAGACCTTGCATTCCGTATCGCTGCAATACCGGTTACCGGTAATGCAAAACCTGAGGTCAAGTGTCGGTTCGCTATCCTGCTCAACGGCTGTATTATAGCGCAGCATACCGCTGTCCTGTTTGTTCCACTCATCTGACAAAGCGAAAGCGGTGATACTGGACACAATGGATCCCGGTACCGCATATTCCTTGCGGTAGACGAGCTCCATGCCGGATCTTAAACATTCATTCTCTGTCATTCTTACTAAATCCATGGGACAAGTAGTCTTTTATATGTTGCCGGACAGCTATTCATCATTTAAAAACGCATCATTTAAATAATTAAATACTAGTCTGGTAATGATCAGTGCTTATTTAAAGTGCCATTTGTTCAATCTCCGGCTTATTTCGTTATGATAAAAACCGTCTATTGTTTAACAAAAAGGCCTGGTTCAGTTAACCAGGCCCCAAAGTTCGCTTATTTATTGTCATTAAACTGTCACAATTGCTAAAAATTTACTTCCATCGGGGAAATGACCTTCCCCAAAGCTGCAATAGAGTGTCTTATGATTATATGTAATTTTGTTTTATATTTCAGATATAGCTGATTATAAATGTTTTACCTGTTATTTGTCTTTTCTGCGTACCACCTGAGCGACCATATCTGCCTCAGTGGCAATTTTGCCGTTGGCATAAACCGTTCCGTGCATATCACACAGGCCTCTTCTGATGGGGCTGTTCAGCTCCATTTTAAGCAGCAATGTATCACCGGGACGAACCATCTGTTTGAACTTACAGTTGTCGATTTTAAGGAAGTAAGTATCATATTCTCCTTCACCCATCATGTTAATACAAAGAATGCCACCGGTCTGAGCCAGCGCTTCAATCTGTAAAACACCCGGCATAATGGGATTACCGGGAAAATGCCCCTGGAAGAACTGTTCATTAAAGGTCACATTCTTCACCCCGACAATGGAGCTGTCGGTCAGATCTATAATTTTATCTACCAGCAAAAAAGGATAACGGTGCGGTAAAGTCTTTTCTATATGTTCGATGGTATAGATCGGTGGCTGCGTATAATCGTAAGTGGGGATATCCTTAACGTGTTTATTGCGTTTGATATGCGCTTTAATGGCCTTGGCAAAAGCTACATTGGAGCTGTGTCCGGGTCTGTGTGCCAGGATTCTGGCCTTGATCGGGTAGCCGACCAGCGCCAGATCTCCCACTACGTCCAGTAATTTATGTCTGGCCGGTTCATTGGGGAAACGCAGTTCCAGATTGTTCAGGTAACCGCCGCTTTGCACTTCTACCTTGTCTCTTTTAAAGACTTTGGCCAAATGATTCATCTCGGAGTCGGTAATCGGCTTATCGACGATGATAATGGCATTATTGATGTCACCTCCTTTAATCAGATTGTGTTCCAGCAGCATTTCCAGTTCGTGTAAGAAGCTGAAGGTTCTGCAAGGAGCAATTTCGGTTTTAAAATTGCGGATATTTTTAAGCTGAGCATATTGTGTACCCAGCACAGGGCTGTTAAAGTCAATGAGCGCCGTCACGCTGAAACCATTGGTAGCCGGCATGGCAACCATTTCCACCTGTTTTTCCTCATCGTAATGAAAGATATTTTCATCGATCTGGTACCAGATTTTAGCTGCTTCCTGTTCCTGGATGCCGGCCGCTTCGATGATTTCAATAAAAGGCTGTGCGCTACCGTCCATAATGGGGATTTCCGGACCGTTCAGCTCAATGAGCACATTATCAACGCTCATGCCAACGAGGGCGGCCAGGATATGTTCAACCGTGGAGACCCTTGCATCACCCACCTGTAAGGTGGTGCCCCTGCTGGTATCGGTGACCAGATCGCAATCGGCTTTAATAATGGGTTGTCCCGGAAGATCTATTCGCTGAAACTGGATTCCAAAACCCGGACTGGCGGGACAGAGTTTCATATCCACCATCGCCCCGGTGTGCAGGCCGGTGCCACTGATGCTGGCCGGATTACCTAAAGTGTGTTGCTTATTCTGGTTAAACTTCTGCGTCATACGTTTTTTGTCTTTATAATAGGGTATTTAAGCCGCCGTTGTCCTGGTTAAGTTGCTTTGCCTTATCCGGGACACCGGGCAAAATTACAAATTCATGGGGTAATAGCTAAATAATCAGCCATTTTTGCGTTCACTAAGTGCTTTTTCTAGTTCAGCGATCCGCTTTTCCAGTTCGGGCAGCCGCCGGTATACGGCGCTGCTTTTCAGATGATCGCGCATCGCAAAGGCAGGTGAGCCGCCTACCATCTGTCCCGGTTTATCCGAAACCTTGGCGATACCGCTTTGCGCGGTGGCGATAAAACGGTCCGGCGTTTTTAAATGCCCGGCAATGCCCACCTGGCCGGCAATCATATTATGCTTGCCAATATGGGTGCTGCCGCTGATGCCTGCCTGGGCGGCTATGCCGGTATGTTCTCCCACTTCAACATTATGGGCCAGCTGTACCAGGTTGTCGATTTTAGTGCCTTTTTTTATAATGGTGGAATTGAGTGTCGCTCTGTCCACACAGGTATTAGCCCCAATCTCCACATCGTCTTCGATGATGACGTTACCAATTTGAGGTATCTTTTTATATACGCCTGACTTGTCCGGAACAAACCCGAAGCCGTCTGCGCCAATAACGGCGCCTGCATGGATAATGACATTATTGCCAATCACGCAGTCATGGTAAATCTTAACCCCGGCATAAAGGATGGTGTTTTCGCCTACTTTTACATTTTCGCCCAGGTAACAGCCCGGATATATCTTAGTGTTTTTACCCACGGAACTTCTGTTATTGACATAACTAAAGGCACCGATGTAGATATTTTCTCCCAGTTTGGCGGATTCTGATACAAAGGCGGGCTCTTCAATCCCTTTTAATCCCTGTACATGCATTTGCTGATAAATTTCCAGCAGCGTCGCGAAGGCCTGGTAGGCATCATTCACGACCAGTAAAGTAGCCTTAAGGGGCTGGTCAGGAACCATGTCCTTACCGATTAATATAATGGAGGCCTCTGATTGTAACAGAGCTTCGCTATACTTGGCATTACCCATAAAAGTCAGATCTCCTTTGGTGGCAGCCTCAATATTATTGAAGCTGGAGACGGTCGTTTCGGGATTGCCTTGCACGGTGGCATTGATTAAACCGGCGATTTGCTGCGCTGTAAATTGCATGTGTATTTAAATATAATTTGAATATATGTATCGTTGAATACTGATTTAAGACCTAATATATAAAATTTTCCCTAGTCCCGCCTGCTAAGTTTTTATAAAATTCCCGGTATTCATTCCTAGTTTATGAGTCAATAACTTGTTAATGAATAGGTTATGCATTTATAAATGGAGTTCAGTGAAAGCAGAAAATCTGCTGCTTATTTTTTGGGATAGCAAATGTAGAACTTTTTAATGGGGGTGGAAAGCGCTCCCTGAATCAGGGCATTCTCTACGTGGGAGATTTCCTGTACACTACCGTCTTTGGATAACAGCAGTATGTTTTCATCGCCAATCTGATAGGTGGTATTGACTGCGTCTCCTGTAAAGACAAAATAATCCAGTTGATCCTGGCTCAGGTGGTATTTTTTTATGGCTTTTTGCTGTTTTTCCCCGATAAATTCCGGGTCAAAAGGATGGCCCTGCAGCTGGCATTTAAAGAGTTTTCTGTTGAGTAAATGGTTGCTCAGGCGGCTGATGACGGGATCCGGATGTGTACTCCATTTTTTAATGGCCGATTCAATATCTCCGTCATCCAGTTTACAGAATCTATCCAAAGAAGCCTTGTCCATTTTCCCGTTAAATTCCACGAAAAAATAATCCAGCGGGGCAGAGACAATAATATCCTGATCCCCTTGATCATAGAGCATCCTTGCCCTTTGCAGGATTTTCACCATCATCTTTTCGGCAGCGATGACGGTCTTGTGTAAGTAAACCTGCCAGTACATTTGTCTTCTGGCAATTAAAAACTTCTCGACGCTGTGGATGCCTTTTTCTTCAATGACCAGTTGGTCATGATCCACAGAGAGCATCTTTAAAATGCGTCCGTATCCGATGACGCCTTCACTGACCCCGGTAAAAAAACTGTCACGTGACAGGTAGTCCATTCTATCCATATCGAGCTGACCGCTGATCAGCTGATGCAAAAACGGTTTATGGTATTTGCCGGTAAAGATGTCAATGGTCAGATCCAGCGCTCCTTCGAACTCTTCATTTAAAGCCTGCATAATCTGAAGGCTGAGATCTTCGTGGTGAACGCCTCTGACCAGCATATGTTCCAGGGCATGGGAGAACGGTCCGTGACCGATATCATGCAGTAAGATGGCACATTTTACGGCCAGTTCTTCCTCGGCGGTAATGGCTATTTTTTTATCTTTCAGTTCGCTGACGGCAATGCACATCAGATGATAAGCCCCCAAGGCATGATGCAGGCGGGTATGAACCGCACCCGGATATACCAGGCTTGCCATCGCCATTTGTTTAATCCGGCGCAACCGCTGAAAATAGGGATGCTCAATGATTTTGAAAACCAAAGGATGATTGATGGTTATAAAACCATGCACCGGATCATTAATGATCTTTCTTGTGGGCTTTTTCATGGGGCAAATTTACAGCATTCATGCTTATATGGCAGTTTTGCGTGCAGATATATATTGAAATTGTACTATTTATTTCTGCCTGAATGGGCATTGCCATTACCGGATGTAAAAACCAGCCGTTATTGTTTTTTGTGCATTTTTCCAAACAAATACCGGCCTGAAGCAATCCGGGAGCCTCCACAGGGTTTTAATTTTAACAGGCCCGCGGCGTCATATTCACCGCAGGGTGAACTGTTATTTACTGTATTGTATTAATATTCAATTAATAAAAAATTACTGATTATTTAATGTATCTGGGATTTTACTTGGCAGTTTAAATCGTAAAATATCCTTAACTTTGCACACATTTTAAGGGAAGAAAGCATAAAATGGTTCGCAAAGCAACTTCAGGCGGTTTTCTGCTAACACTTACCTTGAACTAAAATAAGCAAACAAGGGCCGTAAAAAGCCTTATCAGAAAGCAGATAAAAGAAATTTAAGCGCAGTTCTGTGGTCTTGTCGCCCGCCTTGAAATAAGCAGCAACATAGGCCGCAACTGATACCTAATTATATATGGCACAGGAAAATCGTTATAAGGAGTTTTCAAAACTGGACCTGCCCGCAGTAGAGCAGGCCATGCTGAAAACCTGGCAGCAACAACAGGCATTTGAAAAGAGTATTACTTTAAGAGAAGGCGCTCCCAGCTTCGTATTTTATGAGGGACCTCCTAGTGCCAATGGTATGCCCGGTATCCATCACGTTATTTCCAGAACCATCAAGGATATGGTATGCCGCTATAAAACCATGAAAGGTTTTCAGGTGCGCCGCAAAGGCGGCTGGGACACCCATGGTCTGCCCGTTGAATTAGGGGTAGAAAAGGAGCTGGGTATCACCAAGGAAGATATCGGCAAAAAGATCTCTGTGGAGGAGTATAATAAAAAATGCAGGGAAGCCGTATTGCGTTATAAAGACAAGTGGGATCAGCTGACCACGCAGATGGGATATTGGGTGGATCTTAAAAACCCTTATATCACCTTTGATAATAAATATATCGAGACCCTTTGGTGGTTACTGTCTAAGTTATACAAAAAAGGGTATTTATATGAAAGCATCAGTATCCAGCCTTATTCACCCGCGGCCGGTACCGGCCTAAGTTCTCATGAACTGAACCAGCCGGGTACTTATAAGGATGTAAAGGATACTTCTGCCACGGTTATTTTTTCAGTCGTAAACAACGAACATGCCAAAGCGCTTTTTGAGAAAAGCGCCGGCCGGCCGGTAGGGCTGATGGCCTGGACGACCACGCCCTGGACCCTGCCTTCCAATCTGGGGCTGACCGTCGGGAAAAACATCGACTATGCCTTAATTGACAGCTTTAATCCCTATACCGGAGCGCCGCTTATGGTAGTGGTGGCCGAGGCACTGATCGGCCAATATTTTAAGCCGGAAGGTAAGGATGCGGATTTTAACAGCTATAACCCCGGAGATAAGATAATTCCCTGGCGTGAGGTAGGCAGCTTCAAGGGTAAGGAACTGGAAGGTATCCGCTATGAACAGCTGATGCCTTTTGAGGCCAACCATACAGAAAACCCGAATGCTTTCAGGGTCATGCTGGGTGATTTTGTCACCACCGAAGACGGTACCGGTATTGTGCATACTGCGCCTGCCTTC
>Ga0164242_10003990_pt1 | contig 16651 bp, 16 predicted proteins | sample OricomgcompostMG_FD_108783 | JGI IMG/M metagenome (GOLD analysis project Ga0164242, IMG submission 108783) | Miracle-Growth compost microbial communities from Emeryville, California, USA - Original compost - Miracle growth compost (MG) ...
CAACGCCTTGACGGCCTTGGAAACCGTCCCCTCGGTGAGCGCGGACTGCCGAGCCAACTCCCGACGCGAGATCTCGCCACTGGAACGGATCAGATCGAGAATCGCGCCGCGGGTCTCCGCAAAGGACCGTCCCCTCCGGCTGCGCGGCGTCGTCGACACCGATTCGTTCATCCTCTACCTCGTGCTCTCCGACTTTGGGAGCACGATAACCCCCGGAACTCGTATGTCAGCAAAGGAGCCGAGTCATGTCCACGTCACCGACCATCCCTGCACCACGTCGGCGAGAGCCCGTACCGTCCCTGAGCTGGGGCATCCTCGGACCCGGCGGCATCGCCGGCCGGTTCGTCGATGCACTGCACCGACAGAGTGATCAGCGGGTCGTCGCCGTCGGGTCGCGCGCACTCTCGCGCGCCGAGAAGTTCGCTTCCCAGCACGACATTCCGCAGGCGATGGGATCTCCTGCCGAGCTGGTCGGGCTCGAATCGGTCGACGTCGTGTACATCGCGACGCCGCACAGCAGTCACCGGGCGATGGCCGAGCTCGCATTGCAGGCGGGGAAGCACATTGTGGTGGAGAAGCCGTTCATGATGACCGAGGACGATGCGAGGACGGTGTTCGACCTGGCGCAGGATCGGGGACTGTTCGCGATGGAGGCGATGTGGACCCGGTATCTGCCGCAGGCCGACATCCTGCGCCAGATCCTGCAGGCCGAGCTGATCGGTGAGGTCAGCTATGTCGCCGCCGACTTCGGATTCGTCGCCACCTACGACCCGGAACATCGTCTCTTCAATCCCGAACTTGGTGGTGGTGCGCTGCTCGATGCGGGCGTCTATCCGGTGTCGTTCATCTCTTCGGTGCTTGGCATTCCGCAGTCCGTGCATGCGGCCGGATCGCTGGCGGCGACCGGCGTTGATGATCATGCCCAGCTCACCCTGAGCTATGAGCGGGCGCTGGCCTGTGCGGTCACCTCGCTGCGTTCGGCACTGCCGGTGACCGCGGTCGTCGCCGGGACGAAGGGCCGCGTCGAACTGGACTCGCCCTACATCCGGCCGAGCGGTCTGATGCTGTCGACCAAGGCGATGTGGGGTCCGGACCCGGACGCCGCGACCTGGACCGACACGACCCTGGCCGAACCGTACGACGCCCTGCACTACCAGGCCGTTGCTGCTGCCGGCTACATCGCCCAGGGACGCACCGAATCGCCGATCCACACCCACGCGGAGACGGCGGCGATCGTCGGTGTGCTCGACCAGGCACGCCGCCAACTCGGCGCACGCTGATGCGAAGGCTGACGACAGACAGCATCGGGAGCCGCCGGTGTGCCGTCAGCTTCCCGCCGGCTGCGATCCGCCTGCGATCTCATAGCTCCACACTTCGCTGTGGGTGGAAACGGGGCGCTGCGCATCGCCACCCGCACGCTCGGCCGCTGAGCGGTGCCCCTCGGCAAACTCGGGCGACTTCACCCACGCCTGGAACGATTCCTCATCGCGCCAGCGGGTGATGACGAGCCACTGCTCCCGCTCGTCGGTCGGGCGGAGCAACTCGAAACCCTCGAAGCCGTCGGCGTCGTCGACCGCGCCGGCCCGCGCGGCGAACCGATGAGCGAGCTCATCGCCAGACCCGGCCGGAACGGTGATGGCATTGATTTTGATCGTGGTCATGCACCAAGACTGTCACCGGGCGATGACGCGCGCGACGGGTGCCCCCGGCTTGGCCGTTGCCGCCCGGTTCTCCCGCTTGACGCAGCCTTCCCGGCTCAGGCCGAATGGGTCCCTGACGTCGACCCCAGCGTCGCCGCCGTCGTGCCGATCTTTGCGCGATACTTGTAGTGCTTGGTCGTCTTCACGGTGTAGCTGTACTTACCACCCTTGGACGTCAGGGTCTTGATGGTGTGCCAGGACCCGCCGCTGTAACGCTGGACCCGGACCGGGCGTTTGTGGGAGATGTAGGCGTAGTCGTCGGGGCTGTAACGCCGCACCGTGCCGGACAGCTTCACCGACTTCCCGGAGCGCTTGGCGGTCAGGCTGGTGTAGCTGCGGTACTTGGCGGTGAACGACTTCTTCACCCAGGTGTAGTGCATGTCGTTGTAGTCGGTGTTCGAGATATCGGACCCGGCGTCGTACACCGTGTATTTGCCGGCCTTGTAGTCGCTGGTCCACAGCTCGATGTGATCGGATGCACCGAAATCGGTGTCGATCGAGTCCTTGGTGCCCGGTCCGCGCACACTGGCGTACACGTCGCTGAGATCGCGGTCGAGCTTGGTGCAACCGCTGGCCGTGGCGTGGACCCAGTAGCGACGATCGTTGGAGTCGATCGTCACCTTCGTGGGCAAACCGCTGATGCTGATCTTGCAGCTGGCTGCCTCGGCCGGCTGAGATGACGCGGCCACGGCGCCGATGGCGGCGACCGGGGCGGCGGCGAGAAGAACGAGGAGCTTACGGACGCCTGTATGCATCGGGGATCCCTTGGGGACGCGCGCCCGCTTCGACGGTGGGCGACACACCGGACTGCCCACCACGGAACATCAAGAGAATCATAGAGCAAATCCTTGCTCAGTCAAAGGAATGCTGGATGGTCAGTCTCCGGGCTGCTTGACCTTGAACCGTCGCGATCTCGGACTCCCCGGCAGGCGCTCTGGGTGACGTCAGAGCTGATCGGTTCTGCCCGCTTTCCGCAAGTAGGCCAGGCATTCGCCATACGACTCGACCGGACCGCAGGCCCGGTAGGGCAGTCCGATGCTGGCGCAATAGTCGCGGATGATCGGCTGGGCGAGTTTCAGGTGTGGTCGCGGCATGCTGGGGAACAGGTGATGCTCGATCTGATAATTCAGCCCACCGAGCAGGAAGTCGACGAGCGGGCCGCCGGTGACGTCACGTGAGGTGAGCACCTGCTTGCGGAGATGGTCCATCCGCGATCCGGCCGGTGGCATCTCCATCCCCTTGTGATTCGGGGCGAACGCCGAGCCGAGGTTGAGTCCGTACAGACCGCGGTGGATCAGGATGAACGCGACCGCCACCGGCGGCGGCAGGACGATGAACAGGAAGCCGAGATACACCGCCCAGTGCACGGCCAACAGGCCGATCTCCAACGTACGGGATCTGACCGGCCGGGACCTGAGCGTACGTAGCCCCGCAAGGTTGAGATTCCAGCCCTCGAGGGTGAGCAGCGGGAAGAAGAAGCCGGCCTGGTGTTTGGCAAACCACCGGGCGAATCCGGTCTTCTTTGCAGCCTGCTGTTCGCTCCAGGCGATGACCCCCTCACCGACGTCGGGGTCGAGTCCTTCGTGGTTGGGATTGGCGTGGTGTCGCAGATGCTTGTCCTGCCACCAGCCGTAGGAGATCCCGGTGAGCAGGTTGCCGGCGGCCAGGCCAATGATGCGGTTGGTCCTGCGGGAGTTGCTGATCTGCTGGTGGCCGGCGTCGTGACCGTAGAAGCTGGTCTGTGCCGACACGATCGCGGCGACCGGTGCGAGCAGCAGCACCCACCAGCTGCCACCGAGCAGGACGATACCGACGGCCGTCGCGAGCAGCGCCACCAAGATCATTCCACCGCGTACGGCGTAGTGCCCGATCCGTCGTTCAAGGAGATGTTCCTCGACGATGAGATCGCGCAGTGGTCCGAATGCACTTTTGGCACGCCGACCGGCGGATGGTCCGTGCCCGGTGTGCGCGATCGTCGTCATGGGTCAACAGTGCCCGTCGGTCCGCGCATAAACATCGGGGGCAGCACCCGAAGCTGTCCGGGGGTTAGCCCCAGCAGCATCGGCCGCCAGGGCGTGTCCAGCGGTTGCGTCTACCAGGCATCCACGCCGAACAGCTTGCGGCCGAGGTCGCCGGGGACGACGTGGATGCTGCCGCCTTCCGCCTCGACGTCGGTCAGGTAGTAGCAGCCGCCGACTCGTGCTCCGATCGGCTCAGTCGAAGAAGCCAGTGTCCTCTTCGGTCAGATAGCGCTTGGCTTCGTCGACCCGGAAGGTCACGCCGAGTCCTGGCGCGTCGCCGACGGTGACGTGTCCGTCGACCGCGATCGGGTCGGGCAGGCCGTCGACGATGTCGTACCACCAGTCCGGCTTGCCGACGGGATATTCGAAGGCGATGAAGTTGGCGGGCAGGGTTGCGCTGACCTGGGTGAGTGCTGCCAGCCCGAGGACGCCGTCGCCGGTGCCGTGTGGTGCCATCCCGATGCCGTGCAGGTCGGCGTATTCGGCGATCCATTTGAGCTCGGCCAGGCCGCCGACGTCGGCGGGGTCGGGGCCGAGGACGCGGACGGCTTGTTTCTCGATCAGGTCGACGAAGTTCTGCCGGAGATAGATCTGTTCGCCGGTGTGGGTCGGGGTCGAGGTGGCGGTGGTGACGTCGCGGTAGGCGGCGGCGTCGACGTACGGGGTGTAGTCGCCGGTGAGCAGGTCTTCCAGCCACATCAGGTTGTGTGGCTCGACGGCGCGGGCGAAGCGGATGGCGTCGGGGACGGTCCAGCCGGGGCCGCAGTCCAGTGCCAGTCCGATCTCGTCGCCGAGGACGTCCTTCATCGCCTCGACACATTCGATGGCGAGTTTCAGGCCGCGTTCGGTCAACGGTCCGCGGTCGCGGTTGCCGTGTCCGGCGGCGACCGGGTCGCCGTAGAAGAAGTCGGGTACGTTGCGGGCCATCGCACTGTGGAAGGCGACCGACTCCTTGATGATCGTGAACCCTTCCGGCGATGCCTTCATCTGCCGCATGGTCTCGGCGTAGGCCTCCGGCGTCTCCTCGGTACGCGGAAATCGGACAGCGCCGTTGTAGATCCGCACCCGGTCGCGGACCTTGCCGCCAAGCAGTCGATGGATCGGCAGCCCGGCCGCCTTGCCGGCCACATCCCACAGCGCGATCTCGATCGCGCTGATCGCGGCGCCCCAGGGTTTGAACGAGCCGCGATGCCGGATCTTGCGGATCGTCCGTTCGACCAGCGTCGGGTCCTCACCCAGCAGGAGATCGCGGTAGTGCAGGACGTGCCACTTCAGGTAGGGCTTGTAGGACTCGACCGGGCCGTAGCCGTCGATCCCTTCGTCGGTGACGATCCGCACGATCGGGTTGCTACCGATCACCGCGCATCGGACGTCCGTGATCTTCACGATTGCACCGCCTACCGGTTGTCCGCCGTTGGAAGGCTTCCGCCCCAGATCCCGTCGGCGAAAGTTGATCTTGATCGTACCTGTCCGATGTCGTCGCGGCACGGGGACTTCCGATGGACGCTGCGTCGGCGTGATCTGACGGCAGATCAGCGGCCCTTCGTCTTATCAGTGATGGACCGCAGTCAGGTGGGCGAAGACGATGGTGTTTCCGACGTAGTGGCCGATCCCCTGGTCGAAGTTGGAGCAGGTGATGATGCGCAACGTCGGGCTGGACAGATCGCCGCCGTACACGAGGTCGCTGGGAAAGCTGCTGTGACTCTTGTAGTCGCGGACCGCGTTGACCGTGAAGACGGCTGTGGTCCCGTCGGCTCGGCCGATCTTGATCTTGTCGCCTGGTGACAGAGCGCCGAGGCGGAGGAAGACCGACGGGCCGTGGATGGTGTCGACGTGTCCCTCCAACACCGCGGGGCCGGTCTGGCCGGGGGTGGGAGAGCCGTCGTACCAGGCGACGTCGTTGAGATGCGGTCCGGGCTGAGGGACTTGAAGCCCGCCGTGCGAGTCCTTGCCGATACCGAACACCGTCGAGTCGACGGTGATCGCGGGGATGTCGATCTTGATTGGTTCGGACGAGGGCAGTGCCGTTGGGTGGTGCGAGTCGTCGCTACTGGTCGCGGCCTGCTTGTCGGGTTTGTGGCTGGTGCCCGTGGAGCTCGCGGGATCGGCAGGCGAGCTCGTTTTGGCCGGGGTGCTCGGACCGTTGCTGGGGTCAGCCTTGCCGGCCGGTTTCGCGGTGCCTGCCGGGCTCGGCATCGTGGATGTTGCGGGCCCAGGCAGTGGGGTGGTCGGCGTCCTGCTGGCGACGGTTCCCCATGCGCCGGGGGCGGGTTGGGCCGCATGACGCTGTGTTGCCGCTGCGGTGATGATGATCGCGATCCCGACGACGAGGCCCGTCAGGGCCAGCAGCGTGAGCCACCGGCCCCGACGGGCCCGTACCCCGTCGATGGTTGGTTTGCGATCGGTCACCGGAGGTCAGCGGTCAGTGCGGGTGGACGTCAGTCCGTGTCGGCGGATCAGCAGGACGGCACCGGCCATCGTCACCAAGCCGCCGCCCAGAGCGAACATGCCGCGGTGTTCGACGCCGGCGGTCGAGCCGGCTCCCGTCTGTGGGGCACCGGCCGGCATCGAGGTCAACGAACCGCACAGGGCCGGAGACGTCGCAGCCAACGGCAGCGAGGGAACCAGCGGGCTCTTCTCCGCCTGGGCCTTCTTGCTGAGCGTGGACGGGTCCAGACCGTGGACAACGATCACCGCGTTGCCGTTGCGTACTGCATCGGCGGTCTTCGAATCCAGCGTGATCGTACGGTGATAGCTGGTGCTGGAGCCGCCCGGGGCGATCTTGATGTTGGTAGCGGCCTTGGCCGAGGTGCTGCCCTTGGTCGACAGGGTCGCCCCGATCGTGCCGTACGACGGTTGCCCCTCGATCGTGTTGACCACTCCGTCGCCGTTCTTGTCGGCCGCGCTGGTCGGACACTGTCCCTTTCCGTCGATGTGGATGTGTTGGACGTGCGGGAAGGCGCCGCCGTCGAACGTTGCAGCCAGTCCGGACCAGTTCTCGGTGACCGTGGCCTGGTCGCCGGACAGGTTGAGCTTGAGCATTCCCGACCCGCCCGACCCGTTGAGCGCATTGAGCGTGGCGGTGTAGGTCTGACCGCTGTCGGCATGAGCGGCACCGGCCGGCACCAAGGCCAACCCGGCTGCCGCAGCAGCCAGCACGACTGCTCGCCTGAGTGATTTCTTCATGGCAGCAAGTTCCCTTCCATAGAGGAGCTGACACCACGTATTCGCCACAGGTGGGGAAGCGGATTGCCCGGATCGGCGGAAAATTGATCTTCTCTGCCGGGGCCGCTCCGCCGAGGCCGATCTGCCGAGACCGCTCTGCCGGGGCCGCTCTGCCGAGACAGGGCTATCGGTCAGCGGCTCTCTCGTGGCCTGAAGTTCCTCGGCTCACGAGAGCTGGAAAGTCATGACCGGCTTATGAGTGGGAACGGGCGAGCCACCGGCGGGTTCGACCGTGACCGCGACCGACGACGCTTGCACGGCCGCCGAAGGGAGGCGCACGACGACTGTCGACCTGTGAGAGTCGATCAGACCGGCCGACGTGGGCTGGCCCTTGATCGTCCACAGCTGATACACCTGATCGGAGGCCGGTCGAGGCAGGTCCGAGCCGACGAAGATCGCCTGATGGTTGTCCTGCGAGACGATCACGACTCCACGCCCGCCACCCGTCATCCGGGCCGACCGGGACACACTGTCCGGCGAGCCGAGCACGTGGGTGATCAACTGATTCTGCTGCTCCGCGGTGACCGCAGCGTTGTGCGCGCGCCATCCCCAAACGCCACCGCCCAGCGCCACCAGCACGGCGACCGCAGCCACCAGATAGGGGATCCGCCGCCAACCCCGAGGCCGTACGGCGTGCCGGGGTCGACCGCGGACGGTCGCGCCGTCAGCGCCGTCAGCTTCGTCCCGGTGCGCAGACGGGGTGCCGGTGTCCGCCGTTTCCTGCGCTGTCTCGGCGATCTGAGCCAAGATCGCCGACCGCAGACCCGGTGGCGGGGTCGTTGCCTCGGACTGCGACAACAACGCAGCCGCTTCGCGGAGATCCTGCACCTCGCGTCGGCAGTGTGCGCAGTCGGCGAGGTGACGTTCGAACGTGTCTCGCTCATCTGCCGACAGCGCATCTGCGACGTACAGGGCGGCCGTCCCGTCCTGATGCGCGTCCCCCCTCACGTCGCCTCCTCCATATGTCCACGCAGATGCCGTAGTGCCTCGCGGATCCTCGTCTTGGCCGTCCCCAGCGGGATATCGAGCAGCGCAGCCACCTCGCGATGGGTACGCCCCTGGAAGTAGGCCAACTCGATCACCTGACGCTGCGGCGTACTCAACTCTTCCACGGCCTCGCGGGCCCGGCGACACTCGTCGTGCAGTACCGCAAGATCCGACGGGTCGGGCTCGGGCGGATCGTCGACCGCGGCCAACGCGTCTCGCCGCAACGCCCGTTCAGCGGATCGCACCCGGTCCACTGCGCGACGGTGCGCCATCGTGTTCAACCAGGAAACCGATGAACCCTGCGTGGGGTCGAACCGGCCGGCCAGTCGCCACGCCTCGACGTAGACCTCCTGCGCGACCTCCTCGGCCTGCGCCCGATCGCGCAGCACCCGCAGCACGATTCCGAACACTGTCGGCGATGTTGCGTCGTACCAGTCAGCGAACGCGGCTTGGTCGCCGTCGGCGACACGGAGCAGCAAAGCATCCAGTGTCGACTTAGCAGACCCCCACGTCACAAGCCTCCACTCTGTCACACGAGAATCCGTACCGACGCGTGGCTTCTGCGAGATGTCAAGACCGCACCCGGCCGACTGTCGGCAGGCTTGCCGCTCCGGCACCGGAGCGTCCAGTGCGTCGTCCCGGCTGAACAGCTGGTGCAGCATTCCGGGTCCTCATGCCAGCGGCGCGGTCCGGTCATGCAGTGGCAGCAGGGTCTGCGGGACGGTCGGCCGGACCGTTGCCACGCGGGTGAGCGAGGCCAGACAACACGCGCTGAAGATCAGTTCCAGACCGATCGACACCAGGCCCGACACGTCCTCCGCGCCCTCGGCCCACGGCTCCAGATAGCCACCGGGTAAGCCGACCGTACGGCTGAGGAGGAACGCGACGAACATGACCAGGGACGTCGCGGTGCCCAGCAGCCAGGACACGGTTCGGACCCGGTCGCGGTCGGTGGCCAACCCGACGATGGCCACCGACAACGCCACCGAGCCGATCAGGAAGAGCACTCCGATGTAGAACATCTCCTCCAGGTGCATCGGCGCAAGATATACGTGAATGCCCAGGTTGAGGAACGCGGCGGCGATCGCGACCCATCGCAGCGCCGCAGCCATCCGAGACCCACCGTGAACTCGCATCTTCCGCCTCCTGATCGACCGCGTCAGGAAGTGTTCGACACCGAGGCGGAAACGGATTGGCCAGGCTGGTGCCGCCTACCAGTCGTCGACGCCGAACAGTTTGCGGCCGAGGTCACCCATCGCATCGAGTTGATCTTGGTCGTATTTGCCCGGGTCGGGTTTGGCACCTGCACCCCAGGTCTAGTTCTCGCGGACGAAGTAGGCGACGCGGGCGGTGCTGTTGCGGTTGTGGGAGGCGCCGTGCGGCATCAGGTGATGGAGCAGGGCGAAGTCGCCGGCTTCTCCGGTGATCTCGACGCTCTTCAGGTGGTCGATCCGCTTCCAGTCGCCGTGCAGATGACGGCCACCGGTGCCGGCCGCCCGTGCTTCCTGCTCGACGATCTTGTGGCCGCCGGGCACGACATGGATGCCGCCGCCTCCTGGCTCGACGTCGGTCAGGTAGTAGCAGCCGCCGACCTGCAGCTCGGCCGGTTCGAAGGTGAAGTCGTCGGCGGTTGTCGGCACCGATGCGTCGATGTGCAGGGTCTGGCTGAGCGGCTGATCACCGTGGGCGTCGTTGCGGATCGTGATGCCGAGCGAGCCGTCCATCACCCGCAGCGCATCCGAACCCAGGAGCTGAGTGGCGGCGCGATAGAGCTTCTCGTTGGTCATCAAACCCAGCAGGTCCGGGGTATCGAAGGTCTGCACTCCCGGCGCGGCCATCGGCTTGATCCGACCGTCGTGGGTGCCCCAATGCGCGGGGATCTCGAGATTGGGCGGCATCAGGGACAAGATCTTCTGCCGGTACGACTCGGCGTCCTGGCGATCCAACGCCCCCTTGATGATCACGTATCCCTGTTCGTGGAATTGGTTGATCTGGTCGTCGGTGAGGACGGGTGCTGACGTCGACGGTGAGGTCATGGATGTTGACGCTATCGATCACGCCGTCCCCGAACAAGGGTGAGGGTGGGCGGAACTCTCGGTAGTTCGACGAGCGCGGCGGCGGGTCGATTCTGATGAGCCGTCGGCGTGCCCAGGGGCCAAGCGCGCCGTCGGAAGGAGCGCCTACCATGCCGCCTCGTGTTCCTCGTATTGCGCCATGGATCTCCAGCCGACACTGTTCAGCGGTGCTTCGATTCGCAAGACTGTCGGAATGAGTCAATGGCTTGGAGTGGTGATAGCAGCGTTGGCACTGGTGCTGTCGGCCGCAACGTGGTTCTCGCAGTATCGGCGGCGTGTGCTCGCAGAGCGTCGCGCTGATGTCACTGTCTCGTTCCACTGGTTGACGGAGAGCGCCGAAGTGTACATTCCGGATCGCGATCCGCTCATGGCTGGATACCACCTCGTGCTTGCGAATCGTGGGCCGGCCGCGGCTCGCTGCGTCAGGCTGACGTTGAAGGACTCCAATGGCCAGAGACTGAAACTCCTCGACGTGGCTCCCGATGAGTTCCCACTGCGGACGCTTGACTCCGATGGGCAGTATCCGATCCCGTGGTTGTACGAGCCATTCACGCGACATGCCCGTCGATTTGAGGCAACGGTCGGATGGACCGACGACGCCGGATCTCACTTGCGGACGGTGCCGCTACGCCGTGGGCAGTTGCCGAGCTAGGCCCGTGCGGATCGTGCACACGTCCACGACTACCTGCTACTTCCGATGACCGTGCGGGCGCGTTGCTGCGGCCAGCGTCGCGAAGATCTGGATCATCGCCGACTGCTCCAAGGTCTCTGCAGGAGCGTCCGGATCGTAGTCGCCGCCACCGGAGGGCTGAAAGCGGTAGAGACCGCTGGCGGGATCACGGTTGCTGGCGTAGGTCGCGGCGGCGTACTTGCTGATGATCTTGAGGTACGACCGATCGTGACGGACGCTGTCGAGGTCGAGCAGGTCCTTGAAGTAGAAGGAATTGAAGATCGCCGGCTGATCATGGAGCCGGCTGCCCTGGGCCCAGTAGGCCAGTGAACCCTTGGCGTCGGCCAGCGCGTGCCGCAGGTAGCTGCGATCACCGGTGCTGCGGAAGAGCGAGGTGGCGGTGCCGATCATGGCGCCGGAGTTGTAGGTCCACAGGGTCGTGTTGGTGCTGCCGTCATCGCCGCGGTCGTTGTTGTACAGACCCGGCGACCGGCGCATGCAGGAGAAGACCCAGCCGTACCACTGCTTGGCCTTGGCCAGATAGCCGACCTTGTGGGTCCGCTCGTACAGCCGTGCCGCCAGCTGGGCGGACAACGCCGTGACGTTGGTGGCGCGGATCGAGTTGTCGGCCGAGTCGTACCAGTCCATACCGCCGGGGCAGGCCTTGCCCGGATCGCTGTCCCAGGCCCGGGAGACGATCGGAATGATCTTCTCCGCCCGGCGCAGATACACCGGCGAGCCGGTCTGCTCGTACTGATCAAGCTCACTGAGCCCGACCACCGCGTTGTCGTCGTAGTAGATGTCGCCACCGGACCCCAGCGGCGCCGGCAGATAGGACTCATATCCCGGACGATTGCCGCCGCCGAAATACAGCTCGACGGTGCGGAAGCGTTCGGCCGCGTCGGCGCGGTAGCGAACTCCGGTCCGGGGGAGCCGGCTCATGTCCACCGTTGCGGCCGTGGCTTCGCGCATCGTCCACAGATAGGAGTGATCGTTGTCGCCCGACTGCTTCGGCGTCCGCTCCAGGTAGAGACCATGATCATCTCTGCCCTGATACAGATTCGCCTGCAGGGCTTGATAGGCGCCGGTCGCCCGCCGCACCCACACCGCGGACGTCGAGTGGTCTGCGGTCTGGTTGTGGCTCGGCTCGGCCTGGGCCGGCGTGGCACTCCAGACCAGTCCGGAACAGAGCGCGACGACACCGGTCACGGCAGTCACGGCGGCGCGCTGGATTCGGTTGCGCATCGGAGAAGGTCCCTTCGTCATTGGAGGAGGAAGGCCGATCCCGGATCGGCACCCGAGCATGGTAACGATAACAAGATGATCTGGCCAGACCTGCGGACCAACCGTGCAGAGTCGACGTGACACCCCGCCGGGTCTATGCTGATATCGATACCAACCGGCCGGCTCGCCGAGCGAGTGCCGTGAGCTCTCGAGACGAGGTGACGTGACGAAAGGGGCAAGTGCGCGCGTGGTGACCCTGTACGACGTCGCGACCCGCGCCGGCGTGAGCCCGATGACGGTCTCCCGGGTGATGGCCGGCGGGAAGAACGTCCGCCAGGAGAAGGTCGACCGAGTGCTGGCCGCCGTCACCGAGCTCGGCTACCGCCGCAACGAGAATGCCCGCAGCATCCGACCCGGCCAACGCACCGGCCTGGTCGGCGTGGTGATCACCAACGTCGCCAATCCCTACTACGCCGAGCTCCAACTCGGCGTCGAGGAAGTCCTCGGCACCGAACGCTTCCGGCTGCTCGTCGGCAACAGCAATGAGGATCTCGGCAAGGAGCAGCAACTCGTCGCCGACTTCATCGGACGCAAGGTCGACGGACTGATCGTCGTCCCCGCCACCGACGCCAGCGCCGGCCATCTCGGACCGGACGCCGTCGGCGCCACGCCGGTGGTGCTGGCCTCCCGCAGTGTCGGCGACCTCGACCTCGACACGGTGCTGATCGACGACGTCACCGGCGCCCGTGACGGCACCCGGCACCTGATCGAGCAGGGCCACCGGCGGATCGCCTATCTCGGCAGCGTCGCCAGCGCCTCGACCAACCGACGACGACTGGACGGCTACACCCGGGCCCATCACGACGCCGGCCTGGACGTTGACCCGGCCCTGATCCGCACCGGGCAGCAACGCCCCGACCAGGCCAGACAGGCGATGCACGAACTCCTCCAGCTGCCGTCACCGCCGACGGCGGTCTTCAGTGGCAACAACCGCAACACCGTCGGCGTGATCAGGGCACTGCACGAGGCCGGTGCGGACGCCAAGATTCCCAGCACACAAGGAAAGGACGCGATCCCGGTGGTCTGCTTCGACAACTTCGAGCTGTCCGACCTGATGCCTATCCCGCTGACCATCATCCAGCACGACCCGCGCGACCTCGGCCGGCACGCCGGACGCCTGCTGCTGGACCGGCTGCAGGGCGACACCGCACCGGCCCGTCGACTCCAACTCCCCACCCGGCTGCTCACCTGAGCCGACGATCCGCACCTCCCGACCATCCCCGAACCACGAGCCCGGCAGACCCGCGGTCAGTCCCGGAAAGGAAACACCGAACACGTGATCAGCTCAACGACGGCGCCGCACCCCAGCAACTACGACAAGGCGCCGGCGACCCGGCTCGACCCGACACATAAGCTCTGGCGCGGTGACGACGCCTACCGGCAGCTGCGTACCACCGCCGACGAGCACGGCAGCAGACCGGTGGTGGTGATCGACACCTACCCCGGTACGGATCTGCCGGGGCTGGTCGCGCACCTGACCGACGCGTTCGCCGGGTACGAGTTGATCAACGTCGAGGACGAGGCCGCCAAGCCGTCGGAAGTCATCGACGCCGACCTGACGGCCAACCTCACCGACGACCGCGTCTTCGGGATCATCAGCCACGGCACGCTCGACCTCTTCTACGACGAGGCGAAGATCACCGATCTCGCGGACCGGGTCGCCGACCGGACGACCGGGATCGTGCTGATCGGCTGGGGAGCCGCCCGCGTGGTCGACACCGCCGACGTGCTGGTGCTGGCCGACCTGGCCCGCTGGGAGATCCAGCAGCGCTACCGGGCCGGTGGGACCAACTGGCGCACCGACAACGCCGAGGAGGACGTGCTTCGCAAATACAAGCGCGGCTTCTTCGTCGAGTGGCGGGTCGCCGACCGGCACAAGCGGACCCTGTTCGACCGGGTCGACTTCGTCCTCGACGCCAGCCGCCCGGCCGACGAGATCGGGCTGATCACCGGCGACGCCTTCCGCGCAGGGTTGGACCGGACCGCGTCCCAACCGTTCCGGGTCGTACCGTTCTTCGACCCCGGCGTATGGGGCGGCCAGTGGATGAAGCAGGTCTGCGGTCTGGACGACTCGCAGGAGAACTACGCCTGGTGCTTCGACTGCGTACCGGAGGAGAACAGCCTGCTCCTCGACGTCGGCGGTGAACACTTCGAGCTGCCCGCCATCGACCTCGTCCTCTCCCATCCCCGCGATCTGCTGGGGGAGCGGACCTTCGCCCGGTTCGGCGCCGAATTCCCCATCCGCTTCGACTTCCTGGACACCATGGAGGGCGGCAACCTGTCCCTGCAGGTGCATCCGCTCACCGACTACATCACCCGGCAGTTCGGGATGACCTACACCCAGGACGAGAGCTACTACCTGCTGGACGCCACCGACGACGCCGTCGTCTACCTCGGCCTCAAGACCGGTGTCGACCGCGTCTCCATGATCGACGACCTGTACGCGGCCCAGCGCGGCGAGATCTCCTTCCCTGCCGAGAAATTCGTCAACACCTACCCGGCCCGCAAACATGATCATTTCCTGATCCCGGCCGGCACCGTGCACTGCTCCGGCGCCGACTCGATGGTGCTGGAGATCTCGGCGACACCGTTCATCTTCACCTTCAAGATGTGGGACTGGGACCGGGTCGGCCTGGACAACCGGCCCCGTCCGATCCACCTCGATCACGCGATCGCCAACATCCAGTGGCAGCGTGACTCGGAGTGGACCGCGGCCAACCTGGTCGGCCAGGTGCAGCAGGTTGCCAGTGGACCGGGCTGGACCGAGGAGGTCACCGGGCTGCACGAGCTCGAATTCATCGAGGTCCGCCGGCACTGGTTCACCGAACCCGTACAGCACGACACCGCCGGCACCGTCAACGTGCTCAACCTCGTCGAGGGCGCCGAGGCGATCGTCTCCAGCCCGACCGACGCGTTCGAACCGTTCGTCGTGCACTATGCGGAGACGTTCATCATCCCCGCCCAGGTCGGGCCGTACCTGATCAGCCCGTACGGCCGCGGAGCCGGTCAGCGGCTCGGCACCGTGAAGGCTTATGTGCGCGGCACGACCCGCTCGACCCCGGTGGTTCAGGGCGGCTGACCACCCCTTGCCAAACCGCCCATCCGTTCCGTACTGTTATCGATATCAGGAACGGTATCGATAACGTATCCGGCGCCGATCGCCGACGCCCCCAGACGTCACCACGAAAGGACCCTGCTCCCTATGACCTCCCACGTTCTGCCGGACGACGATGCGACGCCGGCCGCCTGGGACTCCTCCTTCGCCAGGTCGGACGAGTTCCTGCGGGCCAGCCCCGTCTGGGACGGTTCGCTGCAGCGCGGCAAGATCATCGAGCACGCCTGCGACGCCATCGCCGCCTTCGGCACTGCCCGGCTCGGCCTGATCGCCGAACCGCTGGTCGCCGCCGGTGAACAGGGAAACCTGCAGGCCGTCCGGCTGCAGTGGCTCGCCCCGCAGAGCGACGCGACCGCACGGCCGGATCCGCTGGACCCCACCCAGGTGCGCATCGAGGTGGGTGGCTCCGACGTGACGGCGCCCAGCGAGACGGTGGGCCAGGCCGGCCTGCGGCTGCTGGTGCCCGAGGTGAGCCGGGAGACTCCGCTCAAGATCAACTACGGCCACGGCTCGGACGCCGTCGAGCTGACCACGATGCTGCGACCACCGCGGCACTACGACGTCCACCTGGTGCAGCACAGCCACTACGACATCGGCTACACCGACCGGCAGCATGTCGTGCGAGCGCAGCACCTGGGCTACATCGACGACGTGCTCCGGCTGATCCGCGACACCCAGGACCTCTCCGACGACGCACGTTTCCGCTGGAACGAGGAGGCGCTGTTCAGCATCGACGACTGGTTTGCCAACCGGCCCGAAGCGCTGCACGAGGAGTTTCTCAGCCGCGTCCGGGAGGGCCGCCTCTCGCTGTCGGCGATGCCGTTCAACCTGCACACCGAGATGTGCAGCACCGACGAGCTGCACGAACTGTTGCGACCGGCCCTGCGGATGAAACAGCAATACGGGCTGGACTTCACCACCGCCATGCAGACCGACGTGCCCGGGCACGTGATCGGGATGCCGGACGCCCTCAGCCAGCTCGGCGTGCGCTACCTCAGCGTCGCGCACAACTGGGCCGGCCGGTCCAACCCCGACGGCGTCGGTCAGCTGACCATGCCGCGACTGTTCCGCTGGCAGGGACCCGAGGGCGGCGAGCTGGTCGTCTGGCGCACCGACACCCCGCACGGACTGGCGTACATGGAAGGGCCGATGGTCGGCCTGCACGAGGACTACGCGACGACCGCCGAGGTGCTCGGTGCTTACCTTGCCTCGTTGGGAACCCGGCCGTATCCGCTGCCGATGGGTAGCGTGTTCGGCTGGCTCGACAACGGGGTCGACATCAACCAGCGACCGCCGTACCCGTGGGACGTCCTGCACATCCGCACCCATGGCCGCTGGAGCGACAACGCCAGCCCGAGCCGTACCGTCAGCGACATCGCCGAGGAGTGGAACTCCCGCTGGCTCTACCCACACCTTCGGGTCTCCACCAACGAGGACTTCTTCGCCGACGCGGTCGACCGTCTGGGCGACCAGATCCCCACCTACACAGGGGATTGGAACGACTGGTGGGGCCACGGCGTCGGATCCGCGGCGGCCCCGGTCGCGCTCGGCCGGCAGGCCCAGAATGATCTTGC
>Ga0164242_10003991_pt1 | contig 16650 bp, 10 predicted proteins | sample OricomgcompostMG_FD_108783 | JGI IMG/M metagenome (GOLD analysis project Ga0164242, IMG submission 108783) | Miracle-Growth compost microbial communities from Emeryville, California, USA - Original compost - Miracle growth compost (MG) ...
CGGGCCCAGGCTGCGGCCGGCGCCCACATGGTCGGGCCGAGCGGCATGATGGACGGCCAGGTGCGCGTCATCCGCGAGGCGCTCGACGAGGACGGCCGCATCGACGTCTCGATCATGGCGTACTCGACGAAGTACGCCTCGGCGTTCTACGGCCCGTTCCGTGAGGCCGTCGGCTCGTCGCTGCAGGGCGACCGCAAGACCTACCAGCAAGACCCGGCCAACGCGATCGAAGGCGTGCGCGAGGCGCTGCTCGACATCGAGGAGGGCGCGGACATCGTCATGGTCAAGCCGGGCCTGCCGTACCTCGACGTGCTGCGCCGCGTGAAGGACGCCGTCGACGTCCCCGTCGCTGCCTACAACATCTCGGGCGAGTACTCGATGGTCGAGGCGGCCGCCGCCAACGGCTGGATCGACCGCGAGGCCGCCATCCTCGAGACGCTGATGGCGTTCCGCCGCGCCGGAGCCGACGCGATCCTCACCTACTGGGCCACCGAGGCCGCCCACCTGCTCACCCGCTGACGCTTCGAAGGGCCGGCGAGTAGGTGGCCATACCACCGGATTCGGCCACCGCTGCAAGAACCACATCTGTTGGTGCGACTGTCTGTGGCTGTCGCAGGCACCTGCCGCGCCGCGGCTACGACTTTGAGCCTGGGCTCTGGCTCCGCCGCAACTAGGCTTGGCTCGTCGGAGAGCGGAGTTCAGCCCCCGGTCTACGCCCCGCCCCGAATCGATATCTCCGGCAAGACTCTTCCGAAGGCCGCGGCTCAATGCCATGAGACTCACCTCGCCTGCGGACTGAGGGGCATGTGACGGCGCTGGCATCAGCTGGACTGACGCTATGTGGTTGAGACTCCCGCCTCGGCTCAGAGCCGAGGCGCACGTGACCACGGTCGAGGCGGTCCCCCAGGTGACGGTGTTTAGACTCCCACCTCGGCTCAGAGCCGAGGCGCACCGGTCACCGTGGCAGCGCTGCCGCGCTGCCGCTGGTGTTGAGACTCCCACCTCGGCTCAGAGTCGAGGTGCACTCGCTCTCGTGATCGCGCTGATCGCGAAGCTCCCGAAGTTGAGATTCCCACCTCGGCTCAGAGCCGAGGCGCACCTTGCCTTCGGGTCGGTGCCTTCGGGTCGGTGCCTTCTGGGTCGGTGTTCGCCGGCTTGGAGAGGTTGAGATTCCCACCTCGGCTCAGAGCCGAGGCGCACGATCGAGCCTGCCTACTACGGCGGCACGAAGGACGGGTGAGACTCCCACCCCGGCTCAGAGCCGAGGGGCACAGGGTGTCGCCGTGGACATGGACGTCGACCTCGCCGCGGTTGAGACTCCCACCTCGGCTCAGAGCCGAGGCGCACGGATCGCTCTCATCGACGTTCGCGCGGCTGCTGACCGATGTTGAGACTCCCACCTCGGCTCAGAGCCGAGGCGCACCGGGCGTCTTCGCGGCGAAGTTCGACAGCTGGCCGATGTTGAGACTCCCACCTCGGCTCAGAGCCGAGGCGCACCAGCAGCCGGGGCAGATTTCGCGGCCGTCGAGGGTGTTGAGACTCCCACCTCGGCTCAGAGCCGAGGCGCACGCTAGTGAGTCGGGGTGCGGGATCTCGTCGCAGTCGGTGTTGAGACTCCCACCTCGGCTCAGAGCCGAGGCGCACAGTAGGTCCGCGCATGGGATCGCGTCATCCTCGAGTTAAGACTCCCACCTCGGCTCAGAGCCGAGGCGCACTCGCGACGGTCTCGCTCCAGTGCGGTGGGTCTGCGTTGTTGACACTTCCACCTCGGCTCAGAGCCGAGGCGCACGACGACCTGGGACAGCGTCTTGTCCTCCGTCAGCGGGTTGAGACTCCCACCTCGGCTCAGAGCCGAGGCGCACCGGCGAGGGACTTCCAGTCGGCCGCGGTGCCGTAGTTGAGACTCCCACCTCGGCTCAGAGCCGAGGCGCACCGCCAGCCAGGTCGGTGACGCCGCCATGCTCGAGGTGTTGGGACTCCCACCTCGGCTCAGAGCCGAGACGCACGGTCTTCGGGGTCGGCGTCGTCGGGGATGCCCCACTCGTTGAGACTCCCACCTCGGCTCAGAGCCGAGGCGCACGGCCAGTCCGCCGTTGATGCGCGCCCAGACGTCGGTGTTGAGACTCCCACCTCGGCTCAGAGCCGAGGCGCACCAGCGCGATGTAGAGCTCGGTGATGACCAGGGCCAGGGTGTTGAGACTCCCACCTCGGCTCAGAGCCGAGGCGCACGCAAGGGAAGGAGGTGAACTAGATGGACAAGGACATGTTGAGACTCCCACCTCGGCTCAGAGCCGAGGCGCACCAACGCTGGCTCGCATGAACTGCGGATCACCGACGACGTTGAGACTCCCACCTCGGCTCAGAGCCGAGGCGCACCCGGTGACCGCCTGTCCGACCTGGTTGCCCCAGGAGAGGTTGAGACTCCCACCTCGGCTCAGAGCCGAGGCGCACCAGACGAAGCCGCCGCGCCGGTAGCGGATCTCTCCGAGGTTGAGACTCCCACCTCGGCTCAGAGCCGAGGCGCACGTGCTGGCTCCCCGGCACCCTGCCCGCCGTCGACGACGTTGAGACTCCCACCTCGGCTCAGAGCCGAGGCGCACCTCGAGGGTGAGGGGGACAGTGGTGATGTCATCGGCGTTGAGACTCCCACCTCGGCTCAGAGCCGAGGCGCACACGCTGCACGCGGTCCCGTGGACGAGGACGCTGAGGTTGAGACTCCCACCTCGGCTCAGAGCCGAGGCGCACGACCCGTGGTCTTGACCTCGGTGACCAGCTGCTTGGGGTTGAGACTCCCACCCGGCTCAGAGCCGAGGCGCACCGGCCTGACCGCGCCGGCGTCGAACGCAGCTGACCTGTTGAGACTCCCACCTCGGCTCAGAGCCGAGGCGCACCCGCGACGACGAGCACGGCCCTGACCGCGCCCGCGGGGTTGAGACTCCCACCTCGGCTCAGAGCCGAGGCGCACAGCTGCTCGACGTGGAGCAGGCCGTTGACGATCTCGTTGAGACTCCCACCTCGGCTCAGAGCCGAGGCGCACAACTTCGCGACCACCAACCTGATCGCAGAGTTGAGACTCCCACCTCGGCTCAGAGCCGAGGCGCACATCGTCACCGGAGCAGGCCTCGGCCTCGAGGCCCTCGCGTTGAGACTCCCACCTCGGCTCAGAGCCGAGGCGCACGCGCTCGGCGCACACGTCGGGGTCATCACCGACCAGTTGATACTCCCACCTCGGCTCAGAGCCGAGGCGCACACCCGCTGCTCAAGGCACTGATCAACTGGCTCAAGCCGTTGAGACTCCCACCTCGGCTCAGAGCCGAGGCGCACCGGCTCGGAGGTGTGGCTGGCCGTGACGCAGGGCTGGTTGAGATCCCACCTCGGCTCAGAGCCGAGGCGCACGAAGGACGTCTTCACCGGCATCGCGTGCGAGCTGATGTTGAGACTCCCACCTCGGCTCAGAGCCGAGGCGCACCGCCACCGGCGTCATCGCGGCCGGCGACGCCATCGCGGTTGAGACTCCCACCTCGGCTCAGAGCCGAGGCGCACCGGACGCCTTGGTGGCGCTCGACCGCATCGGCAAGGTTGAGACTCCCACCTCGGCTCAGAGCCGAGGCGCACTACGGCGACATCGCTGCGGCCCTGCACGCTCGGCAATTGAGACTCCCACCTCGGCTCAGAGCCGAGGCGCACCACCCGTCGCGCCGAGGGCACCGCGTGAGAACCGGGGATTGAGACTCCCACCTCGGCTCAGAGCCGAGGCGCACTCGGCCGCGAACTTCGCCATGGGCATCGCTGGTACGTCATTGAGACTCCCACCTCGGCTCAGAGCCGAGGCGCACTGGAGCTCGATCCCGAAGTGATCCCTCGCATCCGATTGAGACTCCCACCTCGGCTCAGAGCCGAGGCGCACTGCCGGCGGCGCGGGCCCAGCCGGAGGCGTCCTTGCCATTGAGACTCCCACCTCGGCTCAGAGCCGAGGCGCACCCTCATGCCAGGACCGCCCACCAGATGCCGGCAAGATTGAGACTCCCACCTCGGCTCAGAGCCGAGGCGCACCAGCGACGACCCGAGGAGGCCCAGGCCGCCGACGATATTGAGACTCCCACCTCGGCTCAGAGCCGAGGCGCACTCCCGATCGCGACGACGTCCTTGCGGTGGCTGACGAGATTGAGACTCCCACCTCGGCTCAGAGCCGAGGCGCACCTCCCTCCTCGGCGATCATCTCGCCGAACTCGGGCGTATTGAGACTCCCACCTCGGCTCAGAGCCGAGGCGCACCTCCCTCCTCGGCGATCATCTCGCCGAACTCGGGCGTATTGAGACTCCCACCTCGGCTCAGAGCCGAGGCGCACGGACGGGCCAGTGAGCCAGCACCACGACCGCATCAAATTGAGACTCCCACCTCGGCTCAGAGCCGAGGCGCACGCCCGTCAGTCATCGGTCGCCTCCGACCCGTCAGGGACATTGAGACTCCCACCTCGGCTCAGAGCCGAGGCGCACGTCGGGATCGGGTGCCGATGTTCCCGCACTGGTCTGATTGAGACTCCCACCTCGGCTCAGAGCCGAGGCGCACGAAGGGCGTCGCCATCGACCAGGCGCGCGTAGTAGTTATTGAGACTCCCACCTCGGCTCAGAGCCGAGGCGCACGAGCTGCGCAAGCTGGAGCAGGCCCAAGAGGCTCTGCTATTGAGACTCCCACCTCGGCTCAGAGCCGAGGCGCACCGTTCCTGCCGCCGGTGCTGCTCGACACCGTCATATTGAGACTCCCACCTCGGCTCAGAGCCGAGGCGCACAGGAGTCGGTCCCTCGATACGAGGAGCAACACATGATTGAGACTCCCACCTCGGCTCAGAGCCGAGGCGCACCGGAGGGGGCAACACCACGACTGCGACGCCGGCGACCGATTGAGACTCCCACCTCGGCTCAGAGCCGAGGCGCACCCCGAATCTGGCAACAGGGACAGACCACCCTCAACAATTGAGACTCCCACCTCGGCTCAGAGCCGAGGCGCACGATGCCGACGTGGTCGGTCACACCGGCCTTTGAGAAATTGAGACTCCCACCTCGGCTCAGAGCCGAGGCGCACCCGGAACCCGAAGTACGCCGCCGCGTGGACGGCGTGATTGAGACTCCCACCTCGGCTCAGAGCCGAGGCGCACACCGGGCACCTCGACCGGGGAGCCACCGGCACCGGGATTGAGACTCCCACCTCGGCTCAGAGCCGAGGCGCACCGACGACCTCGACCGCGCGATCGAGCTCGCGCTGTTCCCATTGAGACTCCCACCTCGGCTCAGAGCCGAGGCGCACGGCATCGCCACCGCGTCGACGTAGGTGTACTGCCGATTGAGACTCCCACCTCGGCTCAGAGCCGAGGCGCACCTTGCGACCACGAACTTCGGCTCGCGCGTCCTGGCATTGAGACTCCCACCTCGGCTCAGAGCCGAGGCGCACCTGGTCGTGGTCGTGGTGCTGGCGGGGATCACGCCGCTATTGAGACTCCCACCTCGGCTCAGAGCCGAGGCGCACCTTGAGCGTGTTCGCCTGCACCGTGTTGCTGGAGATATTGAGACTCCCACCTCGGCTCAGAGCCGAGGCGCACCGGTGTCCCAGGCGGTGACGGTGACCCGGCCGAGATTGAGACTCCCACCTCGGCTCAGAGCCGAGGCGCACGGCGTCGGCTCTGGCGACGAAGCGTGGGTTCCAGCCATTGAGACTCCCACCTCGGCTCAGAGCCGAGGCGCACCATCACGATCGGCACGTAGGTGATCGGCTCCACCTTATTGAGACTCCCACCTCGGCTCAGAGCCGAGGCGCACCGCAACTGACCTGGGCTGTTGCGCAAGACGGGAGGCTAGCAGTGGGACGACCTGTGACTGGGGGCGACGCCTGTGACGAAAGGGTCGGGCGAGTGGTGTGGCGCAAGACATCACCGACGCTTCTCAGATCGTCCATGCCTCGTCGTTCGAAATCGCATGCTCCCGGCCGAGACGGACGACTGTACCGAAATTGTCTGACGAGACCGGGTAGAGGCGCAGGCTGTCCTCACCAGTGTCGATTGCTTCTTCCAGTTTGCGGATGAGCTTGGCGAAGTCCGTCTGGGAACAGACGACCTCGAACACCGAGTACTGGACGCGCTGGCCGTAGCCTTCGCAGATCTTGGCCACGCGACGCAGCCGGCGTCGGCCGGCGGCGGTGGTGGTCGTGACGTCGTAGGTGACGACGATGTTCATCGCACGACCAGTTCGTGCGGGGAGTATGTCCCTCCGCTTCGGAGTGCATTCGCCAAGAGATTGGCCTGCACGATCGGAACGGCCGCGTTCGGGACGGGCGTTTGAGCCGACCGGAGCCGCGCCTCCTGCTTCCGGTGTCGGTGCCATGCCTCCAGGACTACCTCGCGACCGGAGTCCGAAAGCGCTATCGCGCCGGTCAGCGACGAATCGAAGTGCTCCTCGCGCAGCTGCCGACGGTTGAAGAGCGAGACCGCCACACGGTCCGCCTCAGGCCGAAATTCCTCCATCAGGTCCAGCACCAGCGATGGCTGTCCATCACGGTCTCCGTGGAGAAACCCGCAGTACGGATCCAGGCCGGCCGCGTGAGTCGCGCCATGGACGGCGAGGCGAGTCATCGAGTAGAGGAAGGACAGCACCGCGTTCACTGGGTCGAGAGGTGGGCGACGTTGGCGACCGGGAAAATGGGACGACTTCAGGACGATGGAGAAACAGTCGAAGTAGCGCCTGGATGCGGCGCCTTCGACGCCGAGCGCTTGGAGTCGTCCTGCGCCAGCCAGCGATTCTTGGTCGTGCTGCAGCTCTGCTGCCGCCTGGTGCAGATGGGGCACCTTGGTGGCCTCGGCGTCACGGGCCCACTGCTTGACAGCCCAGGACATCTGGGCGATCTTCCCGGACACGATCGACCGGGCCATCTCGTCGCGGCGACCGGTCTCGAAGTGCGACTCGTACTGCAGCCGTCGTAGCTGCCCTCGCCCGCTCATCGGTCCTTCGACGATCGCACGAGGCTTGCCGTAACGACTCAGGATCGCGACGGTTCGGCCATCGTCCGCGCACCGAGCAAGGAGCGGGGTCGAGATGTCGATCCCACTGAGCACCGCGATGCTGTCGATCGCATTGAGCGGGAGACGCCGTGGAGGGACCTCGTCATGGAGCGCCCGCACGGAGTCGCCGTCCAGCACGAGGCGGGTTCCGGCCGTATGAACGAACAACGTTCGGAGGAAATAGGAGGTCATCGCCACTCCGCTCCGCGTGGTTGGCAGGCGTTCTGAACGCTGCATGACTGACACAGCCGAGCCGTGAAGTGGGGCAGGACCGTCGTTTGGAGGCGGGTACGAGCCTCCTCGATGAGTGCCACGATGCGGGGCCGGTGTGCATCCGTACGGAAGACGTCGCGCCGCCGCTCCTTGGTGACGTAAATGGCGACCTCCGGGACCTCCGTGTCGAGCATCTCCTCCAGGCACATCGCCTGGGCAACGACCTGAGCCAGTGCGGGGAAGATGTCGCCCGCGCCACGTCCGCGCTTGTGCTCCACGGGAAGAAGCCGACCGGATTGGTCTTCCTCGACGGCATCGGCGATTCCGTGCAGCCGCAACTGCTGGCTGACCAGCGGAACCCGATGATGGACCACGGCTCCTCGCCGGTGGTCTCTCCCGCCGGCGTCGACCCGTTCGTGCCCGGCTTCGCCCTGTACCGTGAGGTGGTTGTCAGCCCAGACGCCGTCCGCTAGCAGATACGCCTGCCGCGGACAGTAGGCGTAGTGCTCGATTGTCGAGATGCGCAGCCATCCGGCCTCAGACTCGCTGGCGTTCATCGCTACACGACGGTCACCAGGGAGACCCCGCTGGGGAGGGTCTCCTCCGCCGGAGGTGTGATCGTGTAGTCGTCGGACGATATCGGGATCTCCACGCCCTCGGCCTTCGTGATCGCGATGCTGTCCAGGAGCTTCTTGGCCGGCGCGTTGCCGAGCGCGTTCGAGTGGCTGAACACGAAGAGATTGCGCACGGAGACATCGGGACGGGCAGCGCTGCGTGTGACCTCGAACATCATGGCCAGCGTGGACCAGAGCACGTCGAGGTCCTCCGTGGTGACCTGGTTGTCCCTCGTCGGCTGATAGTGGATCCGGCAGGTGTAGAGGCCGTACGGGATGACCGACTTGTTGCCCATCTGCGAGGCGTTGTCCTTGTCCTCCTCCTTGGTCGAGGCGGTCCGGGTGATGCCCAGATCAATGGGGAGAACGGGATGGCGCGAACGCCCCAGTCCGATCGTGACGGGGCCGGTCACCTTGCCCGCGGAGGCCTGTCCGGTGCTCATGACCGCACCGAACATCCGTACGTCGTAGTAGCTCGCGATCATGTGGGCCGCGCTCTTCGCGACCGAGTCGAGCTTGGCGTTCTTGCCCTTCTCCAGCCCCAGCGCGTCGTAGGAGGCCTCTAGCTGCTCGTTGAGGGAGACGCCGCGGCGGATGAAGATCTGGTAGCGCTCGGCGGGGATCAACATGCCCTGGTCGACCTGGAAGGCGACGACGTCGCGGACCTTCCGCTTCAGGCTGGCATCGGAAACCAGGCCGTGACCGGTCTCGAGGTCGACCCGCGGCTTTCCTGCGTTGTCGGGATCGCCGTTGGGGTTGGAGTCGACGGCCTCGAACACCAGCAGGGCGTCGTGCTTCACGGTCGGATCGGTGTGGGCCGCCATCTCAGTTCTCCTCGGTGCTCTCGGTCTGCGGGGTGTGCTCGTCAGCGGATCGGAAGTTCTCCTGGCGCTGTTGGTAGTAGCCGGCGATCCAGAGGGCCTGGCCCTCGGTCGTCAGTCGTCCGGGCGCTGCTCCGCAGCGGTCGTGCAGGTCGCCGATCCGCTTGCTGAAGACGATCTCCACGCCGCGCGGCGCGATCCGGCGGAGCGTGCGAAGGTGCTGCTGTTCCAGTGCCGACAGGGCGTGCTCGACGCTGGCGGGGTTCGCGGACGCCCGCTCGAAATACCGGTCCGTGATCGACGCATTCACGTTGCCCAGCGCCCGATATTGGAGCGACTCGCGAACGGCGAAGAGGCGGCCGGAGAGATAGGCCGGCTCTTCGCGGCCCTTATCCAGATGTGGTGGCAAGGGATTCTCCTTCAGGCTGGAACGGTTGAGGGTGAGGCGGATCAGCGCGAAGCGGGCATGCATCCGTCGCCGGACGACGCCCACTTGGCGCGCATCCGAGAGCGACAGGTAGTGGATCTCCGCCCGGCCCCGGCTGATGGCACGGACCAGAAGGCTCCGCGGAAGCGGTCGGTTCTGCAGAGCGCAATGGATCAGCAGCTCGCGGGCGCCTTCGGGCAAGGCGGAGAACATGCCGTCGGACGGGATGAAGTCACCGCAGCTGCGTGCCATCTCCGAGACGGCGAAATGCCGCCTCTCCGGCAGTGGCCCGGCACTGTCGTCGAACCATGCGACCACGTTCGCGTGCGCATCATCCAGGGGTAGGTCGATCCACTGCCGGATGACGAGTCGGGCGACGTTGCCGGAGAAGGTCAGGGCATAGAAGTGGTCGGCATCGTCTTTGTCGAACGGGCCGACGGGCCGGCGTGCCTTCTCGAGGGCCGTCAGGAAGGCAGCGACCTGCTGTGGCTCGGGCCGCTCCAGCGTGTTGAAGTCGACCGAGTTCTCCTTGGTCCACCAGATCGTGGCCTGGCTGTCGCTCTGTCCGCCCCAGCGGTGGTTCTCGGAAGAGGCGAGATCGTTGAAGGCGGAGACGGCGCCGCTCGCGCATCCGGCGCAGATCGGGGCAGAACGTAGTCCCGTGCCGGTCGCGCCACGCGAAGCGGCGGGGAAGTTGGCGCTTAGGAGAGCCACGTTCGAGGTCGAGGTGGCGGGAATGCGAGCGCCGATGAGGGCCTGGGGGATGGTGCCGACCACGGGTCGGAGCTGTCCGCAGCAGAGACAGACACTTTCTTCGCCACTCGCCTTGGAGGAGGTCGCGCGCGCGCTCCAGAACTGCTCGGCTGCGGGCTTCTCATGCAGCATCGTGCGCGATGCTCCGACATGGATCGCGATGGGGTCGATGTCGAGTCGTTTGGTGCTGAACGAGTCCAGCGCCGCGATCGCCCTCTCTAGTCCCGGCTCCCCATTGGCTCGCCAGTGGAGGAAGGCCTGCGCCTCCTCGTCCCCGGTCAGGTCGGCGTACTCGTGCAGCAGGCTGTCGAACGCCTCCCGCTTGGCGATCGCCTTGGCGATCTCGCCTTCCTGCTTCACCGGGTCGCTTTCGATCTTGGGCCGCCCGAGGACGTAGCCGGCGTTGTCGCAGGCGAGCATCGGCACGGGCTTGATGCCCGGTCGTACGACGTTCGGAATCGTCGTCACTCCGGCGACCTGCTTCGTCTTTCCTCCGGGCGTCTCGCTGCTTTCGTAGCGCGAGATCAGCTGGCAGCCTTGGCCGTCGGAGTCGATCTGCAGGACGAAGCCGAGCGTCTTGACGGCGTAACCGGCCGGTGTGCGTCCGCCGGCGCCGTTGTGATCGTTCAACGCACGAAGAAGCACCGTCTGTCACCCCGCTCTCTCGTTGTGCGCCGCCATCAGGCCTGTTCGCGGAACCTCCATCACACCGCCGACGACCTTCGCGTCGAACCAGTCGTAGGTCTCCGCACCGGTCTTCTGGTCGTAGGCGATCGAGTGGTGCATCACGCCCAGGTCCTCGGTCCAGTCGCACGGAGGCGTGTCGCTTGCTTTCATGACGTCCGCATGGAGCTCGCGCATGCCGAGGAAGGGCGTACGGAACGACTGCCCGCGCTCGACACGGCGCTGGAACTGGTCGCGCCACTTGGCGGAGTCCTGCTCGTCGGCCTCCGGATGTACCCACACCTGGGCGTGAATCCGGTAGTGGACGTCGCGCAGCATCGTGGTCATGCGCTGCTGCACGGTGTCGTTGACGTCCAGGTAGCCGCGAGCGAGGTGGTCGCGCGTGATCGCCGATCCGCTCTCGTTCCGCCGGAAGGTGCTCCACGCGACCGGGGCCAGTACCTCGATGCGCTCGATGACCCATCTGAACTGCGGCTTCCAGAAGACCGAGGAGAGCAGGCCGACAGCAGCCGGCGGGGTCATGATGGCGTAGCTCACCCGTTCGCTGGCGAACTCGGGCCGGGTGAAGCATGCCCACTCCCCGCTGGCCTCGACGCGCAGCGGCGGGTAGCGAAATGTGGACGGGAAGAGTCCGGACCAGTCGTGGTGGGCCGTCACGCCGGCGATCATCCCGCTATGACCTGGGTCGCGCCATCGATTCGGAAATACTGGGAGGGCTGGGCTACTACAGACAGCACTTGGAGACCTCGCCCTCAGAAGGCGCGACACCGACGGGATGGGTTCACCAGATGGTGAGCTCGCCGCCGTCGGGGATGACGAGGCCGCAGTGGTCGTAGTCGCCCAGCCAGAGAAGGGGGCCGGCGTCGAGCTGCTCGAAGAGATTCGGTTGCTCGTCGTGGAGCCATCGGGGTGCCGTGGCGGTGTGACCGGTCAACAGTCGCCGATCGGCGCGGCTCATGACGTGGCCGGGCACGCGGAGCGAGTTGAGGACGGCGTCGAGACGTGCGACCTCGTCCTGGTCTCCGTGGGCGACGACCACCGAGATGCTTCGATCCTCGATCATCCTGAAGGCCTCGCTCGTGCGCGGGAAGGCGAGCGTTTCGCGGAACTGACCGATGTCGGTGGACGCGGTCCGCATGGACCGGCTGTGGGCAAGCGCGTAGAGCTGCTGGTAGTAGGTCTCCATCGAGCGGGGGTCGCCGAAGACGGCGCGGTCGGGGTCGTTCCGGTCCTTGCGGCTTGCCTGCTCGATGAACAGGGACGTCGTGATCTGCGTCGCCGTGGCGTACTCGCCTCGCGGCAGACGAGCCTCCTCCGGCTGGAAGACGACGACGTGGCCGAGGCCGGTGGCGAGCCGCCCTTCCCGGTTGCAGCGGCCGGCGCTCTGCACGACCGAGTCCGCCGGAGCCAGCGCGCGGTAGACGACGGGGAAGTCGATGTCGACGCCGGCCTCGACGAGCTGGGTGGAGACGAGGACGACCGGCTGCTCGTCACCCAGGAGGCGTAGGGCCTGTGCCAGGACGTCGGCGCGATGCTGGCTGTACATCCGCGTCGACAGATGGAGGACGGGGACGTCCGCCTCCACGGGGTTGCTGATCAGTTCCTGGAGTAGGCGGGCGTGCGCAGTGGTGTTCACGATCACCAGCGCCTGGCGCGCGGCGGCGACCTCGTCGGCGATGTCCTCCCACGACTGCTCGTGCGCCCGGACGTCGTAGTCGACGCGCCGGCTGACCGCGGGCACGACGTCGACGGGCATCACGTCGACCATCGGGAGGTCACGCCATTCGTCGAACGACCAGAAGGCGGGCTGGGTCGCCGACGCGAGCAGGAACGTCACGCCGTAGTGCTCGCTCAGTTGCCGCATCATCCGCAGAATCGCCGGGACGAGTCTCAGCGGGAGTGACTGGACCTCGTCGATGACGATCACCGAGTCGACGAGGCGGTGGAGCTTGCGGGTTGCCGAGGGGCGGTTCGCGAAGAGCGACTCGAGGAGCTGGACGGTCGTGGTGACGATGACCTCGGCGTCCCAGTTCTCTGCTGCGAGCCGTCGCCATCCGTCATCGGCGACTTCGTCATCCAGAATGTTGGAGTGGTGCTCCAGCACGACATCGCTGTCCAGTCCGCCCAGCATGTCGCGGTAGACCGCGGCGTTCTGCGTGGTGATCGAGGTGTACGGCACCGCGACTACCACGCGGCGCTTGGCGAACGCCGCGGCGTGGGTGAGCGCGAACTCCAGGGATGACAATGTCTTGCCGCACCCGGTGGGCGCGGGAAGACGGTAGATACCCCCGGTCCCGTGATCCTCCCCGCCGACCTGGCGGGCGGCATTGAAGCACTCCCACCGCAGCCGGCCGAGGTCGGAGAGCGGTTCGCTGGGCTTCTCGTCGTAGCGTCGGTGGTACTCGCTCTCGAAGTGGCCGCGAATGGCCTCCATGCCGAGTCGGCGGCTCTGATGGGGTGTTCGCCAGCCGTTGAAGTGAGCCGCCGTATCGAGGAAGTCGGCGTCAACGAGCGCAGAGTGACAGAGCCGGGTGAAGAGCTCCAGGTCGGTCCGACTTTCCGACGCGCTGATCCATTCGGGAAGCCGCACCGTGGCGGCGAGCCGGCGGAGGTCCCGTCCGAGCTCGACCTCCATCTTGGCGATCAGCTCATCGAGGTGCCGACGGTTCCGGTTGACGAACCGCAGGATCGGATAGATCGGCTCGTCGTTGCGGTCGGGAATCAAGCTGTGGTGCCCGAAGTTGGCGAGCGCCATGACTTCGGCGGCCTGAACGTTGTCGACCTCCAGCAGCAGGGCTGACAGCGCGGCGCCTTCCACCTTGTGCGGCGTGCCTAATCGTCGACCGCGGTCGACGGCGCGGCGGCGCAAGGCCTTCTGGACATCGTCTGTGAGCTTTCCCGCGTCATGAGTGAGCCCGAGCAGCCGGCAGAGTTCGGATGCCCCGAAGGGTGCACCGAAGTCGGCGGCCAGTCCGCCTACCTGCGACGCATGGTCAGCCCACCGGTGCCAGCCGGTAGGGGTGGAAGTCGCCGGCGTGTGTGCGTAGAGCTCGCTTTCGGAAGAGAGCGGGCGTCTCGGAACTGGAGCGTCATCCGCGCCGGTGGTCGACCGCGTTGAAGGGTGTCCGCTATCCACGATGCCATCGTGCAGGACACTGGTTCGTTGGCCTAGACGTCTTTGCCTAGTTCGTTCGATCAGAGTGGAAGGCGCCAAGGGCCCTGGCAGCTCGATTCAGCCCGTGACGTCCGTCAGCCAATGGCATGTCTGGGCAGGTGGTTCAGGCCACCGTGTCCGGACATGCCGCTCCTTCTGGATGGTGGCTCCTTCGTGACGTCGCTGTCAGACTGGAAGGGCCCAGATGTGTCGCACACCGGAGTCTCCATGCCTACGATCACCGCGGAAGAGATCAGAGACCTCGACCGAGTTCTGCGGATTCCGATGTCGCTCGACGAATGGTGGGAGCTCGACGAAGACATCCGGGCTGAATGGGTCGACGGGGTGGCGATTGTGAGCCCGCATGCCAGCGGGCAGCATCAGTGGATCGCCCAGCAATTGGTGCAAGCCGTTCTGGGGCCTCTCGACGAAATTCGCGCGGTGGTGGAGGTCGAGGTCGACGTCAGTCCCACCAAGTATCGTCGCCCGGACTTCGCCGTCTTCGACCGCGGAGCGGACCTCAGCAACAGGCAGAGCACCGCTCTTGTCGTCGGCGAGGTCATCTCGCCGAGCTCTCGGACGGAGGACCGATTCCGTAAGGCACCTGACTATCTGGAAGCCGGCATCGGGCAGTACTGGCTGGTGGATCCCGTGGAGCGCAGTGTCACCGTGCTGATCAACGCGGGCGAAAGCTGGGACGTTGCGCTCGAACTGGACGATGGCCATCCGACTGGCTCGGTCGACGTGGTCGGGCACGGCACCGTCGAACTCGACGTCGTCGCGATCCTCGACGCCTGACCCCGAGTCGGAGGTTCTCAGGCAGTCACGGCACAATGAGGCGGTGCCGACGTACGACCCCGAAGGGACTGTTCCGCAGTCCGAGGCGCTCTTCGCGCGTGCGAAGGCGGTGACGCCGGGTGGGGTGAACTCGCCGGTGCGGGCGTTCAACGCGGTCGGGGGAACGCCGCGGTTCATTCGTGAGGCGAAGGGCGCCTGGATCACCGACGTCGACGGCAACAGCTACGTCGACCTGATCTGCTCGTGGGGCCCGATGCTGCTGGGTCACGCGCATCCCGAGGTGCTCGCCGCAGTGAACGCGGCGGTCGCCCGCGGCACGTCGTACGGGACGCCCACGCAGCCGGAGGTCGAGCTGGCCGAGGAGATCGTCAAGCGCGCCCCGGTCGAGGAGGTCCGCTTCGTCAGCAGCGGTACCGAGGCGACCATGTCGGCGATCCGGCTGGCGCGCGGCTTCACCGGCCGCGACGTCGTCATCAAGTTCGCGGGCAACTACCACGGTCACGTCGACGCGCTGCTCGCGGCAGCCGGCTCCGGTCTGGCTACGTTCGCTGTTCCGGGCACCCCCGGTGTGCCGGCGAGTTCCACCGAGCTCACGCTGGTGCTGCCGTACAACGACCGCGAGGCGGTGGCGGCGGCGTTCGCCGAGCACGGTGACCGCATCGCCTGCCTCATCACCGAGGCCGCGCCGGGCAACATGGGCGTCGTCCCGCCGGAGCCGGGCTTCAACGCGTTCCTCGCCCAGGTCTGCCAGAGCCACGGCGCGCTGTTCATCAGCGACGAGGTGATGACCGGCTTCCGCGCCAGCGCGCAGGGCTACTGGGGCCTCGACGGCAAGAACGAGGGCTGGACGCCCGACCTCGTCACGTTCGGCAAGGTGATGGGCGGCGGCTTCCCGGCCGCGGCGTTCGGTGGTCGTGCCGATGTCATGCGGCGCTTGAGCCCCGAGGGCCCCGTCTACCAGGCGGGCACGTTGTCGGGTAACCCGATCGCGACCACGGCCGGACTCACGACGCTGCGCCTCGCCACCGACGACGTCTACGCCCACATCGCCACCGCGGCCGAGACCGTGAAGTCGGCCATCTCGGTGGCGTTCACCGAGGCCGGGCTCGCGCACCAGATCCAGAGCGCGGGCACGATGTTCTCGGTCTTCCTGACGGACGCGCCGGTGCGGAACTTCGTCGAGGCGTCGACCACCGACAGCGCCGCCTACGCGGCCCTCTTCCACGCCATGCTCGACGCCGGCGTCTACCTGCCGCCGAGCGCCTACGAGTGCTGGTTCCTCTCCTCGGCCCACGACGACCGCGCGATCCAGCAGATCCTCGACGCCCTGCCGGCCGCCGCCCGCGCCGCGGCTGCGGTCCAGGGGGCGTGATGGGCGAGAAGACGATCGTCAACGTGCTGCGGCACGGCGAGGTGCACAACCCCGAAGGTGTGCTCTACGGACGTCGTCCGGGGTTCCACCTCTCCGAGCTCGGCCGCACGATGGCCGACGAAGTCGCGAAGCGGATCGGCGACCGCGACATCGTCCACCTCGTCGCCTCGCCGCTCGAGCGTGCGCAGGAGACCGCCGCACCGCTCGCCGCGGCACGCGGCCTCGAGATCGTCACCGACGCCCGCGTCATCGAGTCGGAGAACTGGTTCGAGGGCAAGAACTTCGGTGTCGGCGACAACGCGCTGCGCCATCCGTCGTCGTGGCTGAAGCTCTACAACCCGTTCAAGCCGAGCTGGGGCGAGCCGTACAAGGTGATCGCCGCGCGGATGTGGGCCGCGATCGAGGCGGCCCGCGACTCGGCGCGCGGCCACGAGGCCGTCGTCGTCAGCCACCAGCTGCCGATCTGGACGGTGCGCCTTGCGGCCGAGCACCGGCCCTTCCTGCACGACCCGCGCAAGCGCGAGTGCACGCTCTGTTCGCTCACGTCGTTCCACTTCGACGGCGACACCTTCACCGGCATCTCGTACGAGGAGCCTGTCATCGAGCTCGTCCCGGCCAAGCACCGTCGCGACGTCTTCTCCGCCGGAGACGCCCCCGAGAAGGCCGACGCCCCGGAGGCCGAGGCCTGATGTCACGCCGTCTGCTCGTCGTCCCGGCGCTGGTGCTCGCACTGGCGCTGAGCGCGTGCGGCCTGTCGAGGACGAAC
>Ga0164242_10003992_pt1 | contig 16650 bp, 19 predicted proteins | sample OricomgcompostMG_FD_108783 | JGI IMG/M metagenome (GOLD analysis project Ga0164242, IMG submission 108783) | Miracle-Growth compost microbial communities from Emeryville, California, USA - Original compost - Miracle growth compost (MG) ...
CCGGTGCCGTGGCGCAACGCCGAGCTGCGCGAGGCGGTGACCGTGCACGTCGGCGGCTCGCGGGACCAGCTCGCGGCGGCGGAAAGCGCGGTGGCGGCCGGTCGCCATGCCAGGCATCCGTACGTGCTCACGGCGCAGCCGACGCTGATCGACCCCGACCGTGCCCCAGGACGGCACGTGCTGTGGGCGTACACGCATGTGCCTGCAGGCTCCGTCGACGATCCGACGGAGGCGATCGTGTCGCGCATCGAGGAGTTCGCTCCTGGCTTCAGAGACACGATCGTCGCCAGCGCCGGCCGCAGTGCTCAGCAGCTGGAGGCGCACAACCCGAACGACGTGGCGGGAGACATCTCATCTGGGTCGGTGAACTTCCAGCAGTTGATCGCGCGTCCCACGTTCGGCCCGGATCCGTGGCAGACGCCGCTGCCCGGCGTGTACCTGTGCTCGGCGTCGACTTCTCCCGGGCCGGGTGTGCACGGGCTCTCCGGATGGAACGCGGAGCGGCGCGCGCTCCGGCGGGAGTTCGGCATCTCGAAGGAGCCCGACCTCTCGCCAGGCACCTGAAGCCGACAGGCGAGCGGTCAGTGCGCCTCGAGGGCCTTGGCGCAATCGATGCACAGCTCCGCGTAGGGCCGAGCGCGCAGCCGCGCGACGCCGATCGGCTTGCCGCAATTGACGCACACGCCGTACGTGCCGGCCTCCAGGTGCGCGAGCGAATGGTCGATGGCCGCGAGCTCCACCTCGAGATCGTCGTGGAGCCCGGTGAGCTGCGACCAGGTCGCGGCCATGGTCGGACCCTCCGGATCGTGCTCGTCGTCGGCCTGTCCACCGGAGCGGGCTTCACGCGCGTCGCTGAGCGAGGCATCGAGCCGGCCCTGCCTGGCCAGCACCTCTCGCCGCCGCGCATCGAGCGCGTCGTGGAACTCGCGTCGCTGAGCGGCCGTCAGGCTTCGTCGCACGGAGGGCACGCGCTGATCGTAGTCCTAGACCGCGCCGGTGGCGGTGAGTGCGATCAGCGCGCCGTTCAACGCGACGATCGCGATGACGGCCGCGATCGCTGCGAGTCGCAGCGGCATCCGGTTCGCGAAATCGCCCATCGTTCCGCGGCGAGACGTGAACCAGACCAGCGGGATGACGGCGAATGGGATGCCGACGCTCAGCACGACCTGGCTGACCACGAGCGCCCAGGTCGGGTTCACACCGATGCCCAAAACGATCAGCGCGGGTACCAGCGTGATGGCGCGGCGGGCGAGCAACGGGATGCTCACGCGCAGCAGCCCCGACATGACGGATGCGCCCGCGTAGCATCCCACCGAGGTGGACGCGAGGCCCGAGGCCAACAGGCCGATGCCGAACACGACGCCGACGGCCGGCCCGAGCGCCTGCGTGATGGCCTGGTAAGCGCCCTCGATGCTGCCCGTGCCGCCGACACCGGGAAGGCTGGCGGCGGCGAGCAGCAGCATCGCGATGTTCACCGAACCGGCGACGACGAGCGCGAAGATCACATCCCAGCGGTTCGCGCGCAGAAGGCGGCCGATTCGCCGCGGGTCGTCCGAGGCTCCGTGCCTGTCCAACGCCAGAGCCGAATGCAGGTAGACCGCGTGCGGCATGACGGTCGCGCCCAGCATGCTGGCGGCCAGCAGTATCGACTGCGAGCCTTCGAACCTGGGCACGATGCCCGCGGCGGCAGCGCCCCAGTCCACCGGGCTCACGGCGAGCGATGCCACGAATCCGATCGTGATCACGGCCAGCAGCCCCATCATGACGAACTCGAACGTGCGTTGTCCTCGTCGCGACTGCACGGCAAGGATGCCCATCGACACCAGCCCCACGACAAGGCCGCCCGCCAGAAGAGGCAATCCGAAGAGGATCTGCAGCGCGATCGCGCCTCCGATCACCTCCGCCATGTCGGTCGCCGCCGCGATGATCTCCGCCTGCGCCCAGTAGAGGAGACGCGCGGTGCGCGGCATCCGTCTGCCGAGCAGCTCGGGGAGGCTGTTTCCCGTGACGATGCCGAGCTTGGCGGAGAGGTACTGCACGATCACGGCCATGACGTTGGCGGCGATCAGCACCCATACCAGGAGATAGCGGAACTCAGCGCCTGCGGTGAGGTTGGCCGCCACGTTTCCCGGGTCGACGTAGGCGATCGCCGCGACGAACGCCGGTCCGATGAGCCACAGGAGCCGACGTTCCTCCGGTTTCGAGGAACGCGTGGCGGCGTCGACGCGTCGCACGGATTCCTGGGTCATCGTCACCGGCCTCACCTTGGTACCTGGAAAGTTAGCTCCATCTAACTCTTTAGGTATAACAGGCTGAACGCGGCTGTGTGAGCGCGATGGTGTCACCGGTGCGTCCGGGACACACGAGCGGTCCTGCCGGAGCACGTGCGGCGGATCCGACGGCTTCCCATGGCGACGTTCGGATGTTGTCGCTCGAGTCGACGCTGCGAGCCGACGATCAGGCGCATGGTCCCGTCCGGGGCCACAGGCCGATGTTGCAGGCCGCGTCAGAGGCCGACGCCCGAGGGGACCGCGACGAAACGTCCCGGTCCCCTCAAGCGCACTCCGCGTGCTTCAATACCTGCCGGTGAGCGCCTTGTTCTTGATCGCCTCGAACTCGCCCTGCGAAATGGCTCCTTGATCCAGGAGCGCTTGCGCCTGCACGATGTCACTCGCCGGGTTCGCCGACGGCCGTGGTCGATACGAGTCATCCTCGGGAACGACGCCCCGGCGGCGTTGTGAGCGCTCGGCCATGCCCCGGCCCCTGACCACGATGTACACCAGGGCGGTGAGGAACGGCACGAAGACGAGGAAGATGATCCAGAGCGCCTTCCACCAGCCGTTGAGCGTGTGGTCGGAGAACAGATCGAACAGGATGTAGAAGACCGCGATGAGGTACGCGGCGAAGAACAGGATGTCGAGCGACATCCAGAACAGGGTCCAGAACGTCATGTCGATGCTCCCGTCAGGCGAGGATCTTCGCCTTCAACGAGGCGTACTCGTCTTGGGTGATGGTGCCGTTGTCGAGCAGCTGCTTCGCCTTGGCGATCTCGTCGGCCGGTGACGCGCCCGCGACCTGTTTGATGTAGTCATCCGTCGCGCGCTGCACCTGCCTCTGCTCTCTCGCGCTGCGCTCGGCCATGCCGCGCCCGCGCGCAATGAGGTAGACCAGCACTGTGAGGAACGGGACGAAGATCAGGAACAGGATCCACAGGGCCTTCCACCATCCGTTGAGCTTGTGATCGCGGAACAGGTCGGCGACGATCGCGAACAGCGCGAACAGGTACGCGACGAACGCGAAGCTCCAGAAGATGATCCAGATCACGTTCCAGAAGTTGTCCAACTCACAGGTCCTTTCTCCACACCCGAAGGGCGTTGACAGGGTCGCCGCGCCTGCGGCCCGACCCAGTAAACCGTCAGGAGGGCAGCCGAGGTACACCTCGTTCGGGTGATCTCTGCACGCGGCCGTGCGAATCCGGCTCTACCTGCGTACCCCGGCGTGCGGATAGTGTGGCGATGTTCATGCCGACAGGGGGAGTCGCATGTCGACGAGCAGAGAACGCGTGGCCGGATCGGCCGTAGCAGCGCAGTCGCCAGATGCGGCTCGTGTCGCTCCTGGCCTCTCCGGGCTTCCGGCCGAGGCGCTGTTCGAGATCGAACGTCCGCGCCTGGACGAGCCCCTGGCGCAACTGGCACGCGGCGACCGACACACGCTCGCCGTCTGGGCGGCTGCGGGTGCGGGCAAGACCGTGCTGATGGCCCACTGGGCCCGGGCTCTCGACGCGCGCGGCGAGCTCGTGTACTGGATGCACGGCGGCAGTCTGCCCGACGCGGCCGGCAGCCTGCACACGGCATCGAGTCCCGTCTTCCTCTTCATCGACGACGCGCATCGCATCACGTCCACCAGGGCGAGGGCGGCTCTTACCGCCCTCCTTGACGACTCGACGGGACGGATCCGCGTCGTCGTCGGCGGAAGATACGCTCCCGTACCGGGTCTCGCGCACCTGCAGGCATCCGGGCGCCTGCTCGAACTTCGCACCGACGACCTCGCCTTCGACGGGGACGAGGTCGCGCTGCTCGCGTCGCGCTGCGGCGTTCCCTTGGAGGAATCGGCCGCCCATGCCCTCGCGACCCGCACAGGTGGTTGGGCCGCCGCGATCAGCCTCGCGATGCCGTGGCTCGCCCGGACTCCCGACTCCTCCGCGGCGGTCGAGGAGTTCACGGGAGACGACGGCGCGGTCGCCGACTTTCTCATCTCGGAGGTGCTCGCCGGCCTCGACGAGACGACCAGGAGCATGCTGACGTCCGTGGCCGTCGATCGGTACGTTCCGTTCGAACTCGCCTCGCGGCTGTGCAACAGCGGCGAGATCGCGGACATCGCGCGCCGCGTTGCCGCATCCCACGCGCTCATCACCGTCAGCGCCAACGGCATGAACTTCCACCCCGTTCTGCTGGCGTTCCTCCAGGCCGAGGCGCGCAGAGCGAATGCTGCGGCCGCGGTCCGCACGCGCACGATCGCGGCCTACTGGTACGCCGCGCACGAGCGGGCGGCCGACGCGCTGCAGCAGGCGATCGACTCCGGCGACCTCGAGGTGCTGGCCGACATGCTGTCGAGAGTCGGGCTCGAGCTCGCCCTGGCCGGACACAGCAGGCTCATCGCCACTGCGGTCGCCGGCTTCGCTCAGGAAGACGAGGAGCCTTTGGTCTCGCTCGTGCTCCGCCTGCTTCTGGATGCTCCGACCTTCGCGGATGCCCGGCGCGCGCACCATCTGGTGGCACAGGCGGAGCACGCGGCGGCCGGGCCGCTGGGGCCGGGTGGCGGCGCGTGGGTGGTCACGCTCGACGCCGTGCGGTGCTTCATGGGCGTGCGGGAACGGCCGTCGTTCGCCGGAGCATCGAGGCTGAACGACGCGACGGCGATGCGCGAACGGCAGACGAGCCTCGGTCTCGACCTGCTGTGCGCCACGGCCGAGGGATGGCTGCTGGCTGCGATCGGAGAATCCGAGCGGGCCAACGGCGTTCTCCGCGACGTACGGGTCTCCGCGCACCGGGCAGGTCTCACCTGGCTGTTCCTCGTCGCGAGCGAGTTCTCCATCGGCATCCTCAGCGAACTCGGCCGATGGGACGAGGCCGTCGTGATCGAGGACCGGCTGGTGGATGCCGCCGACAGGTTCACCTCGCCCGCGCGCGACCGGGTGCGGCGCAGGGTGGAGGTGGTGGCCGCCAAGCGAAGATACCTGCGATGCGTCGAGACCGACTCAGTGGCACTGGGCGAGGTCGCGGCATCCGACCCGCTCGGCCTCGACCCCGAGCTCAGCGTCGCCGCACGCATGCTCGAGCTGCTCCCGCAGCTCGACACCGCACGCAACCCCCGACGCCCCCTGGACGAGATCGAGGGTCTGATGCGCGAGACGGGACTCTACGTTCCGCGCATCCTCGCGCTCGCGGCACCCCGCATCGTCGCCGCACGACTGGGCCTTGACGGCCGCGCGCGTGCGAGGGAGGCAGCGGACATCGTCTACTCGGTTCTCGGTGCCGACTCTCTGGAGGGCGCCATCGCGCGCTATGTGCTCGCCGCGCCGTTGCGCAACCTGGAGCCGGCAGCACGGCAGCTGGAGGACGCCGCGGCGAGCGCGCACGCGTGGCATCCCGGTTCGTTCGTCACTGCAGCGTTGCTGCTCGCGCGCTCTGCCGAGGAGAACGGACGCACCGGCGAAGCGGATGCGCTCACCACACGTGCCATCGAACTCGCCGTGCGCTACCGGGTCGAGCGGCCGTTCCTCGCACCGGCGGTCGACGGCATCGGGCTGGTGCGCGCCCGCCTCGGCCGGTTCGGACACCTCGAGGACGAGGCGAGACGCATCGTCGCATGCGCTCCGCCGGAGACCGTCGGCTACGAGACCGACGCACTCGTGATCGAATCGCTGACGGCGAAGGAGCGTGAGGTGCTTGCCGAACTCCCTGTGCATCAGTCGGTCGCCGAGATCGCCCAACGTCACTCGTTGAGTGTGAACACGGTCAAGACGCACCTGCGCAACATCTACCAGAAGCTGGGCGCATCCGACCGCAGCGAGGCCGTCGCGGTTGCGCAGGGCCTCGGCATCATCTGAGCACCCGCAGTTTCCGGCACCGTGGCGGAGACCGCGGCCCCGTTGGGCCTCGATGGGAGCGCCCCCGACCGGTCAGCGGGAATCACCCGCGCTAGGTGACGCGTGCGTTCGCGCGCTGCGTCAACCTGAACACACGGGGAGGTGCGGAGTGAAGCGCTACGAGATCCGTCTTCCCTATCCCCGAAGCGACCGCCTCGCCGCGGCGTTCCCTGAGATGGAGGCCGTGCAGCTGGGGCCCAAGACGACCGTCCTGGTCGGCACGCTCTGCGACCAGACCCAACTGCACGGGCTGCTTGCTCGCATCGCGGACCTCGGCCTGGAGATCGTCGAGGTGCGGCAGGACGGCTGAGCCTTCGCTCGGCTGCCGTCTACTCGGCCAGAAGCCCTAGCACCTCGTCGTGCACGGCTCCGTTCGTCGCGACCGCACTGCCGTCCCACAGCACGTCACCGCCCTCGGCAGCCGTGAAGCGCCCTCCCGCCTCCTCGACGATGGGCACGAGGGCGGCGACGTCGTACGGATGCACGCCGAACTCGGCGACCACCTCGATGAGTCCTTCCGCCAGCAGGGTGTAGGCCCAGACATCCCCGTACGCACGGTCGCGCCACACGATGCGGCTCAGCGCGATCAGGTGGTCGAGGTGGCCGGAGCGATCCCACTGCTGGATGCTCTGAAAGCTGATCGCCGCCTCCGCGAGCGCACGGATGCCCGACACGCGCAGCCGTACCGGCTCGCCCCCCGTTTCGGCCGCCCACGCCCCACTGCCGGTCGCCGCCCACCAGCGCTTGCCGAGAGCGGGGGAGCTGGCCACGCCCACAACCGGTCTGCCGTCGACGACCAGCGCGATGAGCGTGCCCCACATGGGAAGGCCGCGCTCGTAGCTGTGGGTCCCGTCGATCGGGTCGATGATCCAGCTGCGGTGCGCCGCCCGCGGGTCGTCGCCCGCGTCGCCGTACTCCTCACCGAACACGGCATCGCCCGGACGTTCCGTGCCGATCAGCTCGCGGATGGCGCGCTCGACGGACCGGTCAGCATCGGTCACGTGGGTGCGGTCCGGCTTGGTCGTCACATGCAGGTCGTTCGCTCTGAAACGGGCCGCGGAGACGGCGTCGGCGGCATCCGCGAGCCGGAGGGCGAACTGCAGGTCGTCGTCGAGTTCGGGCACGAGCGCAAGCCTATCGAGCGGAAGGGCCGCGTCATCCGGTGCGCCGGGCGCAAGGGCCGGAGTCGCGATGCGCGCGAAGCGTCGGCGCCGTGCGCTTCACCCGTCCGCGTCAAGGAGGTCGAGGATGAGGCCCGTGGTCTCAGCAAGCGACCCTCCGGCGTCGACCCACACGGCCTTCGGGCGAGATGTCCGAAGGCCTTCCAGCGATTTCGCGAGGCGCACGGCGTCGGCAGGGCCGACGAGGCGATTGTTGACGTCGTGCTCCGGCCGGTCAGCTCTGATTCGACGTGCGCTGAGACGTGCCGCGAGCGTGGCGGCATCCGCGTCCAGCACGAACTCGTGGAACTGCGCGCCGCAGTCGTGTGCGACGTGCTCCAGCTCCTCGATGAAGGCGGTTCTCGGGAGGTATTGCCCGATCACGACGTCGAATCCGGAGGCCAGCTGTTCTCGCGTGAGCGCGACGGCCAGGCGTCGCGCCTGGAGCCCCGAGCGGACCGCATCCTCGTCCCAACGCTCGAGTGCGTGCTTGAGCACATCCACGTCGAGTGCGAGCGTCAGCGCCTTCTCTCTGGCGACGGCGCTCGCCAGAGAAGACTTGCCCGATCCCGGGGCCCCGTTGATGAGGATCAGGTTCGGCATGACGACGAGCGTAACCACGGATTCGACGGCGGCGCGGTCTGCGCCGCTCGGCGTGGGAGCGTTCGTCGAGGAGACTGGCGCCATGGGCTACTTCATACTGGTGAGTGCGCAGACGATCGTTCTGCCCATCGTCTGCAGCGTCATCGAGCTTGCGACGGTCGGAGGCGACGACCCCGTTCTGGTCTTCGGCAAGTGGTGGGTGTTCTGGGGAGTGGGCACGCGTCTGCTGGTCGCGGGAGTGGCGCAGATATCGGGGCGGGCGCCCACGTCGGCCATCCTCGGGGCGGCACAGCCCAGCGTTCAGGAGAAGCAATTGACGCGCGAACTCGGCTCGGCGAACATCGGCATGGGAATCGCCGGGCTCCTCGCACTCGTGCCCGGATGGGAGCTGCCAGCGGGAGTCGCGGGAGGCGTGTTCCTCCTCACCGCGGGTGCGATGCACTTGGCCAAGAAAGTTAAGAATCCGATGGAGACTTTCGCCACCTTGACCGACCTGATCGTCGGCGGTGTGGTCGTCGTTCTCGGGGTCGACGTCGTCATCCGAGCGATCGTGGCCCACTAGTCGTCCGCGGTCCTCCCGGCCTCCCGCGCCGGGCCGTACGGCACCCCGTCGCGGCCCCAGCGTGCCAGCGCGACGATCGCTTCGCGCAAGGCGCGACCACGATCGGTCAGGGCGTAGGCCCTGGTGTTGTGCCGCAGGGGCAGACGGATGAGCACCCCGGCCTCTTCGAGCTCGCGCAGACGAAGGGCGAGCATGTGCGTTCCGACGCCGAGGTCGCGCTGCAGATCGCCGTACCGCTGTGGCCCGTCGAGCAGCCGCTCGACGATGAGCAGCGCCCACCGAGCCCCCACGATCTCGAGGGCCGCGGCGAGATCGCTCACGCGGTGGGCTCGGCGTCGACCTTCATGCAGAACGGCGAGTAATGGTAGCCGTCGGGGTCGTCGAACTGCCGCTGGTACATGAAGGGATAGTCGTCGGTGTCACCGATCCGGCCGCCGGCGGCGCCGGCGCGCTCGATGAGCTCGTCCACCGCCTCCCGGCTGCCGAGATCGAACGAGACGGTGACCTTGGATGGGGTGTCCGGTCCGCCGATCAGCTCCTCGACGCCACCGACGCTGGCGTACATCTCGCGGCTGCCGAGCATGACGTACTGCTCCGGCGCGATCGCGAAGCAGGACACGTTGTGGTCGGACATCTCGGCGTTGAGAGTCCACCCGAGGGCTGTATAGAAGGCGGTCGCCCGTTCGACGCTCTCGACCGGGCAAGTGATGAAGAGGTTCATGGGGCTCACACTTCCAAAATGGAAGTGTGAAGGCAAGGGGCGTTCGGACTCGGATGGCTGAGCCGGGCCGCGTGGTGCTCGGAAGCTGTCCGTTAGCGTTGCCTGATGGCAGCGAACCGGTCGAGCGTGCTCACGTCTCAGAAGGATGATTTCCCGCGGTGGTACCAGGACGTCCTGGAGAAGGCCGAGTTGGCTGACAACGGGCCCGTCCGCGGCACGATGGTGATCCGGCCGTATGCGTACGGGTTGTGGGAGCGGATGCAGGCCGAGGTCGACGCTCGCATCAAGGCAACAGGAGCCGAGAACGTCTACCTGCCGCTGTTCATCCCGCAGTCGTATCTGGAACGGGAGGCCGAGCATGTCGAGGGCTTCAGCCCGGAACTGGCCGTCGTCACCCACGCTGGCGGCAAAGAGCTGACGGAGCCTGTCGTCGTTCGACCGACAAGCGAGACCATGTTCGGTGAGCTGATGTCCAAGTGGATCCAGTCGCATCGTGATCTCCCGATGCTGCTGAATCAGTGGGCGAACGTGGTGCGCTGGGAGATGCGTCCGCGGCTGTTCTTGCGCACGTCGGAATTCCTCTGGCAGGAAGGGCACACCGCACACACCAGCCGTGCGGACGCAGCGGCTTACGCCCTGCGCATCCATCTCGACGTTTACCGGGACTTCTTGCAGAACATCTTGGCGATCCCGGTCCTGGTCGGGGTGAAGTCGCGGCGGGAGCGCTTCGCCGGTGCGATCAACACCATGACCTGCGAAGCGATGATGGGCGACGGTAAGGCGCTGCAGATGGCCACCAGCCATGAGCTGGGCCAGAACTTCGCCACCGCATTCGACATCACCTACACCGGATCCGCCGGGCAGGTCGAGACGTGCTGGACGACGTCATGGGGAGCGAGCACCCGGATGGTGGGCGGTTTGATCATGGCGCACGGTGACGATCAGGGCATCCGGATTCCGCCGAGGGTGGCACCGGTCCAGGCCGTCGTCATCGCGGTGAAGGACGACACTCGGACGACAGCGGCGGCCGCACAGATCGTCGAATCGCTCTCGGGCGTAGGAGTCCGCACGCGTCTCGATGCCCGGACGACGCAAGGCTTCGGCCGGCGCGCCACCGAATGGGAGCTCAAGGGAGTCCCGTTGCGCATCGAGGTCGGCCCCCGAGACCTTGACGCAGAGCAAGCAACGGTCGTGCGTCGCGACGGCGGCGACAGGTCGGCGGTCTCGCTCGGCTCGATCGCGCACCGCGTACCGCTCCTGCTCGAAATGATGCATACCGAGATGATCGAGAGCGGGCACCGGCGTCTTGCTGCCAGAACGACGGACGTCGCTTCCGTTCAGGAAGCCCTGGAGGCAGCTCAGGGCGGTTTCGCCCGGATCCCATGGGAGATCCTGGGCGAGGAGGGGGAGACTACGCTCAACCGTCGAGCGGTGAGTGTGCGATGCCTCCAGACAGTCGATGGTTCGGTGCCCACAGCGTCGGCGGCAGATGATGACCTGATGGCGATTGTCGGTCGGAGCTATTAACTCTCCCACGGCCGGAAATCCGGCCCGAGCGCGCGCCCTCAGGCGATGACCTGCGCACGTCGGCCATGAGGTGGTGCACCCCCAGGGACTTGAACCCTGATCCAGCATCGCAGGTCTGTCATGTGGGACGAAAAACCACGGGAAACCGAGGACCCGGGATCACAGTAAGCGCCTCCGCTGACCGCCGAGTTGGTTCAAGTGTGGGCAAACCGAGGCCGGGGACGACCCGCCGTGGCTGTCTTGTCTCAAGACATCGGTGACAGTTCTGCACCAGGGCATCGGTGAAAGTTGGACAGTTCGTGAGCTTCGCCGCTCAGCGAGCCGTTGCTGACCACTGTGGTCTGTGGTCGCCGACTCTGGACAGGAGCCTGTCAACGCAGCTACAACTAGGCAGCCGCGCCGGCCGATCCCGATTCGGTCATCGCATCGCACGTGCCAATCGATGTCGAGCTCCGGCCGTGGCGCCCTGCCTTCCGGCAGGGATGTCAACCCGTCAGGGCGCTCGTGGCGAACCCGGTATCTTGGCTGGATGAAAGAGCTGGTGTTTGCCGGCCGTTCGCTGTTGGTAGGGGATGCCGCGGCCGATGCGGTGGTGGATTACACGGCGGTACTGGCCCGGACGGCCAGCGCCGACACCGTAGAGCTTAGAGCGGTTACCGAGGCCGGCAATCGGGTAGAGGCGTATCTCGTGCTGGACTCCGCGGCTCCCGTCATGGCGCAGACCGCGGATCACGACGAGCCGGAGCCGGACAACGCGCAGGTCGTCAGCTACATGCGTGCGGCGATCCACCGGCTCAACCCGGACGCCGTGGACTACGTTCTCGGCGCGCTCGACCCGCTCGAATAGTGCTCGACGCGCTGGAATGGATGGCTTCCGAGCGGGCGTTGGAACACTGAAATCGACACTCGAAAAGTGTCGCCCAGTCGCTGTGAGACTTTGTACCTGAGACAGGCACCTCCACCGGGGCCTGCCGTATGCCTTCACGCGTCCTTTACAGCGAACGGCGATGTGGGTGACCGCGGCGAAAGCGGTTGCCGCGAGGATGCCACCATCAGCTCTTCGGTCCCGATGGTCCGTGCGCTGACAGCGACTGCTGCGGCCAGCGCAACGACCGCCCCCACCTTGTCGGCAATCATCCAGTTGAGGCCATCGCTGCCCCGTGCGGGCTGGATGTTTGGACGTTCGAACACTGCGGTCGCATGGTTTGCACAGCCGGCCGGCGTAACGTCCGACCATGAATACGACTACAACAGCGGATGATGGGGATGTCGGCGTTCTTGGTCTGCGAACGGTGCTCGTGGGTTCGTTACCTCCGGCGCTTCTGACCGCAGCGGCGCCGGATCGGTACACAGTGGAAGCAGTCTTCACGCGTCGGCCTCAGCAGGACGAAGTGGCCGAGATCCTTGGCAACGACACCCGGTCCTTTCTGAGCGAGCATGGTCATCCAACCGTCGAATTGACCGTCTCCGATCGGCGACTGGGCATTGCGAACACGAACCTGCAGGAACTGCGCGACGGGCTCGCCAGCCTCATCGCCGTACGTCTGGCCGACATCAGTGCGCAGGTCAAAACGAAGCATGTGATCGCCGCCGCCCAGTCCAAAATCGCATCCGAACTTGAGTTGGACCGTGCGGCAGAAGTCGTCAGGCTCGCCGAGTCGGTGGATTTCTCGGTGCCTTCCTCACCTGCATCCACGGACTGAACGGGCGCATCCGGCACGGGTCACCGCTGTGTTGGTTTTGCGACCTCGATAGTCCCCTGCTGTCGTGCGGTGAGCAGCGGGCACTCGAAAGGGTAGCGCTCGCCGAGCCCGACCCGGTCGATGTAATGCAGCACGATTCCGTACGACTCGAAAAGCCCCGTTTGCGTATAGGGGACATCGTGCGCGGAGCAGTAAGCCCGAATGATGGGCGCGGCGCGGCGGAGGTGCGGCCGCGCCATGGAGGGGAACAGGTGGTGCTCGATCTGGTAGTTCAGACCGCCCATGGCGGTATCCAGGAGCGGGTTCCCCCTGATGTTGCGACTCATCATCACCTGGCGACGCAGGAAGTCCAGGCGCAGATGTGGCGGCACTAAAGGCATGCCCTTGTGGTTGGGCGCGAAGGACATGCCCATGTAGAACCCGAAGAGGCCGAGCTGTACGCCGAGGAAGGCGCACGCTATGCCCGGGGAGAGCACTAAGAACACCAGGGTCAGATAGCCGCCGATCCTGACGAGGATGAAGGTGATTTCCGCCCAGCGGTGGTCGATGTGGCCGCGGCTGAACATGTGCCTGACGCTGGAGGCATGCAGCGAAAGCCCTTCCAAAGTGAGGATCGGGAAGAAGAACACGCCCTGATTCGCGATGACCCAGCGGGCGAGGACGTTGCGGGCGAAAAGGCTGCGTCGCCGAGCGGCCTGCTCAGGCGTGAAAGAGATGACCGGAAGGTCAACGTCGGGATCTGAGCCGATCTTGTTCGGGTTCGCGTGATGCCGGGTGTGCTTATGCTGCCACCAGCTATAGCTCATCCCGATAAACAGGCCACCGAGAATGAGGCTAATCCAGTCATTCCACTTCCCAGATCGGAACATCTGCCGGTGCGCGGCATCGTGTCCCAGAAAGCCGATCTGAGTGAACACGATGCCGAAAGCGGCAGCGATGACCAACTGCCACCACGAGTCGCCCACGATCAGGAAAGCGGCGACACCACACGCGCAGACTACAGGGACGGCACAGAGTTTCGCCCAGTAGTAGCCATAACGTCGACGCATCAACCCGGCCTCGCGCACCTGACGGGCCAGCTCGGTGTACTCGCTCGCACTGCCAGCCGAAATTGCGGTGCTTCGTGATGATGTGCTTCGTATCCGGCCGCGGTTGCTGATGACCGGTTGTCCGGAATCGGTGACGTCCACAGGGACCGCCCCCTCAATTCACTTAGTGGTCGGCGCCGGAGACGCCCAACTCTCAAGCTACGCTGCGCGCCCGGATACCGGTTCTGAACTCACACTCTTCGCAGACTGCGTAGCCTGACGACTATGGCGGGCGACGATGCGGAGCGGCGATCGTGCCGCAGGCTGCCGTTGTGTTCAATCCAGTCAAGTTGTCCTCCACCAACTTGGATGCGCTGAAGGACGCTGTCAGCCGTCACGAGGTGAAACTCGGGTGGGGTACGACCACCTGGCACGAGACCTTCAGCCGATGAGGGCGGGCGAGTGTCGCGTGAAGCGAGTGCGTGTCATCCGAGTCCCGGAACCACCCTCCTGACCGGAGAGCGCAGACAAGCGCGTCGATGCTCAGGAACCCCTTGAACGCATGCAGTGCAAGGGGAAAGCTCGAAGTGACGGCCGAGGGCGGGTCGCAATAGTCCACGCCGGGAAGGGGAAGCGGATGACCGTATCGGTTCTGATCAGCGGCACGTTCGATGATGAAGAGACGGCACGTCGGGCGTTCGACGGTTTTCAGAGGTTGCACGGCGCCGCCCTGCTCAACCTCACCGGGCTCGCGTTGATCTTCGTCTCACGGGATGGGCATCTGGAGGTGGTAACGGCGCCGCACGATCCGGTCGCTCCGGAACGCGAAAGGGATGTTGTTTCCTTCGGGCAGATCCTCGGCGCTCTGCTCGCGGCTCCGCTGCTGGGCGGGACGGTGGGCGGCACGGCCGAAGCAGTGGCCGGCAAGGTCACCAGGAGCGACCTTTCCGCAAAAGGGCTGCGCAAGCATGCCGGAAAGATTCTGGCGCCCGGCAAATGGGCTGTCGTCGCGTACGCTTCGCAGGTGGCCGAGCAGGCGATCCGCACTGACCTCGAGAAGGACGCACCGAATCTCGCATTCTGGGAGGTCGAGGACGCAACCGCGGACACGATGTCATCAGACGCCGGCGTCCGGCCCTGAGTAACAGCACACAGGTGAGGATTGCTGGTAGGGCTTCAGACGAGTCCGCCGCTTGAACCGGCTCGTGGCATAGATGCCGCTTGCGGTTGGTGCCGGGAGAGCTGGATGACACCGTAGACGGCGAGGGCGCCGGCAATGAAGAAGACGATGTCGGCCCAGAGGGGTGCTCCCGCCGCTTCGCCGAGGACGATGATCCCGATGCTGACCCCGACGAGAGGATCGATGACGGTCAGGCCCGCTACGACCAGTTCCGGCGAGCCGGACGCGTACGCGATTTGTACGAAGTAGGAGCCGAGTACGGCCGCGGCGATGAACCCGGCGAGGCAGACGATGGTCAGCCAATCGGCTGGGCTGAGACGGAGCCCGTTGTCGATGATCGTCTGCACGCGGGTGATGAGCACCTTGGCGAGCGTCGCGACAAAGCCGAAGAGCACGCCCGCACCAGCGATATAGAACAGGCGGGTGAATCTGGCGCGGAAGAGCACAAAGCCGAGACCGAACAGCAGCAGGACTGCGGCCAGGATGATCGCCACGATCAGCAGCTGAGCAGCCGCGATCGGGATGGTCGTGGTGGTCAGCGCGGCGACCGCCACGAAGAGGCCCACGCCGCCTATGCAGTAGAGGATCGCGCGGATCGCTGGCAGCTTGAGGCGGATTCTGGTCAGTCTCGCGGTGATCAGGGCCGTGACAACCAGAGCGATCGCGCCCAGTGGTTGCACTACGGTCAGCGGCGCAAGGTACAGGCTGAAGAGCTGAAAGACGGTGGACAGCCCGAGCATGAGTGTGCCGATCAGCCAGGACGGCCGCCGGGCGAGCGCTGTCAACTGCCCCCAGCCCAGACCGGAACTGCGCGGGTCGGATCGCCCGTGGCTGGCCGCCGCCTCCCCTGCCTTAGTGACACCGTGCTGCTGGAGCTCGGCCCCGACGGCGAGGAATACCGAACCCACCAGCGCGACGGGGATGCCCGGAGATTGTGCCGGGGTCAGCGACACCACAACGATGCTCACCGGACCCGCTTCCCCGTCGATTCAGTGCTGCTGAACGCGTTCAGCGCCTCTTCGAGGCAGCCCGCCGGATGAACCCGATGATTGCCGTCGCGATGAAAAGCACGATGCCGATGATCGCCAGCCAGAGCAGACCCTTGAACGCGAATCCCACCACGGCGATGATCAACCAGATCACCAGCAACACGACCAGCAGTATCAACATGGGCACAACACTAAGCGAACAAAACCACGGCCACGAGGGCTGGACGCGCGCAAGGAGCCGTGCATACTCAACGAACCTCCGCTTCGAAAAAGCCACCCCAAACTGGTGTACAACCAAGCGACACGACACGCTCACTCTGCGTGTCCGCGGGGTCTGCTCAAACGAGGAATCCTGTAGTCGGCGCCCCGGATCCTGCCCAGGAGGGCACTGCCATTGAATCCGCCTAGGTCAACGGCAACGTGCTCCCACTCGCCCGTCGCCTTGGGGAGTGGTCGGCGAAGCGTTCCTCGAGACTGAGCCAACGGTAGAGGGGCGAAGACGACGGTGACACCACCATGGTGCACCCCCAGGGACTTGAACCCTGAACCCACTGATTAAGAGTCAGTTGCTCTGCCGATTGAGCTAGAGGTGCATGGTGCAGCTTCCACGAGATCAGCCGAACCGAAGCACAACGATAGCATCCGGCGAGGGTCGGGTGCCAATCGAAGCGGACCTGACGGCGGCCGCGATGCGAGAGGGTCAGGCGACGATCACGCCGGCGCGCTCATGTCGCCGACGCGTCCCCTGCCGGCTTGCTCGCGACCAGAGCCGGCCTGCTCGCGACCAGAAGCCTGGTCGGAAACCACGGGCCCGTCCACCACATGCGCCAGCCGAGCGGGCGCGTCTGCTCGACGTCCATTCCCGCCTCGCGCACGATGGCGAGGTACTCCGGCACGCGTTCGATGTCGACGATCACCAGTCGCCCATCCGGGCGCAGCACGCGCAGCGCTTCGAGCACTGCGCGTCGGCGCCCATCCTTCGTGCGTATGTTGTGGATGGCGAGGCTCGCCGTCACGAGGTCGAACGAC
>Ga0164242_10003993_pt1 | contig 16649 bp, 17 predicted proteins | sample OricomgcompostMG_FD_108783 | JGI IMG/M metagenome (GOLD analysis project Ga0164242, IMG submission 108783) | Miracle-Growth compost microbial communities from Emeryville, California, USA - Original compost - Miracle growth compost (MG) ...
CCTAGTAACTAACAATTGAGGTAAACAATGCCAAGTACAAGTGTAAAAATCAGACTAGAGAACGACTTGCAGATTAACGGCGTGAAAATCCCAGCCGGGACGCACGAGGTTACTCCGGCTCAGGCCGAAGACTGGACGCGCATTGACCGAGCGGCTTCACAGGAGGTCTTAGACCACCACCGCAGCTACGAAGTCAACGCCCAGACTTTGCGTAAAACCCTAGTGTCGAAATAAACAAGTAAGTGGCTTTAGGAGTTGCCGATGACCCAGCGACTAGGTAGCCATCGGCCAGAACCTAGAGGAAAATCCGGCAGCTCCAGCCTCAAAACAAAAAAATACCCCGCTTTTTATCCGTATCAAGATTTTGGCGACAGCCGGGAACTCAAATACTCGATAAGAAGCCTCCAGAACATTAAAAACTGGGATGGAAATGTCTATATCGCTGGTAGTAAATGTTCGTGGTTCAATAGCGCCATACATTTCTTGAGCGTCGAAAAAACCGACAAGACTAAATTCTTCGACTCGTCGCACAAAATTGCCACAGCCATCAGATCAAGGTTCATTAAGGGTGATTTTATCCTGATGAACGATGACTTTTTCGCAATTCGCCCGACAGAAGTAAAACACTTCATGGCTGGCGAAAAGAGAATTAGTGGCAGTGGTGAGTACAGGCAAGCTAGCCTAACCACACATGAGATAGTGGCCAGATATAACGTTAAAATACCGCTTGATTTCGAGCTGCATGTACCGATGCTCGCCAATGCCGGAAAATGGCTAGAGATATATGACAGCCTGACAGATCTTGAAAAGCAGTACGCCTCGATGAGGACACTGTACGGCAATCTGGCTCTAGCGGAAGAAGTCAAAACCAAAATCCCAGATAACAAAGTAAGTTCGCTGAAGAATCTTCTACCGGAGTGCGACTTTTTTTCGACCACCCGGTTCATAGATGAGATAACCGAGCTTTACCCGGAAAAGTCTAAATACGAAAGGTAATTATGGCTTTCATAAACCCACCTATCAAATTGAACCCTAAACACAAAGGCGAATTTACGGCTTGGGCTAAGGCGCATGGCTTTAGTTCGGTTCAAGCCGCCGCGTCGCATGTTATGGCAAACAAAGACAAGTACCCCAAGCATGTCGTCCAGATGGCTGTATTCGCTCATAACTTCGGTAAATAATCATGGCTAACAACACGATATATGTTAGAAAAGGCGAAAGTTTTGAGATAACCGTTACGACCGACGACACGACGGCCACCAGCGCCGTTTTGAAAGTCGGCACGGTCGGTTCAGACCCGCTGTTTACCGAAACGGCTACGCTGACTAACGGCTCCGGCACGATTTCGGTTACTTCGTCGGACACCGATCAGACTGTTGGCACCTATTCGTATCAGGTCAACATCGTATCTGACGCTGGCACGGATATTTTCCCCGACCCAACTAAAAACGACCAAGACCTACCGGATTTCGTCATAACTGAGGCATTTTAATATGGCCGTTACTATCAACCTATCGTCTGGTAGTAAGACTATATCTATCTCCAAGGTAGAGCGGCCTATTAACGTGTCGAAAGTTACGAGGCAAATCAGTTTGACCCATGTCGGCGCTCGGGGCAGCCAAGGTGAGCCCGGGCCAGCGGGACCGGCTAATTCTCTATCTATCGGCACTGTGACGACTGGCGATGCCGGTTCAAGCGCTAGCGCGACAATTACCGGCACGGCACCATCGCAGACACTAAATTTAACTATCCCTCAGGGCAATGTCGGAGCGACTGGTAGTACGGGCCCGACTGGAGCCACTGGAGCGGCTGCGACAATTACAGTCAACTCAACTACGACTGGCGCAGCTGGTTCTAATGCGTCCGTCACTAACTCCGGCACAACTTCAGCGGCTAAGCTTGACTTCACCATCCCTCGCGGTAATACCGGAGCCACCGGCTCGGCCGCTACTATCTCCGTAGGCACAACCAGCAACTTAGCGCCCGGCGCTGACGCTACGGTAAGCAATTCCGGAACCACAAGCGCCGCTATCTTTGACTTCGGCATACCACAAGGTGCTGTTTGGTACACCGGTTCGAGCGCTCCCTCAACTACTCATAATGATGGTGATTTATACCTAAATACTTCTAATGGCGATGTTTATAAGCAAGTTTCCGGCTCATGGGGTTCATCAATCGCCAATCTGACTGGCCCTACCGGCTCGGCCGGTTCTGCTTCCGGTTCTGATACACAAGTCCAGTTCAATGACGGGGGGTCATTCGCTGGAGACGCGGGGCTGACGTATAACAAAACAACGAACGCACTAACGGCTTCCGGTGGCTTTGTGGGAAATGCCGATACGGCTACAAAGTTGAAAACTGCTCGAACAATCGGTGGAGTTAGTTTTGACGGCTCGGCCAACATAAGCCTGCCCGGTGTTAATACGACTGGTACACAAGATACGTCAGGCAATGCCGCAACGGCTACGAAACTCGCCACCGCCCGAGACATAAACGGCGTGGCTTTTGACGGCTCGGCAGCGATTACGATTACTGACGACACCAAACAGCCCGCAATGATACCCGTTACGGTAACAACCGCTTACAATACGGCTACTAAAGTGGGTACAACCGATAGCGGCACATACTCTCCATCTGCGGGAGACATATTGTACGTCAACTTCACCGCAGGTTGCGCGGTATCATCCCCCACACTTAACATTGACGGCTCCGGCGCGAAAAACATTCGGGTCGGTACGGCGAACGTGACCACAACCTACCTGAACGCCACCTCGGGCATATATCTGCCGCTATTCTATGACGGCACCTATTACCAGTTGTATGGTTCCAGGGAGAACACGAACACAACCTACGCAGCCATGAGTGTGGCTGAAGGAGAAGCGGGTACGGCTACCACTTCTCGAACGGTCCGGGCCGACTATCTCCAAACGATCATCAATTATTACGTTGACCAAGCCCTGACCACGATGAATGCCGATGTGAGCTACGGCTGGCTCTAGTTACCCTTTCGTGCTACAATACGACCAGATAACTCTGAGTTAGCCAACACCACGGTGCAAAGAGCGAAGCTACTTTACGAACCGTGCAGCTTTATTCACCAAAACGAAGAGCGCCCGAGAACCAACAAAACGGCCTCATACCACGGCAACGAAAGTTTTAACCGAACTTTAATAACAGCCGTGGTTTTTTGATACAAAAATATCTTTGCTTCGGCTACCGGAGAAACGAGAGAAGGCTAGAGCTTTTGTAGTGTAAGGAAGTCAAATGAAAACGTGGCTTCCATCCTATCCGACGTGAATACGATATAGGAGAAAACCACTATGAACATTGTACCACAGGAGAGCCTCGTCCCGCGATACGCAACTTTGCTTTACCCAGTGCGCCAGAAACTTGATATAAGTTGGGCGGAATATGTTTACCTCGATATGGTTTACCACCTAGACAGAAATGGCTGGTGCTATAAATCACTAGAGAGTGTAGCCAAAGATATGGGAATGGCAAAAAGCGGCGTCGTCAAGATGAGAGAGCGCCTCATTAGCAAAAACTTGCTGAAAAAGTCCAAAAACGGACATGTAAAAACTACTGTTATGTACCACAAAGTGATACTTGCTGATAAAAGTTCGTACCACAAAGTGAACGAACCGTACCACAAAGTAGAACGTGGCGTACCACTAAGTGGTACTAAGAATAACAATAGAAATACATTAGAAAAAAGAACTGGAAAATATAAAGACGTTTCCTTAGCAGAAATGTACCGACAACACTTAAACGGTAAGTCGGAAGGAATTGCAAAAGCTCAGGTATCTTGCTAAAAGTAGGCTTTTGTGGTATCATCATCGTGTGAAAAGAGCGATGAAACCAGCCATTCTAAGCCTCTTAGCGGTGATTTTGCTCGTAGGTGGCATAGGAATCGGTTTTGCCCTGAAAAGCCAGCCTACAGCCTCTGTGAAGGCCGTAGCGCAAGCGCAGCCGCCAACTAGAGCTGAGCTTTTGAAGCTGGTCAATGAGCAAAGAGCTAAAGCTGGAGTTGCACCCCTAAAAGAGGACAAACGACTCGACTGGAGCGCCCAAGCCAAAGCCGATGACGAAGTAATATATAACTACTTCGGTCATTTCAGAGATGGTAAGTTTATCGGACAGCAGTTCATCGACGATACGGGGATAACCTGTACTTTAGATGACGAGAACTTACAGCGTGAAAACTACGGGCCAAATACAGCTAAAGCTGATGTAGCAAGCTGGATGACTAGCACACCACATCGTAAGGCTATACTTGACCCAAACTACACGCTCACAGGTTTCGGCATAGACAAGAACGAAATAGTCGAACACTTCTGCCAGCCATAGCTAGCTAGCCTCTCGTTTCTCCGACTTTCTTTGAAAGGAGAAACAAAATGGCATGGTACAACCCCTCAACATGGTCGGTCGTAGATTACGCCCAAGGACAGCGACCAGCAAATAGCGGTGGTCTAGGCGGTGCAATCGGCAGCTCACTACCGTTTGACCCAACGCCTGGCTTTAACATTGATGCTCACGCTGGCGGCGGCATACCCTTTGTCTCAAAAGGCAATGGGAGCACCGGTATGGCACCAACGTCCAGCGTTGCGCCAAAAACAAATGCTGGCCAAACCGGCTCAACCACCACCCCCCACCTCTTAGGCGACAGCACAACAGTCGCAGCTCAACAGGCGGCCGCTCAACAGGCAGCCAATGATGCGGCCTACAACACCTACAAAGGCTACGCCAACAATGACCTGTCTAAACTGCTAAGCCAGTACGGTACGGCAAAGAACCAGATTAACGACACATTTACCAAGCAGAACAACCAGCTGCAAAGCGGCTACAACCAGGCTCAGGCCGACAACCAGCAAGCTGTTACCCAGCAGAACCAAAACCTGGTCGATCAGACCAACGCTATCCGTCAAGGTGTTCACCACGCCTACCAAAACGCCATGAACATCTTGGGTGCTTTAGGTGCTGGCGGTTCATCGGCAGCCTTGCAGTGGGCACCGCATGCGGCTAGTGACTTCCAGAACATCCAAATTGGTGATGCCAACAAGAATACGGCGGCTAACTTGGCTTCTCTGGCAAAAAACTACGGTGATTACCTGAACGAGTACAAGCAGAAGAAGGAAGATTTGGTGGACAACCGTAACACCGCCCTAAACAACGCCCAGTCTCAGTACAACACCACTAAGGATAGCCTCAGCCGCATCATCGACAGCATCAACGCTCAGAACATGACGCCATCTGATGTGGCCACCAGCCTATCGGCCATCGAGGGCCAAATCCCGAACTTGGTTTACACCAAACCAACAGACATGGGTGTTACGCCAGTCTATAAAGCGCCATCACTAGCCAGCTTTGAAGCTCCGGCCCTGAAGGCTAACCTAACGACTGCCGTACCGGACAACTCGGCAGCTACTCCGGCAGCGTTGTACCTGGCTTCTCTGATGCCTCAGCAAAAGAAACAGCAAAACCAACCGCTACAACCGGTGGCTCAAACATCAACACTCCCCGTAGCTTAAACCAGAAAGGCGGCTAAGATATGGCAGGTTTTTTCGGCAGCTTATGGGGTGACGCGAAACGAGACGTATTCAACCCCGTAAGTCACGCAGCCGGTAATGTGGTACATGCCCTCGCGCCCAGCACGATAGAAAAGAGGGTAATAAAGCCTGTTGCCACCACCGTGCAACGGGACGTAATCCGACCAACTACAAACTTCGTATCAAACGAAGTAGCTGCTCCTGTCCAGCGTGATTTCGTGAAGCCTGTCTTAAACCTGCCCCAAACCGTTCACAACGACTTCGTTAGCCCGATAAATCGGGACTTCGTCCAGCCGGCGTTGCATTTGCCGCAAGTCGCCAACCGGGACATATTTAGACCTACCGTTAATCTGATCGAGCAGCGAAACCCCGGATTTGCCCCGGTTATGCACACTGTGGGCTCAGTTCTGGGCCGTACTGGTGTCGGGCTGGCCCAGACCGGCTCAGGTTTGTACGATATGGCGTCCCAACACACGCTCAACCCGAAGCAGACTTCTTTTGATAAGACGCTAAACCGGGCAGCGGTCGGCTTAGACACCTACGCCAAGAAAAATCACGTCAATCCGTTGGTATACCGAGGCGGTCAAGTTGCTGCGAACCTCATCCCAATCGGGTTGGGTGCGGATGCAGCTAAAGTTGCCTACCGTGGTGCCGAGGAGATACCTAAAGTCGGCAGAGCCACTCAGAATCTGATGGAACGGGGCGCGGCCGGAAGGATTGCGGCTAAGACTATCCGAAACGCAGCCAATCCGAAGCTGGCAGGAGCAAATGCCGCTTTTACTGGCTACACGGCCGGACAACAGGCGGCCAAGGGTCAAAAAGTTACCCCACTTGATACTGCCGCCAACTTCGGTCTTGGGCAGCTAGGGCTGCCTTTGGCTGGTGCAACTGCACATGAGGCCGCGCAGCCTGTCTTAAACCTCACAAAAAATGCCATAGCTAAAAGCGCCCAAGCGCTGCACGAAGTGCCACGCTCATTCACCGGTGTTGCCGAAAAGCACCCTGCGGTGATGCAACTGGACGACCATCTAGGTCTTTTGCGTAAAGCTGATGACAACATGGCGGCCAGGGGTCTGTCGCCTAACAATGCAGCCCGGATAGCGAACCGTAAGGCGCAAGCCCTCACCATACAAGCGCGTAATGAGGCCATGAAGAAAATCAAGGAAGGCGGCTATCTATCTATTGGCGGTAACGGCAAACTAACGCCCGAACAGTACCGTGCTGAGCTGAAAAAACGTCTACAGGCTGAGTTGGAGGACTATCGAGCGAACCAACAGCACTACAGAGCTAAAGACATATCGCGTAATACTAACACTAGCCCTGGCACAAAGAACTCGGCTACCTCTGTTGCAGAAAAGCTATTCAAAGAGTACGAGAAAAACCCCGACAAGTTTATAGATAAATACGGCCTTATGCCGCCGGAGCTTACAAAAGCCCCATCCAGCGCAAGCCGAGCTTTACCTCGTAATACAAAATCTTTACCTTCAGGACAACGATCAGCCGCGCAACGGCCAACCAATACAGCCAGCGAAAGCCTTTCGGAACCGGCGCTTCAGAATACTTCATCTAAGCCTAGTGTAGACCCCCTCGCAGCCCTCAAGCAAGAAGCTCTGAAGTATAAGAGTGCAGATGAGTTTGTAAACAACTTGCCGACTCATGGCGCTCCAGCCGAACACATAGACTCAATGATTAAGAATGGCTACAAGGGGCAAGGCAACTTCCACGATGGCGAAATCAGGGGCATGATGACCGCTGGTTTTGACTCTGTTGATAAGAACTATGGTAAGAGCAAACTCGCTACTATTCCAAAACCTGACGCTAAGGTATTGCGAGGCGAAGAAGCTATAAACTTCCTCAAGCAATTCCCGACCGATATGCCGAACCGGGGCGAAACTATTACACAAGCACTTCGTAAAGGCGGCTACGACGCTATCGCACCGGCCTCCGACCGTTCAATGGTATGGATTAACCCTGATAAAGCACAGTTCGTTAAGCTTCCTGATACCAAGCAGCAACTCACCGACCTCTACAACCAAGCCCATGCAGAGACAAGGGGCAATAAGACTTTCAAGCAAATACATGACGAGCAAATGACAGAGAGAGCGCTTCAGCAAGAATATGAGCGAGCAAAGAGCGCAACCCCTCTATCTTCAGACGAATTGAAGTCAGTCAGAGAATTGTCGAACGAGTACATTGAGAAGTTACAGAATAGTAAGAGTTTGGAAGAAGCCAAAAGACTTAACAAAGAGTTTATGGACGCTACGAGCAAGTATGACGACGGTTCAAGACAAATCACAGGCGACTACAATAACGTGGTTAACTCTGTAGATGACGCATACATGGCAGCTAGAAAAGCCCATAGAAGCGGGCAAGCCCATGCAGAGGCTAAGGCTGCTCCCGTTACCAAAAAAGCTAGTTCACCAAGAAAAATTGGCAAAGCACTTGGGCTTACCGATAAACAAATGGCTGAGGCTAACCGTGCAGACCGTGAGCGACAACAAGTATCACAAGACCTATCAGGCCGCCTGCCGCTGAAAGAATCAAAACAGCCAAAAAGCCGTGTAGCAAACTCTGCAAACCTCCCCAAAAACCGTCAGGATCTTTCGGGCCTTCCAAAATCCACCGTGAAACGGGGTGCTTCTGCTGGTAACTCATCTGGTGGGAAGTATACCACCAACGCTACGAAAGTAAACATAGCCGAAGTCAAACCCGGCGACTATGAAAAAGTCCGTAGTAACGCTCAGCTAGTCCAGACAGTTGTACATAACCACGCCCAGAGCGTTATTCATGCCCTGCGGCAGTTGTCTAAAGCCGAGCGCTCGGAGTTTTGGCATAAGGTTGAAGACCCGAACTTGCCACGATCCGCTAAGATGCAGACTGCCATCGATAGGTGGCAACGGCTAGCTGATACCGTTCACGCCACGAGCCATGCGCTCGGTGGTGATACACCATACCGGGTAAACTATGCCCGGCACAACTGGGACTTGTCCGACCCGGCCCAAAGAGAGCTGTACGAGCAACTACTCAAGCAAAAAGTCAGTGATACTAACTATAACCCAGAGAACTTTAAGGGGCTAGATAACAAACCACGGGCCTTTGACACTATAAAAGAGGGTGAAGCCGCTGGGTTTAAGCTCAAAAGCAATAACCCGATTGACGACATAGTGGATTATGCCAACAAGTCAAAACGGCAGCTCAAAACCCAGGCCATTGCTAAGGGCATGCAAGAGGCCGAGGAGAATATACCGTTAGCCGATAAATCCGAAACCCAAAGTATCGGCTATAAAAAGTCTATCGAAACGACCAAACAGGGCGTGAAAGAGCTTAGGGCGCTGTTCCCACCACCCAAGAGCGATAATGGGCTGCTGAAACGCTACCGCGCACTAAACCACGGGGCCAAGCGCGTATTGCTTGGCATATCTCAGTTCCACCCGATTAACATTAATATGCAAGCCGCACCAGCCCTGGCCTTACGCGGCCACCCAATCATGGCGGTGCGTGGTCTAATAGATAGTGCTGCCGCATTAAACAAAAACTACTCCGATAAAATAATGGAAAACGCCCTAAAAGACGGCACGATGGAAGATGCGGCAAGAATCGGTACGCCGATAGCCACTGGCAGCGATTTTGCTACGGGCAATAAGGTTGATCTCAAGGCCGGTTTTGGCGAACGAGCAGTGTTTGAGCGACAGCTACCGGCTATGCACATCCAGATGGTAAAAGGTGTTGTGGCTGACCTCAAAAAACGCGGCATTTCACTAGACAGCCCAGAAGCTCGCAAAGCCGGTACCGAGATTAACCAGATTATGGGCTATGTAAATACTGAGCTACGCAACCTCAGCCCAACCGTTCAGAGAGGGCTTGGCGACGTGGCTTTAGCGCCGCAGTTTACTCGCTCTAAGTGGGAAGTCTTGGGGGATGCCTTTAACCCGAAAAATGCCGGCACACTACAAGGTAAGTATGCCAGGGATGCGGTAGTTGGTAAGTATGCTGCTGAGGCCGCTATAACGCTGGCGCTGGGCGCTCTGCTCGGCCAAAAGAGCGACAATATCACCGACACCCTAATCCGCACCCTCATTCACCCGGCGGTACCGACACCCTTTAAGGATAAAAAAGGTAACACGATCGAACTTGGACTGCCGCAAAACTATCTGTCTGAAGCTGCTGGGTTGGGACTGAACTATACGCGCGGTAAAAACGGACGGTTACAAGTGTCGGCTAATCTAAATGGCGTTCCGGGCAACCTAAAAGACTATGGGAAAAACCGGTTAGCCATTTTACCTAACGATACGCTCAAAGTACTTACCAATACAGACTTTGCCGATAAACCACTCTACAACCCAACATCGTCTACTGGCGACAAGATTGCGCAAGGCGCAACAACGCTCCTCACGGGACATTTACCAATCGGTTTACAGGGCCTAGCCTACACCAAGGCTGTAAATAAGCATCTGCCCCAGAATATCCAAGACGTGCTTAATAACGCTAGCCCCGGCTCCAACCCCATCCTGAAATCTGTCGGTAGTTCATTCGGCCTGAACCCTCGCACCGACAAGACTGTTGGCAAGGGATTATCTACTTCACGCTACTTCGGCGCATTAGATGAAGCCAAACACGGCCTAAACCGGCAAGCTGCGGATGCGATAGATATTTATACCGGTGGCAAAAAGAACCCTGTTACCGGTAAATACGACATTACACCGAACGCCAACGATAGCCGCGCCAAGGCTACCGTACTACTGCAAAATCCCTCGGCTATCGACCATCTCATTAAGATGAACCAGACCCTATCAAAAGAGGGCGAAAAGGTTGATCCGCTGTGGCTACAGTCGAAGCAGAACATCACTAAATATCTGCAATACCAGGCTATGCCACCAGCCAGCGCCGACAAAACTGACTGGATTAACAAGAACAAGTGGTACAGTGGCGTAGCCAAACAGCGCGATACTTTCTTTAACTCCTTGCCATCCGGCGATCCGAACAAGCCTAAAAACCCCTACGCATACCCAGAAGCTGATGCCCAAACCCAGAAGGACATGGACACATACTCATCGCTGACTAATTCTGATGCAAAAGGCACTTTCCTAGACAGCCACCCGAACCTCATAAAGCAATGGGACGCTATTGCCAATTACAATAACGAACTTCGGGCTGCGCAAGGCTATGCGCCGCTTAAAAACTACCCCGAGCCAGACGCTAACACACAGAAGTTCATGGATACTTACAACGCGGCTGATAAGGCTACCCGTAAGTCAATTCGTAATGCCAACCCCACCGCTTATCATAAGATGATCGCCTTCTACGATAAGCTCGACTTGTACAACATCAATAAACAAGGCGCTTTAGGCCAATTACAGGGTGAGCCAGACTACACCAACAAATCAGCCAAAGCTATAAAGAGCATTGGCGAGGACTTTTATGTTGACCAAAATGGCAACTATCACTTAATCCCTGCTGGCTGGATGCTGGGGCTCGGCAGCGGCTCTAGCTCCGGTGGTAGCACAAGGACACCAGCGCAAAAGTTTGCATACGGCAACCTGAAAATCCTAAACGCTGCCAAGCCAGCGAAATATGTTACGGCCGATGCCTTTAAGCCGGTAGCCCTCCCAAGGTTCGTAACTCCGCCCACCAAAAAGGGCTACGTCCCCAGAAAGGTCAGCTATGCGCCCACAGTTAGCGTAAAGAAAGCTCCCTAGCTTTTCACGGCCCAAAGTGGTACAATTCAGGGTAAGAAACGACATCTAGCCAACAAAACGGTGATGTTCGGGCAGTAAACAGCCCGGCTCGCCGTTTTTTGGTTAGGCCCTCTTATCACAACCGATCAGCTGGTCAACAATGTACTCATCACCGCCAAGGGTAATAACCCCTCGGCTACTTTTGGTGACAAGAATTATTCCAAAGTCCTGACCCTGGCCAACATGAACATCGACGCCTGGGCGAAAGAGGCCGACTGGACGAGTTTATACGAGACTGTACCGATCGGCACGATTAGCACGACTGACACCTACGATTTAGACGACTCCATCCGGGTAATCTCCCGCAACCCCGACGACTTTATCCAGATAGTTACCGACACCACGACCATCAACTACACGCTGGTTGACCCCAGTGAGCTGAAACGCTACCAAAACGGCAAATACTGCGCCAAAGTTGGCAGTTCGCTCAAGTTCAATAAGGCTTTTACCGCTGATGACCCCGAATACGGGGGCACCATCAACGTACCAGCTTATACCTTTGCCGATCATCTCGTAAAAGCCACCGATACCGTACCCATCGATGACCCCAACTGGCTGGTGCAAAAGACGGCTGCTGACTGGGTGTTGACCGACATTACCCAGAAGGTGAACTATGACCCGCTGCTGGCGGCCGCTAACGACCTGATGGCCGCCATGCTGAAAAACAACAGCCCACAGCGCTCGGTTATGCCCCTACGGCCCGTGACAACGAATATGAGGAGCTGGTAATGCTCAAAGCTGGCAAGACCAACTTCAATACTCCCAAAATCTCTACCGTTTCAAATAACGCGTGGATGGCGGGTGTCGTTACGGCCCTCGATGACGGCCGTGTGCCGATAAAGGGGCTGCTGTCGGCTAACAATATGATACTGACCCAAGATGGTGTCATCACGGTGCGCCCCGGGCTTGCCAGATACTTGCCCGCGCCCACTGGAACGGTACTCGGGCGCACATTCTTATTCCAAAGCACCGGCTCATCCCCTGAAAACTGGCTGATAAATCTCCAAAAAGATTCCAGCGGGGTCGTCAAAGCCTATGTCGCTAAACCATCTGACACAACGTGGACGGTTTGCAACGGTGGCGACGATATTACCTTTGATGCGAATAGCTACGGCCGGTTTTTCCAAATCGCCGACAAGATTATGATACTGACCGGCCACGACACGCTGGCCTATTTTGATATTTCAACCGTAGCCACTACCCCGACAGTGGTCCAGTATGAAGCGATAGCTGATGTCGCCCAACCCACCGGCATAACGAACTCCGGTACGACTGACGTAACCACCGGTACGAGCCTGCCGTATACGCTCTACTACGCCATTACCGCTAACTCGTCGGTTGGCCAGACGACCGGCACGGCTAAATCCATCGCCGTGAATACACCTCGTAACACCTGGGACCCGACCAAAAACGGCTTGAAAATCACCTGGACGGCCGTTACCGGAGCCAAGAGCTACAACATTTACTGCGCCGTAACGACTGACGGTACCAGTAACCCCCAGCTGTTCCTGCTAGCCGGAGGTATCAGCGCCGATAACACCTCCTATGTCGATAACAACTCCCTTGGGCTATCTTCGATCGTCGAAATGCCCACCACCAACTCGACGGCCGGCCCGATATGTACTTACGGCACGGAGATTAACGGCCAAGCGTGGCTGTGGGGCGACACGACCGATCAATACATGGTGCGCTTTGGTGGCACCTACGGCCACGAGCTGGACTTTTCGGGTGCGAATAACTCCGGGTTTGCCCATGTCGGTACGGGTGCGAGTGAGCGCCCGATGTGCGTCACGAACTTCCGCAGCGGCCCCGGCGACCCCGAAATCAAAGTTTTGTCCTCGGATAATGTCAGCGACGGCAAGCGCTACACGCTGACGAACCAGAATATCTCTATTGGTGACGAGTCAACCTTTTTCTGGCAGGTCAGTGAAGATTACGGCAAGACCGGCACACCTAGCCCTGATGCCGTGATTACCTATGGCAACTCGTTGTACTTCCCGGCCCGTGGTGGCTTCCAAACGACCGGCACGAAACCTCAACTACAGAACCTACTGGACACCGAAACATTTACCGACAGTATTCTCTCCGACCTGAACTCGATTACCTGGAGCGCCATGGATAAGGCGGTCGGGCTGGGTCTTGAGGGGCGCTTATATTTCTGCCTGCCAATCAACTCGGACAGCAATAACCAGATTTGGGTATGCGACCTAGAGCGCCAGGGGGCTTGGATGAAGCCGTGGAACATTGCGGCCGATGACATGTTTGTTGTCCGCGATAGCGATGGGCGTACCCACCACGTCGTGCTGTCTAATAACAACTTTTACGAACTCTCAACGGCCACCAAGTCGAACGATGACGGCACGGCCTTTATTTCTTCTGGCGAAACCGGCCTTAACTACTTCGACGAAGATGGCGAGGAGTGGTTCAACGTCATCCGGTTCGATGTAACCATTCTGCGGCCGCGAAAACACGCCAACTTCACGTTTTACGGCTATACCGACTCGAACAAACTGGAACCGATTGGCACGGGCAGCTTCGACGAAGACGTGGTTGCCGATACCGGCTATGGCTGGGGTGAGGCGGCCTGGAGCGACAACGCCTGGAGTGAAACGAACGCCGTACCAGATATTCAAGCGGTGCCGTCACTGAAGATTCCCATAGAAATCGGCCAAGACCTTCTGTACTGGCAGATGAAGTGGGATGCGACCGCCTCGGGTGCCGATTACAGCATATCCAAGGTAACGGCAGTCGGCATGAACATCGGCATAAAGAACTAAGGAGTTAAAAATGGCAGAGTATTTTACACAAACTAGAGGCACGGGCGGCAACGCCACGGCCACGACCGTATCGACGGCACGATCAATCGGTGGCGCCTCGCTTTCCGTAGACAGTCTTAATAACTGGTCACCCACCACCGGAAACAAGGTGCATTTCATTACCTACAAGAAGAAATCTGATGGCACGAAAGACAATTCTACCCAGTGCGACTGGTCGGCCGTTATACCCGCAACCGGCACGACGCTGACCTCTCTGACACTGCTTAACGGCAGCGATGCCGGCAACGATGTCGGCGACTTCGTCGAGATGGCGCCGACGGCTTCATGGGCCGAGGATTTGTATAAAGGACTAATCGCTCAACACAATACCGATGGTACGCACAACGCTGCAGCCGCAGCTACTATAGCAGCCAATCTCCCGGCCGGGTCGGTGGCTGGAACGGCGCTAGCTGATGACGCTGTAACGCCAGCTAAGTGGACTAACCCCTACTACTTCCAAGCCCGGCTTGCGGCCGACCAGACCGGCGTTGCCGACAACGTACTGTCACTGGTCAATATCAACAGCGTTGACTTCGACCCTAATTCCAACTTCAGCACCTCGACGCACAAATACACGGCCCCGATCAATGGCGTGTACTTCATAAGCGCCAACGTTTACTTCTCCGGTTCTTCGATGTCTGACATTGAAATAGATGCCCTCATCAACGGCGCTACCGACTTGATTCTATACAAGAGCTATCACGGCGGAATCGGCGTCAGCATACCGTTCGGAGGCGCGCTGGTAGCCCTCAACGCCGGTGACACCGTGGAAATACGCGCCAAGGCCAACGTGTCGTCTGGGACAGTCACATTTGTGGCCGGCCACACCCGATTTTCGGCTAACTTAATACAGGCGACATGATGGCTGAGGGTGGCGTAGCACTGGCCGCAATTGAGAAATCGAAGAAATGATAACACTATGACATCACCTAAAACCAAAGAAGAATTAGTAATCGAGAATGCTCTCTTGAAGCAGAAGGACGCTATTAAAGATGACTTCCGGGCAATCCTTAAAGAAGCCCTGCAACCCCTCATGGAAGCCCAAGAAGCACAGCGGAAGATAAACCAGACTGTCGCTACCAAAATAGGAGCACTGGAAGACCGTTTGGACAAAATCTGGCTCAAGGTATTCAGTGTCAGCGCCGTCATCGGAGCAGTTGTTACTTTAATAGGCTACTTCGTAGCTAACGCAGGAGGCAACTAATGTACGAACAACTAAGACCAGCCAACCCTAACATACCCGGCGAAAGCGGCGGATGCCTAAAATACGTCCGCCAAGTCTTCGGTGTAAGTGCCATGTTCTATTGGGCGTGGACGGCTTGGCTGAGGGCTAAATACAAACACTCTACACGGGTCATGCCTAACGTACCTGTACCCGTCTGGTTTTCCTACAGGGTATTCATGGGTCACGTTGTCGCCTACATTCCCGGCAAAGGTTTCTATTCGGTAACTAAATACGGGGTCAAGTGCTTCAAGACCATAGAAGAAGTAGAGAATTACATTCACTGTAAGTTCGTCGGTTGGACTGAGGATATTGACGGCGTAAGGGTGTGTGAGCCAGCCCCAACCCCTAAATTCAAAATGCCTAGACTCGGCAGCGAAATCCAACTTTTACCGAAAGACACCCGCACAACTTTCAAGAATGGAACCACCACGGTAGCCGGACATATCGACGTTACAGACAATACCTTTCTATATAAGGTCCGAGGTTACGACAAGCGGTACAAGAACCGCATCATCATCAATTCCAAGTCAGCCGGTGGTAATGGTGTAGCGCTCGCTTTGTACTACACCAATGGCAAAAAGATCGCCGGTTGGAAACAAATCTAAAGGAGTAATCATGCTCAACAAACTAAAACAACTCGCAAAGACAATCTGGGCCAACGATTTTGTCCGGCGCATCGTACACACCGCTTGGCAAGCCGCTGCCGGTGTCCTACTGACCGGCTTGTTGGCTGCTCATAGCTCGAACGATGTAAAGGTCGTGCTCGTGGCTGCCACCGCTGCCGCGCTGAGTGCCGTTAAGGGCGCTGTCGTCGCCAAGGTTCGGAGCTAACAATGGCCCGGGGGGTGTGTTCGCCGGAACAACGGGCGAACTGCCCTCTGTTTGACCACTTTTCGGACAACGACCACATCGTTCCCCAAAGGTATCGCAAGGTCAGTTGGCTACTCAACAAGTACATCTCCACTCCGGACAACCAACAACAGCTCTGCCGCTGGGAACACGAACAAAAGACCGAATCGGCCGCCGAGCTGCTGGAGAACTGCCAGCCCGAGGAATCATTTATGGTCGATGCCGTCCGCCGGGCCTATGAAGCCGGGAAGGTTCCCATGAACCGGCAAGACCTGACCCGCTTGCATAACTACGAACTACGGGGCGAAACGGCATGACCGACGACCAACTCTTAACCCTTATCCGCCTAGTCTGTGACCGCTTTGTCGGTTACACCCCGGACGAACGGATGCTGAGGCTCTTAATCGCCGATTGGAGGCGAACTCATGGCAAAGGCCAGATGGACCGATGAACACCTCTGGAACCTACTGCACCTGGC
>Ga0164242_10003994_pt1 | contig 16647 bp, 13 predicted proteins | sample OricomgcompostMG_FD_108783 | JGI IMG/M metagenome (GOLD analysis project Ga0164242, IMG submission 108783) | Miracle-Growth compost microbial communities from Emeryville, California, USA - Original compost - Miracle growth compost (MG) ...
ATCAGGATCAGGAGACCGTCTCGCGGGCGCAGCCGCTGTGGAGCTTCACGATCCAGGCGTGCCTCGACGACGAGCTCGGCACCTGCGGCGACGCGATCCCGGCCGCCGAGACGCTCCAGCTGCGCGACGGCTGGAAGGGCATCGCAAGCGGCTCCGGCTATTACTACTACTACGCCGAGGACTTCGCCTCGATCGCCGCGCTCAGCGTGCCGCCCGTCGGCACGCCGCTCCAGGACGAGGACGACGTGCCGTCGCCGTCGCCGTCGGTGCCGGCCCTGCAGGACTGAGCCCTGGTAGAATCGTCACCGCTCTCCCGCAGGCGGCGAGCAGGCGCCCAGGTGAATGGACGGGCGCATCCGATCGGCCGGTGGCTCCGCGATCCGCGTGAGCCGCTCGCGCCCCCACCGACAGGCACCGAATACTCGTGACGTTCGCAGAACTCAATATCGACCAGGACATCGTCGACGCGCTCGCGTCGAAGGGCATCATCGAGCCCTTCCCGATCCAGACCCAGACCATCCCGCTCGGCCTCGAAGGCCAGGACATCATCGGTCAGGCGAAGACCGGCACCGGGAAGACGCTCGGCTTCGGCATCCCGATCCTGCAGCGCCTCGGCACCGAGCCGACGCCGGGCGTCAAGGCCGTCGTGGTGGTCCCGACCCGCGAGCTGTGCATCCAGGTCGCCGAGGACCTCGAGCTGGCCGCATCGAATCGCGCCACGAAGGTCGTCGCGATCTACGGCGGCAAGGCCTACGAGGGTCAGGTCGAGGCGCTGAAGGACGGCGCCCAGGTCGTCGTCGCCACCCCGGGCCGACTGCTCGACCTCGCCCAGCAGCGGCTCATCTCGCTCGGCGAGGTGTCCGAGATGGTGCTCGACGAGGCCGACAAGATGCTCGACCTCGGCTTCCTGCCCGACATCGAGAAGATCTTCTCCCGCGTCCCCGAGGTGCGGCACACCATGCTGTTCTCGGCGACGATGCCCGGCCCGATCATCGCGCTCGCCCGGCGGTTCATGATCCGGCCGATCCACATCCGCGCCCAGGACCCCGACGAGGGCCTCACCCAGGCGAACATCAAGCACATCGTCTATCGCGCGCATTCGCTCGACAAGGACGAGGTGATCGGCCGCATCCTGCAGGCCGCCGGCCGCGGCAAGACGGTCATCTTCACCCGCACCAAGCGCGCCGCCGCACGGCTCGTCGAGGAGCTCACCGACCGCGGATTCCCCGCCGCCGCCGTCCACGGCGACATGTCGCAGGAGGCGCGCGAGAAGTCGATGGCGTCGTTCCGCGCGGGCAAGAAGGAGATCCTCATCGCGACCGATGTCGCCGCCCGCGGCATCGACGTCGACGACGTCACCCACGTCATCAACCACACCGTGCCGGACGACCACGACGCCTATCTGCACCGCGTCGGCCGCACCGGTCGCGCCGGCAAGACCGGCATCGCGGTGACGTTCGTCGACTGGGACGACCTCCACAAGTGGAAGCTCATCGACAAGGCGCTCGAGATGGGCATCGCGGAGCCGCTCGAGACCTACTCCTCCTCACCGCACCTCTACACCGACCTCGAGATCCCGGAAGGGACGAAGGGCCGGCTCCCCGGCTCGCATGCGCCCGCGGTCCGCGATGCCGGTGCGCGGTCGGGCGAGCGACGTGAACGGGGCGGTCGCGACCGCCAGCGCAGCCGCGGTGGCAGCGGCTCGGGCGGCGCGGCGACCGACCGCGAGGCGAAGCCAGCCGCCGAGCAGCACGGCCACGACGGCCGCGCCGACCGGCCGGCGCACGAGCCGAAGACCGAGGCGCAGCCGACCGCCGACGGCGCGCCGCGCAAGCGCCGCCGGCGCCGCCGTCGCGGCGGCAGCACCGCCGAGGCCGCCGCGCAGTAGCGCGACCCTCCACTGCGCGAAGTGTGCGACTCTCGGCCCGAATCCCGCCGATTCGACGAGGAAACTGCACACTTCGCCACTGACGTAGCGCGCTGAGAGCGGCCCGTCGGCACGCTGGCATCGGCACGCCGGCCCGCTGCCCCGGCCTACCGGGCCGCGCGCTCCAGGATGCGGGCGAGCTGCCTCGGCGCCGTGGTGTGCTCGCCGAGCCGGTTCGGCTTGCCGGCACCGTGGTAGTCGGACGATCCGGTGACGATCAGGTCGTACTGCTCGGCCCAGGCGCGCCACCTCGGCAGCCGTTCCGGCGCGTTGTCGCGATGATCGAGCTCGAGGCCGGCGAGGCCGGCGTCGACGAGCTCGCGGATCCGCCGGTCGTCGAAGAGCGTCGACGGTCCGCGCGCGCCCGGGTGGGCGATCACCGGCACGCCGCCCGCGGCGACGATGAGCTCGACCCCGCGCACCGGCAGCGGGGCCCGGTGCGGCCGGTAGTAGCCGCCCCGCCAGTGCAGGATGCCCTGGAACGCGGCGGTCCGATCGCTGACGATGCCCTTCCGCACGAGCGCATCGGCGATGTGCGGCCGGCCGATCGTCGCACCCGGGGTGGTCTCGGCGAGCACGTCCGCCCAGCTGATCGGGTAGTCGCGGGCGATCCGCTCCACCATCGCCTCCGCCCGGCCGAAGCGCTCCTGCCGGATCCGGGCCATCTCGGCGACGAGCTCCGGCGAATCGGGGTCGACGAGGTAGCCGAGGACGTGGACGCTCGCGAACTCGAGCTGCGTCGACAGCTCGACGCCCGGGATGACGGTGAGGCCGGTGCCCCGTGCGGCATCGATCGCCTCGACCCAGCCGGCCGTCGAGTCGTGGTCGGTGATCGCGACCGTGCCGAGGCCGGCCTCGATCGCGGCCGCGACGAGCTCCGCAGGCGTCTCGGTGCCGTCCGAGACGGAGGTGTGGGCGTGCAGGTCGATCGGCCGCGGACGGCCCGCCGCCTCGCTCACCGGTCCCGCTCCCGCATTCGGCCAGCCTATTCGGCTACGCTCGCCGGGCCATGTTCGGTCGTGTCCTCGCTGCGGTGATCGTGCTCGCCGTCGCACTCGTCCTGCTGGTCATCGGCTGGCCGCAGCTGCTCGGGCTCGAGCAGGTCGACGGCGTGCTGCAGGTGGTGGCGCTGCGGGGTGCCTGCGCGCTCATGGCGATCGTGCTCGTGGTCTTGCTGCTGCTCGCGATGGCGGCGGCGCGGCGCGCCCGGCGGTTCCTCGGCGCCTTCGTGGTGCTGCTCGTCGCATTCATCGCCCTGCAGGGGGTCGCGCTCGGCTCGCGGGGGCTCGTGCCCGGCTCGATCGCCGCCGCCGGCGACACCACGATCACGGTGCTCTCCTGGAACACCAAGGGCGGCGCGGTGCCGGCCCAGGAGCTCGCCGAGCTCGCGACGCAGAGCGAGGCGGATGTCATCGCGCTCCCGGAGACGACGGCGCGCTATGCCGGCGAGGTGCGGGATCTGCTCGTGGCGGCCCGCGGCGAGTGGCAGCTCTTCACCGCCGCCTACGACGAGATCTCGCCGGCGCGCTCCACCTCGCTGCTCGTCTCGCGGCGGCTCGGCGCCTACACCTCGAACACCGAGCAGGCGACCACCGGCCAGCTGCCGAGTGTCGTCGCGATGCCGGCGGACGGCGACGGGCCGACGATCGTCGCGGTGCACGCGGTCTCCCCCACCGATCCGACCACCTGGCGCAACGACATCGCCTGGCTCGCGGACGCCTGCGCGGCGGGGGACGACGTCATCATGGCCGGCGACTTCAACTCGACGATCGATCACTGGGCGCACCACATCGACACCTCGGTGCCGCGAGCCCGGCTCGGCGCCTGCCTCGATGCGGCCGAGGCCGGTGGTCAGGGCGGCCAGGGCACCTGGCCGACGAACGTGCCGGCGCTGCTCGGCTCGCCGATCGATCACGTCCTCGCCTCGGCCGGCTGGCGCTTCGTCGGCTTCCGGGTGATCGGCGCCGAGGACGACGCCGGCAGCGACCACCGGCCGATCCTCGCGCGGCTCGCCGCGGGCTGAGCGGGCTGCCGGTCGGAGGCGCGAGAATAGCGGCATGAACGAGGTGCCCGCGCAGTCCGTTCGCGTCCCGGAGCGACCCCGGGCGACGGAGAACCGATCCACCGTGCCGCAGACCGGCGAGTTCGCCGAGTACATCGCCTCCGGCTGGGCGGAGCGCCCCGCCGCCGCGACGGAGCCCCGCGAGGTCGCGTCCTTCGCGGCCGAGCGCCGCGCCCGGATCTCCGCGCTGCACCCGGGCCGGCGCCTCGTCATCCCCGCCTCGCCCGCGCGGGTGCGCTCGAACGACACCGACTACGCCTACCGCGCGCACAGCGCCTTCGCCCATCTCACCGGCTGGGGAGCGGACACCGTCCCCGGCTCGGTGCTCGTGCTGGAGCCGGCGGCGGACGGCGGGCACGTCGCGACGCTGCACCTGCGCGAGGCGGCCGGTCGCGACGCCGACGAGTTCTACGCGAATCCGGAGATCGGCGAGTTCTGGGTGGGGCCGCGGCCGACGCTCGGCGATGTCGCGACGGAGCTGGGGCTCGCGACCGGCTCGCTCCGCGACTTCCTCGACGGGGGCCTGGCGGGGCTGGACTGGAGCGTGCCGACCCTGCTCGTGCGCGACGCCGACCCGGCGCTCACCGCGAGGATCGATGCGGTGCGCATCCCCATCACGCGGCCCGGCGACCCGGATGCCGACGCGGCGCCGAGCGATGCGACGCTCGCCCGGGACCTGTCCGAGCTGCGGCTCGTGAAGGACGCCTACGAGATCGCGGAGCTGCGTGCGGCGATCGAGGCGACACGGATCGGCTTCGACGACGTCATCGCCGATCTGCCGCAGGTCGTCGCCCATCCGCGCGGCGAGCGGGTCGTCGAGGGGACGTTCAACCGACGCGCCCGGATGGACGGGAACGCGGTCGGCTACGACACCATCGCGGCGAGCGGCCCGCACGCCTGCATCCTGCACTGGACGCGGAACGACGGCCCGGTCGTCCCCGGCGACCTCATCCTCATCGACGCCGGCATCGAGCGCGACAGCTACTACACCGCCGACATCACCCGCACGCTGCCGGTGAGCGGCCGGTTCACGCCGGCGCAGCGCCGCGTCTACGAGGCGGTGCGGGAGGCGGCGGACGCGGCCTTCGCGATCGTCCGGCCCGGCATCGTGTTCCGCGAGGTGCACGCGGCGGCGATGGAGGTCATCGCGGCGCGGACGGCGGAGTGGGGGCTGCTGCCGGTCTCGGCGGCGGAATCGCTTGCCGGCGGCCAGTACCACCGGCGCTACATGGTGCACGGCACCTCCCACCACCTCGGCATGGACGTGCACGACTGCGCGCAGGCGCGGCGGGACTTCTACGCCGACGGCGTGGTCGAGGCCGGCATGGTGTTCACGATCGAGCCGGGCCTGTACTTCCAGCCGGACGATCTCACGGTGCCTCCGGAGCTGCGCGGCATCGGCGTGCGCATCGAGGACGACGTCCTCGTGACGCCGACCGGCGCCGAGCGTCTCTCGGCCGCCTTCCCGCGCACCGCCGACGAGGTCGAGCGCTGGCTCCTCCCCTGACTCCCCCGCTCCCTGCCCCGCCGCCTTTTCGGTGATTGCCCGAAAGGGCGGGTGAACGGGGCCGTGCTCCCGCCCTTTCGGGCAATCACCAAGTATGGGGAGGAGGGGGGAGGAAAGAGGGGGAGGGGGGTCAGGGGTGGGGCAGGCGGGAGTGGGCGGAGCGCTCTGCTTCGCGCTCGCGCTTGCGCGCCTCGCGGAGCTGCTTCTCCACCTCGCGGCGGGCCTTGCGGGCCTCGCGGACTCTCGGGTCGCGGGCGATGCGCTCGTCCTCGCGCGGCACCGCGTCCTCGGCCGCCGCTAGGCCCGGCTTCGCCGCGATGTACGTCTCGATCCCGTCCAGCACGCGGTCGAGGCCGAAGCCGAAGGGGCTCGGCCCCGGGCCGAACACGCCGGCGAGCAGCGCGGGGTGCAGATCGGGGAAGGCCTCCGGCGTGATGAGGTGGCGCAGCACCGCGTCGGCCTGCGCCTCGGGGAGGACCGCGGACGCGGCGACGTCGTGCCGGCCGCGCACGATGACACCCTCGAACCGGACCTGCGCCGTGACGGCGAGCGTCGCGGCGAGCCGCTCCTCGTGGTCGAGCGGGGTGGCACGAAGCGCGTGCAGCGCGGCGTCGAGCCAGGCGAGCGAATTCGGGGTGAGCGGTGCGCCCTCGATCGGGACATCGAGCAGCCAGGGGTGCGCGGCGAAGACCTCGAGGTTCGCCGCGGCGAAGGCGGCGAGGCCGGCGCGCCAGTCGGCCGCCTCCGCGACGGTCTCCGGCGGGACGCCGTTCGCCTGCTCGGCCATGAGGAGCACGAGGTCGTCCTTCGCGCTGACGTAGCGGTAGAGCGACATCGGGGTGAATCCGAGCCGGCCCGCGACGGCGGACATCGAGACGGCGGCGAGGCCGCCCTCGTCGGCGATGTCGATCGCGGCGTCGACGATGCGTTCGACGCTCATCTCGCGCTTGGGGCCGCGCTGCGGGTTCGCGGCGACGCCCCAGGCCAGGGCGATGCCGTGGGGCAGCTGCGGGTCGCCGGTCTCGTGCACGCCGCCATCGTAGCGAACTGGATACGCCATCCACTGTGTATGCACTACACACTATGATATAAACAGTTTATGACCGAAACCATCCCCGTCCGCGTGATGCGATGATCCGACTCCGCGGCGTGACCAAGGCCTTCCACGGCATCCCCGTCCTCGACGGACTCGACCTCGACGTCCCGGCCGGCAGCGTCTTCGCGCTGCTCGGCCCGAACGGCGCCGGCAAGACCACCACGATCGGCATCATCGCCACCCTCGAGCGTCCCGACGCCGGGACGGCCAGCGTGGCCGGCTTCGACGTCGTCGCCCAGCCGCGCGAGGTCCGCCGCCGCATCAGCCTCACCGGCCAGTCGGCCGCCGTCGACGAGCTGCTCAGCGGCGAGGAGAACCTCCGGATGCTCGCCCGGCTGAGCGGCCTGCGCGGCGGCGCGATCCGGCGGCGCTGCGCCGAGCTCATCGAGCGCTTCGACCTCGTCGACGCCGCCCGGCGGCGCGTCGGGACGTACTCCGGTGGCATGCGGCGCCGGCTCGACCTCGCGCTGAGCCTCGTCTTCCCCGCGCCGCTCATCATCCTCGACGAGCCGACGACCGGGCTCGACCCGCGCAGCCGGAACGAGCTCTGGGCCGCGATCCGCGAGCTCGCCGCCGACGGCACCACCGTGCTGCTGACCACCCAGTACCTCGAGGAGGCCGACCAGCTCGCCGACCGGATCGGCCTGCTCCACCGCGGCGCCCTCGTCGCCGAGGGGACGCCGGCGGAGCTGAAGTCCCGCCACGGCGCCGACGAGACACTCGACGACGTCTTCCTCGCCCTCACCGCGGACGACGAGTCCACCGAACGCTCAGGGGCCCGCCGATGACCACCGCCCTCGCGGCCCGCCCGCGTCTGACCCCCGGCACCGAGGAGGCGGTCTTCATCGGCCGCAGCCTCCGTCATTCGCTCCGCGACGTCGAGACCCTCGTGATGGGCGTCGCCCTGCCGGTGATGCTCATGCTGCTGTTCACCTTCGTGTTCGGCGGCGCGATGGACGCCTCCGGGCACTACGTCGACTTCGTGGTGCCCGGCATCATCCTGCTGTGCGCGGGCTTCGGCGCCGCGAACACCGCGGTGAGCGTGAGCCGCGACATGACGCAGGGCATCATCGAGCGGTTCCGCACCATGCCGATCCGCGCGGCCGCGGTGCTCACCGGCCACATCGTGGCGAGCCTGGTGCGGAACCTCGTCGCGACGGCCGTCGTCGTCGCGGTCGGCCTCGCGGTCGGCTTCCGGCCGAGCGCCGGGCCGCTCGCATGGCTCGGCGCGCTCGCCCTCGTCGCGGGCTACATCCTCGCGATCACGGCGCTGTTCGCGACGATCGGGCTCGCAGCCTCGGGTCCGGAGGCGGCGAGCGGCTACGGCTTCATCCTGCTCTTCCTGCCCTATCTGTCGAGCGCCTTCGTCCCGATCGGCACCATGCCGGCCTGGCTGCAGCCGGTGGCCGCGCACCTGCCGGTGACGCCGATGATCGATGCGATCCGGGCGCTGCTCACCGGCGCGCCGGTGGATGGCTGGGATGTGCTGTGGTCGGCCGTCTGGTGCGCCGGGTTCGTGCTGGTCGCCGCGGTCTGGGGCGCCTGGGTGTTCCGTCGACGAGCCGGAGCCCGCTGACCGATTCCCCACCGATTTGTCGTGCGAATCGGCGGGTCGCGCCGGTGTGAACCCGCCGATTCGCACGACAAGTCCGCTCGAGACGGTGAAGGCGCGGAGGCGACGACTTCGGCGCTTGACTCGTTGGGGTACTGAGCATATCGTTGGGGCACTGACTTTCGGCCACGAAGGAGTGCCCCATGGAGTTCCACCTCGACGGATTCGTGATCGGCGACCCCGACATCCACCCGGTCGACCCGCGCGCCGCCGCGCGGCCCGCCGAGCTGCCGGACGAGGTCGACGTCCTGATCGTCGGCACCGGCCCCGCGGGCCTCACCGCGGCCGCCCAGCTCGCCCGATTCCCCGGCATCGACACCCGCGTGGTCGAGCGCCGCGAGGGCCCGCTCGCCCGCGGCCAGGCCGACGGCATCGCGGTGCGCTCGGTCGAGATGTTCGACGCCTTCGGCTTCAGCCACAAGATCCTCCGCGAGGCGTACTGGGTGAACGAGCTCACCTTCTGGCGCCCGGACCCCGCCGACCGCGACCGCATCGTGCGCACCGGACGCGGCGAGGACACCGCGGACGGCCTCTCCGAGTTCCCCCACCTCATCGTCAACCAGGCCCGGATCCACGACTACTACCTCGAGTCGATGCGGGACTCGGCGAGCCGGCTCGAGGTCGACTACGACTACGCCTGCACCGGCGTCGAGGTCACCGACGACGCGGACCACCCGGTCCGGGTCGAGCTGGTCCGCGCCGACGGGAGCACCCGCACCGTCCGCGCGAAGTACGTCATCGGCGCCGACGGCGCGCGCAGCGTCGTGCGCACCTCGATCGGCCGCGAGCTCGCCGGCGAGGCCGCGAACCACGCCTGGGGCGTCATGGACATCCTGCCCGTCACCGATTTCCCCGACATCCGGCTGAAGGCGACGATCCAGTCCTCGCACGGCAGCATCATCCTCATCCCGCGCGAGGGCGGCCACCTCGTCCGCCTCTACGTCGACCTCGGCGAGGTGCCGGCCGACGACGACGGCGCGGTGCGGGCGACCCCGCAGTCCGAGATCCTCGCCCGGGCGAACCAGATCCTCGCGCCGTACACCGTCGAGGCCGCCGACACCGTCTGGTACTCGGTCTACGAGGTCGGCCAGCGACTCACCGACAAGTTCGACGACGTGCCCGAGGACGAGATCGGCGAGCGCATCCCGCGCGTCTTCATCGCCGGCGACGCCTGCCACACCCACAGCGCGAAGGCCGGCCAGGGGATGAACGTCGGGATGCAGGACGGCTTCAACCTCGCCTGGAAGCTCGCCGCCGTGCTCGAGGGCCGCGCCCCCGCCGAGCTGCTGCACACCTACTCCGCCGAGCGGCAGGACATCGCCCGCATCCTCATCGACTTCGACAAGGAGTGGTCGGCCATGCTCGCCGCCCCACCGCGCGACCCCGCGCACCCGGAGCGCGGCGGCGTCGATCCGGACGAGCTGCAGGCCTACTTCCGGCGCTCGCTCGGCTACACCGCCGGCGTCGCGACCACCTACCCCGCCGGCCCGCTCATCGGCACCGCCGAGCATCAGGGGCTCGCCGCCGGCTACCCGATCGGACGCCGGTTCCACTCCGCCCCGGTGACCCGCGTCGCCGATGCGAAGCGCGTCGAGCTCGGCCACTGCCACGAGGCGGACGGCGCCTGGCGGCTCTACGCCTTCGCCGACCGCGAGGGTGCGGCGTACCGCGAGCTGCTGGACTGGCTCGACGGCGAGGACTCCCCGGTGCACCGCTTCACCCCGGCCGGCGCCGAGGCGGACAGCGTCATCGACGTCCGCGGCATCACCCAGACCGACCGGCGGGAGATCGACCCGACGACGCTGCCGGCGGCGCTCCGCCCCAGGAAGGGTCGATTCGGGCTCGTCGACCAGGAGAAGGCGTTCAGCTCGGTCCCCGGCTACGGCCCGGCGCAGGCCGAGGAGATCTACGAGCTGCGCGGCATCGACCGCGAGCGCGGCGCCATCGTGCTCGTGCGGCCCGACCAGTACGTCGCGCACGTGCTGCCGCTCACCGCCCGGGACGAGCTCACCGCCTTCCTGGGTCGATCCATGCTCGACCAGGCGGCGGGATGACCGCCGCCGCGGCCGAGGGCCCCGGCCGCCACATCGGGAACCTCATCCGTCGCGCGCAGCAGGCGCATGTCGCGCGCTGGGCGAGCGACGTCTCCGACGCGGTGAGCAGCGTGCAGTATGCCGCCCTCGAGGTGCTCGCCGCGCATCCGGGGTCGAGCCAGCGCGAGCTCGGCGATGCGCTCGACCTCGACCGCTCGACGATCGCCGACCTGGTGCGTCGGATGGAGCGCGGCGGCCTCGTCGAGCGGCTCCGCGACGACGCCGACCGGCGACGGAACCTGCTCGCCCTGAGCCGGGATGGACGAACGACCCTCGCGTCGCTCGCGCCGCGCGTGGACCGGCTGCAGGCGACGCTCGTCGCCGGCCTCTCCGCCGCCGACGCCGCGACGCTGCGCCGCCTCCTCACCGCCGTGATCGCGGTCCGCTGACCCGCCTCGGGCGCCCGTCCGCTCCTCAGCCCCGTCGCCGCACGTCCCCCGTCAGCGCCGGCCTCCTCCGCGCGCCCTCGTCGGGCGCCGGCGCTACGGGAGCGTGCGGCTCGCGGCCTGCCGGGCCGACTCGGCGACCTCCGACGGCACGATGACCTGGTAGCTGGAGGCGAGCACCTGCTGCGTCGAGGTGAAGTCGCGGCGCCGACGCTGGATCGCGTAGGAGATGAGCCCGAAGACGAGGCCGATCCCGATCACGATGAGCACGCCCGCGGCGTAGTAGCGGAAGTCGGCGGTCGCGTTCGTGTCGAAGAGCGAGAGCACGAGCATGATGAAGATGCCGATGAACGCGCCGTTCAGCGCCCCGTTCAGCGCGGCACGGCCCCAGGTGAGCTTGCCGGTGATGCGCTCGACGGTCTTCAGGTCGTTCCCGACGATCGAGACGCTCGACACATCGAACTCGACCTTCGCGAGATGGTCGACGAGCGCCTGCGCCTCGGGGTACGTCTCGAACGTCCCGATCGCCTCGCCCTTCGGCACGGCGAGGCGGAGCGCAGGATTCAGCTGCTGGTCGCTCACCGGCCCATTGAACCACGCGAACTAGGCTTTCAGCATGAGCACGAATCGGGTCTTCGTCGCGCGCCTCGCCGGCTGCGCGGTGTTCGATCCGAGCGGCGACCGGGTCGGGAAGGTCCGCGACGTCGTCGTGGTGCGCCGCGCGAAGACGGGCCCGCGGGTCGTCGGCCTCGTCGTCGAGGTGCCGGGCAAGCGCCGGGTGTTCCTCTCGATCGGCCGGGTCACCTCGATCGCGACCGGGCAGGTGCTCGTCACCGGCCTCATCAACCTGCGCCGCTTCGAGCAGCGCTCGGAGGAGCTGCGCGTGCTCGCGGAGCTGATCGGCCGGAAGGTGCACATCACCGCGGACGGCTCCGAGGCGCGCATCGAGGATGTCGCGATCGGCCAGGACCCGGCCGGCGACTGGGAGGTCACCCAGCTCTTCCTGCGGAAGGCGCGGACCGGCGTGGCCGGCGGACTCGGCCTCGCCAAGGGCCCGACCGCCTTCGTCGCCTGGGGCGATGTCGCCGAGGCCGCCATCGGCGACGACGAGGACCAGCCCGCCGACCACCTCGTCGAGTCGATCAACGAGCTGCTGCCGGCCGACGCCGCGAACGTGCTGCTCGAGCTGCCGGAGGACCGCCTCGTCGAGGTCGCCAAGCAGCTGCCGCCGGAGCGGCTCGCCGACCTGCTCGAGGAGATGGAGGAGGACGACCAGACGGAGCTCATCGAGGCGCTCGGCGCGACCCGCGCCGCCGAGGTGCTCGACGAGATGCAGCCCGACGACGCCGCCGACCTCATCCAGCTGCTGCCGGACGCCCGCCAGGAGGAGCTCCTCGACCTGATGGAGCCGGAGGAGGCGCAGGACGTCCGGGCGCTGCTCGTCTACGACTTCGACACCGCGGGCGGCCTGATGTCGCCGGAGCCGATCATCGTCAGCGCCGACGCGACCGTCGCGGAGGGCCTCGCGCTGATCCGCCGACACGAGCTCGCGCCGGCGATGGCCTCGCTGGTCTGCGTCACGCTGCCGCCGTACGAGCCGCCGACCGGCCGATTCCTCGGGGTCGTCCACTTCCAGCGGATGCTGCGCTATCCGCCGCACGAGCGACTCGGCGCGCTCATCGATCCGAGTCTCGAGCCGCTGCCCGCCGACACCTCGCTCGCCGAGGTCGCCCGGCGGCTCGCGAGCTACAACCTCGTCTCGCTGCCGGTCGTCGACGAGGCCCACCGGCTCGTCGGGATCGTCACCATCGACGACGTGCTCGACCATCTGCTGCCGGAGGACTGGCGCAACGATGTCGCCGAGGTGAACGACCGCGAGGGGGTGTCCGATGGCTCGCGCTGAGCGGACGCGGCCACTGCGCCGGAAGGACGCGCCGCTCGACCTGCCGAAGGGGATGCGCTCCAGCCTCACGCCGGAGACGTCGAGCGACCGATTCGGCCAGGCGACCGAGGCGATCGCGCGCTGGATGGGCACGCCGCAGTTCATCGTCGCGCTGACGATCTTCTGCGCGCTGTGGCTGGTGTGGAACACCGTCGCGCCCGAGGCCTGGCGATTCGATCAGGCGGCCCTCGGCTTCACCGCGCTCACCCTGATCCTCTCGCTGCAGGCCTCCTACGCCGCCCCGCTCATCCTGCTCGCGCAGAATCGGCAGGACGACCGCGACCGGGTCGCCATGGAGCAGGACCGGCAGCGCGCCGAGCGGAACCTGCAGGACACCGAGTACCTCGCCCGGGAGATCGTCGCGCTGCGACTCGCGATCGAGGACCTCGCCTCGCGCGACTTCGTGAAGGCGGAGCTGCGCTCGCTGCTGGCGGAGCTGGAGAAGGACGAGAAGGAAGGCTCCGGTGCCTGACGAGGCCGTCGGCCGCCTCCCCTCCCCCGATCCGCTCCTGACCGCCCTGGGCGGCGTCATCGATCCCGAGCTGCGCCGCACCATCACCGAGCTCGGCATGGTCCGCTCGGCGGTGCTCGACGGCGGTGTCGCTCGCGTCGAGCTCGCCCTCACCATCGTCGGCTGCCCGATGGCGGACCGCATCGAGCAGGACGCTCGCGATGCGGTCGCCGGTGTCCCCGGCGTCGACGCGGTCGAGATCGTGATGACGGTGATGGACGCCGAGGAGCGCCAGGCGCTCATCGAGCGGGTGCGGGGGGCACGGCACAACCGCTTCGGCCCGGAGACCCTCACCCGGGTCATCGCGGTCGGCTCCGGGAAGGGCGGGGTCGGCAAGTCGACGATCACCGCGAACCTCGCCGTCGCCCTTCGCGAGCGCGGCCTCGCGGTCGGGGTGATGGACCTCGACGTGCACGGCTTCTCCATCCCCGGCCTGCTCGGGATCGCCGGCGCCCGGCCGAATCGGGTCGAGGGCCTCGTCATGCCGCCGCGCGGCTACGACATCCCGGCGATCTCGATCGGGATGTTCACCGAGGGCTCGGAGCCGGTGTCATGGCGGGGGCCGCTGCTGCACCGCACCATCGAGCAGTTCCTGTCCGACATCTGGTTCGGCGACCTCGACGTGCTGCTCGTCGATCTGCCGCCCGGCACCGGCGACGTGGCCATCTCCTTCGGTCAGCTCGTGCCGAACGCGGAGTTTCTCGTGGTGACGACGCCGCAGCCGGCCGCCGCCGATGTCGCGGTGCGCGCCGGGATGCTCGCCCGTCGGCTCGGCCAGCGCCTCGGGGGGGTCGTGGAGAACATGGGGCCGCTCACCACCATGGACGGGCACACCATCGATCTCTTCGGCAGCGGCGGCGGCGACGAGGTCGCGCGACGGCTCAGCACCCCGGAGCAGCCGGTCGAGGTGCTCGCCCGAGTGCCGCTCTCGATGGCGCTGCGTGTCGGCGGCGACGCCGGCAGCCCGGTGGTCGCGAGCGCGCCGACCGATGCGGCCGCGGAGGCGATCGGCGCGCTCGCCGCACGCGTGGCGACGAGCGCGCCGAGCCGGGCGCACCGTTCGCTGTTCTGACCGCCGAGCGCTGCTCGGCCCCGGCGGTCAGAACGGCGATCCGGACTATCCCTGCCGGCTGCGGCGGGTGCGGCGGGCCGCGAGGATCAGCAGCACCGCGCCCGCGAGCAGCAGGAGCAGACCGCCGGCGACGATCACCGCGACATCGAAGCCGGTCGACGCCAGGGTCGCCGGCGTGGCCGCCGGCGGCACGACGGGCGCGGGCAGCGCCAGGCGGACGCTGTCGTCGCCGCTGATCGTGTCGCCGAGCAGGTCGGTGCCCTCGACATGCGCGCCGTTGACGAGCAGGCCGCTGTCGACGTCCGCCTGGGTCAGCCGGTACGTCGCGGTCGCCGTCGCCTGCTCGCCGGCCCCGAGGGTGCCGGGCGCAGCCGGATCGGGCCAGCTGATCGCGCCGATGGTCGGGACGGGCCCGGTGCCGGTGAATCCGGTGTCGCTCAGCGTCACGCCGGTCAGCGTCGCGTTCCCCGTGTTCGTCACGGTGAACGTGTAGTCGACCTCCGTGCCGGCGGTCGGCACGTCCGGCAGCGTGCTCGTGATCTGCTTGGTCACCGAGATGCCGGAGACGACGAGGAAGTACCCGAAGTCGATGCCGCCGACGTCCTGACCCTGCGCGAGGACCACCGGCCCGGAGTCGTCGTCCAGCGTCCCGTCGTGGTCGAACACCTCGCTCGCGCCGGCCGGCAGGGTGCTCGGGTCGACGGCCGCGTGGTACGTGCCCTGCGGCAGACCGGTGAATCGGTAGTCGCCGGATCCGTCGGTGGTGGTCGTCGCGACGGTCGCCCCGCTCGCGTCGAGGAGGTTCACCGTGACGCCCGGGAGCGGCGTGCCGCCGGCGACGGTCGTCGCGGTCGGATCGGGCACGGTCACGACCCGTCCGGCCAGGCTGGCGGCGACCACCGTCACCGTGGAGATCACCGTCGGCGAGAGCGGCTTGTCGCTCGTGCCGAGGTAGCCGAGCGCCGTGTTCGCGTACACGTCGCCCTGCTGCTCGCCGGCGAGGGCGAGGGTCACGTCGAGGTGGCCGACGCCCTGGTCGCCGTTCACGAAGTCGGCGACGACGACGCGGAGGGCGGTGATCCCGGGGATCGTCGACGGGTCGGTCGTGCCGAGGTCGGTCCAGCTGGTGGCCGCGCTGTTCGCGGGCCGTCCGAGCACCGTCGCCGGGTCATCGGTCGTGTACTGCAGCGTCGAGCCGGTCACCGCATCGGCCGTCAGCACGGCGCTGCGGAGGGTGGCGGTGCCGTGGAAGCTCGTCCCGCGGGGGTCGCCCTGGAACGGCAGCACGTCGACGAAGTAGCTGGTGCCCTGCGAGCCGGTGATGTAGTTGAACCAGGACACCGTCCAGCTCGCCTGGGTGGCGCCGACGTCGATCACCGGGACCGGCGTCGACTTGGTCTGCACCAGCACGTTCGCCTGCGCGACGGAGACGTCCACCGAGGCCGAGGCGCTCGTCGCGCCGTCGGCGGTGAAGGTCGCCGTGTTCGAGATGACGCCGTCGCCCGCCTGGTACGAGGTGGTCGAGGTGTAGACGATCGGCGGGATGGCGTCCGCGCTGCCGACGGCGCCGGCGTGGCGGAAGGTCAGCACGATCTGGCCGCTGCCGTTCGGGGCCTGCGACACCGTCCAGAACGGGTCGAGGCCCGAGGTGTCGACCTGCGTGACGAGGACGTCCTGGGTGTCGGTCACCACGAGGTTCGCGGCCGAGCCGGTCGCCGAGCCCGCCGGCGCCTGCAGCGTGGGCGTCAGCGTGTACCCGATGGCGCTGCCGCTGGTGATGGTCGTCCGGTCGGCCGCCTTGGCGAGCCCGAGCTGCGAGTCGGCGACGAGGTAGCTCGCCGAGTAGCTCGGAGCCGGGGTGAAGCTCGTCGCCGAGACCTTCGCGGTGTCCTTGATCGCCGTCGTCGGCGTGACGCCGCCGATGGCGGTGAAGGGGATGACGGCGACGAGGTAGTTGTTCGTCGCTCCGGCCGGCGGGAAGGTGCGGCCGCTGACGACGACGCGCGCCGCGTTCACCGCCGCGCCGCCGCCGGCGGCCGCGACCGAGGCGGCCCAGGTGGCGCCGCCGTCCGAGGAGTACTGGACGGTGTAGAGGCCCGCATCCAGCGCATCGCCGTCGCCGTCACCGACCCAGGAGATGCCGGTCGCCTGGATCTGCTGCTGGGTGGGATCCCAGGTGTCGGTGTAGCTCAGCCCCTCGGCGGGCACCGCGGAGCCGTCCGCGTTGAAGTAGCCGTGCCCGATGATGCGGGCCAGCACGGTGGTGCCCGGTGCGACGGCTTGGGTGGCGTTGTTGGGGAGCGACGACCAGTCGGCCGGCGTCCGGCTCGGGTCGACGGCCGTGTCGGCGCCCGCGGCCTTCGCCGAGAAGAGCGTCTTCGCGATCGCCGGCCCGGTGCAGGCGCTGACGCAGGCGGCGGCCGGCTGCTGCAGCGAGAC
>Ga0164242_10003995_pt1 | contig 16643 bp, 14 predicted proteins | sample OricomgcompostMG_FD_108783 | JGI IMG/M metagenome (GOLD analysis project Ga0164242, IMG submission 108783) | Miracle-Growth compost microbial communities from Emeryville, California, USA - Original compost - Miracle growth compost (MG) ...
CGTGGCAATCCCCGAAGCCTCACCCTAAATCCCTCTCCGAGGGAGAGGGACTTAAGAAGAAAGTCTCCCCTCCCGGGAGAGGGGGCTAATTGCCACGCCACGCTCAATGACGTTCTTTATTATTTTTAGGAGCTTCTAAGCAACGTCATTAAGTTAAAGTTAAGGGTTTTTCCCACCCCATAGGGGTGAAAGCTCTGTAGAAAAATCAAACCAAGGTTTTAAAGTGCCGCAGGTACTCAACAAATCGGGTTCAACACCTAACAGAGTTGGCAGACAATGGGCCTTTTGTTCTACAAAGCTTTAACCGCTACGAGGTTTATTTCCTTAAAGTACATTGCTCACTACGGCATCCATTTTCTATTTCCCTTGTGTCTTTAGCTCATTATACCAGGCCTGCAATACATAAAAAGCCTTCTTTTTGTTGCCTTTGTCATCATACAATCCCTTGCGGTTCCAGCCTTCCTGGTACACCGGGTTATTGCGTTTGGGCGAGCAGAAATCTGTAAGCACCCAGGGCGATATCCCTACAAAATTATCGGGCATGCGTTTTAGCATGGTTACCTGCTCTTTGTAATACCATTCCTGAAATTCCTCGTCAAACCGGGTGAGCGAATCGGCATGGAAACCGCTTTTGGCTCCGGCGCCGGTTTCGCTGATGAACAATGGCTTATTGTATGGCGTGCTCCAGCTGGTGGCGCGGCACTGATCGGGCAGGCCGCCGTACCAGCCCAGGTACTCGTTAAAAGCAACCAAATCCACAAACTCCCCTAAGGGGTCGTCCACAACATTCATACTCTTCAGCGCGCCATAGTTAACCTCCAGCGCGGCCGAAACCATGCGGGTTTGATCGAGCGATTTGGCCTCGGTAATCAGGTTGTGCATAAAATCGGTACGTGCCGGGCTTACCGGCGTTTCATTACCTACCGACCATACAATAATGCTGGCGCGGTTATGATCGCGCTCAATCATCTCATGCAGTTGTTTTTTAGCCTTGACCAACACGGCCGGGTTACCAAAATCGATGGTCCAATACACCGGTATTTCCGACCATACCATCAGGCCCAGCGAATCGGCAGCGCGGGTCATGGCCTCATCGTGCGGGTAATGCGCCAGCCTAACCATGTTGCAGCCTAATGCCCTGGCCTTGTTCAGCAGCTCAATAGCATCGGCATAGCCTACCGCCCTGCGCGCTTCTTCGGCAACCTCGCCGTGGATAGCGATGCCGCGCATAAATATGGGCTTGCCGTTCAGTAGCACCTGCCTGCCAAAAGCCTCAACCGTGCGGAAACCTATTTTATCTTCGGTACGGTCGGTACCGCAACTAATGATCACCCGGTAAAGCTTTGGTGTTTCCGGCGACCATAGCTGCACCTTCGGCAGTTTAAATGCCACCGGCGTTACGGCTCCGGCAGCGGCCAGCTGTTTTTTGAATTTCAGTTCGGGTATCTCTATGGTAAGCTGCCCGCCGGCGGCCGGGGCCTTATTGAGGCGTACCCAGCCTTCTACATCCGGCTTTGATAAAGGCGCTTTGCCCGGCTCGGGCCTTTTGAGTTGGATCACAAAATCCTGGATAAAGTTTTGGGGGAGTTCCAGTACCTTTACATCGCGGGTAATGCCGCCGTAGTTCCACCAGTCGGTATTAAGCGTGGGCACCTCATCGGCATAGCGCTTGTTGTCCACCTTTACTACTAAAAAGTTGCCCTTTTCTTTCAGCAGGTCTGCCGGTATCTCAAAATTAAATGGCGTAAAGCCGCCTTTGTGCATGCCCAGCTTTTTGCCGTTCAGGTAAACATCGGCCCGGTAATTTACCGCCCCGAACCAAAGGTAAAAACGATCATTAGCCGAAGCCTTGTTATAATCGAACGATTTTTTATACCATACCGTCCCCTCATAATACAAAAATTCCGGTTTCTGGTGGTTCCAGTCGCCCGGCACCGTCAGCGAGTATTTATCAATATAGCCGTGTTCCTTTTTATCGGTTTTGTTGGCCGGGATGTCGGTATTCCAGTAAGCATCGCCATTGGTGGGGTTGAGTTCCTTATATCGGTAATCATAAAACCCGGTCTCGTACGGGTCGACAATGTATTGCCAGCTGCCATTCAGGTTTAGCGCCTTGCGGGCCGGTATATTGCTGATCAGGCTATCCTGCGCGCTGGCCGTCAGCGTCAGTAAAAAAAGGATAAGTAGTAAAGGTAACTTCTTCATCAGGTAGTTTGGTTATGATGGAATACAATAATATTAAATAGTGAGGACATTTAGATAACTGTCTTTCAAACAATTATTTAAAATGTTATTTGGAAGTATCAGTATGTTTCTTCTATATTAGTTTAACCAATTAAACTTAACCCAATTCCACTAACAAAACATTTGATATTACCCTGTCCGGTTCAATAACTGTATTTTATACACTTATTTAATGCGAAACAATACCTATCCGGTAATGCAGTAATTTAGGTATCTGATCCATGTAAACGGCGGCAATCAACAAAAAACCAGGAACAGCATGAAAAAGAAAAATCGTTTGGCAGTGTTTCTCGCAATTGCGCTCATATTACCTGTCGCCATTATGATGGTAGCCATGACCGGTACAACTCCGGCCAGGCCGGAAGGCCCGTGCGATATTTATGCCGCGGGGGGCAGTCCTTGCGTTGCCGCGCATAGCACCACACGGGCACTGTACGCATCATATAATGGACCACTGTACCAGGTTATGCGCCAGTCGGACGGAAAGATGATGGATATAGGCGTGGTTAAGCCCAGTGAAGATGATCCGGGTGGTTATGCTGATGCAGCCGCGCAGGATAATTTCTGTGCCAATACCAATTGCTGGATCACCACGCTTTATGATCAATCGGGTAAAGGGAATAACCTTACCCAGGCGCCTCGGGGCGGGTTTAGCGGCCCGGCTATGGGTGGGTTTAATAACCTTCCTATCGCCGACATGGCGCCCATCACCATTATGGGCCACAAAGCCTATGGTATTTTTATTGAGCCGGGCATGGGCATGCGCCTTAACGATGCCAAGGGAACAGCGGTGGACGACCAGGCCGAGGGCCAGTACTGGGTTATTAACGGCCGCCACTACAACAATGGCTGCTGTTACGATTACGGAAACGCGGAGACCGACAGCCGCGACGATGGCGATGGCACTATGGAGACTGCCTATTATGGTAACTCCAACGGCTGGTATCACGGCCCCGGCAAAGGCCCGTGGATCATGACAGATCAGGAAAATAACCTTGTGGGCTGCGTTAACCAATCGCCAAATGATAAAGGCTGCCCGTTGCCGATCATCAACTGGCGTTTTGTAACTGCCATGGCCGACGGCGAACCGCACCACTGGAGATCAATGGGCGGCGACGCGCAGCGTGGCGACCTGGATGTGATGTTTGACGGTACCCGGATAATTAATGACCGGAACAGTTACGACCCCATGCGCAAGCAAGGCGCTATATTGCTGGGTAACGGCGGCGATAACAGCAACGGCTCGCAGGGTACTTTTTATGAAGGCGCGATGACAGCCGCGGGCACTTTCCCAACCAAGGAAACCAATAAAAAAATTCAGGCCAATATTGTGGCTGCCAGATATGATGTGCAGCGCCTGAGCCTGACCCCGGCCAGCGCGACAGATATGCCTCCGGGACTGCAAACATTCGCGCTGGGAACCTCACAAAACACTACGGTAACTTTTACCAATACCACCGGAGCGCCTGTGAAAGGCCTTACCCTAAGCATTTCGGCGCCTAAAGGATGGAAATCGGTAGTGCTGAACACACAGGTAACCTCTAAAAAATTCGGCATGGCAATAGCGCCGGGTACCGGCGTAAGCGCGACCTTTAAGGTAACATCCGGGCCAAGGGCCTTCAACGGGGATCTGATTGGCAAGGCATCCTGGATTAACTCAGAGAATAATAAGGTTAAATCTGAAACAACCTATGAATGGGTCCGTAACGTGAGCCCGGTAAAGATCAATGAGTTTCGTATCAGCGACGGTTCAACCGGCAATCAATCCAACTCGTTTGTAGAACTTTATAACGCCGGCAAAACCGCGGTTGATATCTCCAACTGGACCTTTAACCAGCATCCAACCCAGTTGCCCTTGTTTTCATCAGTTAAAATCCCGGCAGGGACAAAACTCGCGGCACATGGTTTCTATCTTTTAGGCCTGTCTAACTCAGGATTGGCAGTTCCCGCGAAAAAGGGTGAATCCACCATCTTCGTCAGGGCCACTACCGGCATGTCGGCAGGTGATGTGGTAAAGATAGGTACCGGAGCCACTGCTGAAACCCGCAAGATCGTAAACATTACTGCACCCCAGGCTGATGCTGCCGCGCAGCAATTCGGCAGAGGCCGTGGGGGCTCACCAAGCGGTTCCGCGGTAATATGGCAGCCCGTTCCCGAAGGTCCGGTTATTACCATTCCCGCGGGCTCCTCAAACATCCCTGTTACCAGTGTATCCGGCTTTAAAGTTGGGCAAAAAATGGCCATCGGCTATGGCGCTACCTACCCTGCCGTTGCCCAGGCTACCGAGAAATACGAGGTGGTTACGATCACCAGGGTTGACAAACCGGGCACGCAGGCGTATTTATCTACCGACGCTAAAGCCGGCAGCACCAACATCAAGGTATCGTCCGTTGCTAATATTTCGGCGGGCGATAAGATCAGGCTGGACATTGGCAGCAATGGCCACGGCATCGAAACCGTTACCGTAACCAGGGTTGGCACCCAATCCTCCCGCAGCCCCGGCCGTGGTCCTTTCGCGGCTAACGAAGATGTAGGGACAGGGCTTGAACTTTCAGCCCCGCTTAAATTCAATCACGCGGCCAATATGCCTTTCAGCGTTAACGGAACGGGAATCAGTTTTGAACCGGCGACTTCCTTCGCCCATTCCAGCAACGAGCCTGTATTAGCGCTTAGCTCCAGCATAACTTTAGACCGCCCCTTGGCAAACAACCAGGATATTAACGCGGTAATACGCGACGAAAACGTTAAAACTGCAGGTTACCAGGGTGTAAAACAACCCAACCAATGGTTTGGAGGCCCCGCCTTAGCGGCCAGCGCCGGTAACATGAACCTGCGTGACGCTGCCGGTAATATAGTTGACGGCCTTAACTATGGCGGTATAGTTGACCCCTGGCTGGCCGAGGGCTATCAGGCAATTTCCGGAGCGGGCGAGAACGGTAACTTCGTACTTTCGCCCGGCGCGGGTGGTGGAGGCCGGAACGCCTTTGCCCCCGCAACCAACAGGAGCGCGGGGCGTTTCCCAGATGGGTTTGACAGCGATAACAATCGTGGCGATTTCCTGCTGCAAAATACCATCGCGCTGTCTGTCGCGTCGGCAGCGGGCGCCAATAACATTAAAGTTAACAGCGTAGCCAACTTCAATGTTGGCCAGAAATGTATTATCGGGTCGGGCGCTAACAGCGAAACGGCCGTTATAGCGGCTATTGGCACAGCAGGCGGCACTACCGTGGCCAACACTGCAACCGCTGGCGCTACAATTATTACTGTTGGCAGTGTGGCGGGCTTTGATGCCGGTCAAACTATCACTATCGGTAGCGGAGCAGGCCGTGAAACGGCGGTTATCGCCTCTGTTACTGCTGCACGCCGCCGTGGCGGCAACCGCAATAACCCCGAGCCGGAATCCATTACGGTTACCGCGCCGCTTAAAAACGCGCATGCCGCTAATACTATGGTTTCGGGCAGCGGGATCACCCTTACCAGGGCTTTAACCAAGGCTCATGTTAACGGCACGCAGGTAGCCAGCAGTATTCCTACACCAGGCGCGCCTAATCAATATACAAAGAGACGTTAGTTAAACTGCAACCAGGTTTGTTAAAATATGATAAAAAACTCCGCGGACAGTTACCAAATGCCGCGGAGCTTTTTACTTTTAGGCACAGGAGGATGAAGTTATAATCACTTTAAAAGATAAACCCGGTTATGAATGGCCCTGGTGGCGTTTAGTCCTGATAGGATTGAATGTAATAGCTTTGGTTTTAAGCGTAGTTTTAAGCTGGCATTATCTGAAAGGCGGATCAATGTTTGGCTGCGACGGTGCAAGTACATGCCAGCAGGTGCTTAGCAGCAGGTGGTCGGCAATAGCAGGGAGCGTACCTGTAAGCGGCCTGGCAATGGGAACGTACCTTGCCATGTTGGTCGCCGGTTTTCATATCGGTCCGGCTACGGAGGCGCCTATCCGACGCCTGGCCTGGGCCGCGCTATTGATATTAGCGGGCGCCATTTTAGGAATGGCAATATGGTTCACCATTGTACAAAAATGGTTTATCGGAGAATTTTGCCCTTATTGTATGACGGCGCACATCATAGGTATACTAATGGCCGCTATCATCACCTGGCGGGCGTTTTTGAAATCAGGCCGGCCATGGCACATCATGGGTTTTGTGGCGAACGGATTGCTGCTGGCCGGGGTCCTGGCAGTTAGTCAGGCCATAATCACACCTAAAACCGTTTACCACGAAGGAAATATACAGGATAATTTGCCCGTTATTGCTTATCATGATGCGCCGATGATCGGGTCGCCCGATGCGCCCTATATTACTAAATTGCTCTTCGATTATGAATGCCCCCACTGTCAGAAAATACATTCCATGCTCGATGATGCCGTTAGCCGTTACGGTGGCAAGTTAGCATTCGTATTGTGCCCAACGCCGTTGAATACGGAGTGCAATCCCTATATCACTCATAATGCAGACGCTTTCAAAAATTCGTGTACACTGGCTAAGATCGGTTTGGCGGTGTGGCATGCCAAACGCGAAGCGTTTCCTGCCTTTGATGACTGGATGTTTTCCCCCGACCCGGACGACAGATGGCACCCACGTAGTGTTGAAGCCGCCAGGGCGAAAGCGATCGCGTTGGTTGGCCAGGCCAAGTTCGATGCGGCCCGGTATTCCCCCCGGGTAGCGCAGTACCTGCAAACCTGCGTTCAAACTTACGGCCAAACTATCCAGGGTGGCAATGGCGGCGTCCCCAAACTGATCTTCGGCTCGCACTGGGTTATCCCCTCACCAGGAAGTACAGATGATCTCATTATGATTTTGCAGAAGAGTTTGGGTGTGCCGAAGCCTTGAGTGGGAGCATACTGGCTATTGATTAATAATTCGTTCTAACTCCCCCAAAAACGGATCAACCCCTTTAGCTGCATATTGATATAATTGTTCGTTAGTGGGGATGAATTCAATATCCGGTTTAAGGCCAAAGCCATCATTTTTACCCTGAATCATTGAATTTCCCCATAACAAGGGCATATCAAGCACCAATTCGGTTTGCGGCAAGGTAAACTTTGTTATCAATCCGCCATCCGTACCAGATTTTCCCCCGCCGGTTTCCTGCCCGATAACCGTACAGTTGCCCTGGCCTTTTATAGCGGTAACTAATAATGACGCTGCGGAAAACGTTCCGCCATTAACAAAAAAATACAATTTGCCTTTAAAATTATTTTTGGCCGGGGATACCATTTTAGTACCAGCCATCTTGATCTGATAAACCTGGCGTTGAGACTGATGAGCTGGAATATAACCTTTCACCGATAAAACCAGGCTTTTGCGAACATCAATAGCGTCCTCACAAGAGGCTAACAGTTTGGTTTTTTTATCAGACAGGTATGACATTAAATCCTCACATACCTCTTCATTGCCTCCCAGGTTATTTCTTAAATCTATCGCCAGGTTGCTTATATTATTTTGTTGAAGATACTTGAACAGCTTACGATGAAACGATTTATAATCATCATATTTAAAACTATTAATTTTTACAACTACTGTTGAAGGGATACCGGCTGGCTGAATTAAATTATGATAAAGTGTATCAGCACTTATCAGTTTGGTGTCATTAAACGCCCAGCCTTTACGGGCATAATATCCGGCGGCTAATCGGTTAATTTTCTGTATGCTTTTTATAACATTGGTCCTAACGCCATCGGCAGTTTTAAATACTACCGTGTATTGTGGTTTTTCCCCGAATATAATATTGAAAAAAAATTGAAACTGCTCCCCTTCAAGTAAAAAATCCTTAAAAGCGTTGCTGTAGCCATCGCCGGGAGTCAGGTTTCTGAATGTAGCGATGAGCTTTTCACTGCTTTGGCCGTCTATGCTTAAAACTTCGTCGCCAATTTCAAACGGACCCAGCGAAAAATATTTTCGTATAAAAAGCTTGTTATTTCTTATAGAAAGGTAAAACGGTAAGTAAAAATGTTTCTGACCAACAAACCTTTCTAATAAATCTGTTGAAAAATGAAGATTGGTATGCCCTGATCCTATTTTAGTAAGTATGGGTTGCAGCATCTCCCAAACCATCAGCTCATTCATCGGATGGTCAATTTTTGCAAAGGCGTCATCAAGGTAATGCTGCACAGAATCCTGCGGACTATAGCGGTATAGGCTGGGGTGTCCTTTTTCCAATAGGGCTCTAAAAAAACCGAAATCGGCTTTTACTTCTTCAACCGAAAATGTTTTTTGGGTAAAAGCGTTATCAACCTGAGCAATGCAAGGCGAAAAAGTAAAACACAGAATCAGAACAACAGTAAATATGAAAACCTTGCGGAAGTGCATTGAACGATGCTTTGAAAATCTATAATATCAATCGAAATTAACATTTACCCGGATAATTTATCGGAATTTTTATCCGATGAGCTTTCTTTACGCGTGTTTTAGGCTTGGACGAATTTTTGAATGAACAGACACAATTAAGGCAATAAAAAAAGCTCTCAGAAATTAATCTGAGAGCTTTTGTGGTATCAGCTGGGATCGAACCAGCGACACAAGGATTTTCAGTCCTTTGCTCTACCGACTGAGCTATGATACCATCGCCCGTTTTGGGTTTGCAAATGTAGTTTGTTTTTTTGTTTATCGAAATTTTTTTTGACTTTTTTGGGAGAAAAAAGGAAGGCAAAGTACTTAAACAGGCTAAAATTGGCAGGTTTTCCGATTCAACTATTTATAAATGTGCTATATAACCAAATCTTATTTATTTCATTCTATTGCTAAATAGGCGGCAATTCAAATCAAGCACATTATACTATTTTAACCAATTTAACATTTTTAACCGCTCTTAACATTTTTAACTACACGTAATAAAACCATTTCCCTACTTTAGTTTTTTTAATTATCGGGCGCACACCAATGGTCGGACAAGTTATTTTTATCCTTATACTGGGCTTTGCTATTTATCTGTTCACTAAAAACGCGGGTAAAATCCGCAGAAATATCCTGCTGGGTAAGGATACCGACCGCTCCGACCGGCCCGGCCTGCGGTGGAAAACAATGGCGGCGGTTGCCCTGGGGCAAACCAAAATGGTTAAACGGCCGGTAGCCGCCGTAATGCACTTTTTTATTTATATCGGCTTTATCATCATCAACCTCGAGGTGCTGGAGATCATGATTGACGGCATATTTGGTTCGCATCGCGTTTTCTCCAAATACCTGGGTGGTTTATATGGATTGCTGATAGGCGGTTTTGAGGTTTTAGCGGTATTGGTACTTACCGCCTGCGTGGTTTTCCTGGCGCGGCGCAATATTTTACGTTTAAAACGCTTTAGCGGCACGGAGATGAAGCAATGGCCAAAATCCGACGCCAACTACATTCTGTGTATTGAAATACTGTTGATGACGGCCTTTTTAACCATGAACGCCGCCGATTACAAATTGCAGCTGCTGCATTTCGGTCATTACATTAAAGCAGGCAGCTTCCCGGTAAGCAGGCTGGTAGCCCCTTTATTGCCGGATAGCGGCAGCGCCCTGGAAATGATTGAGCGCGGCTGCTGGTGGTTCCATATTATCGGGATACTGGCGTTTTTAAATTACCTGCCTTATTCCAAGCATTTCCATATTTTGCTGGCCTTCCCTAATACTTATTATTCCAACCTGAAACCTAAGGGGCAGTTTACCAACATGGCATCGGTAACCAACGAGGTAAAGGCCATGCTCGACCCGGCTTTTGTGCCTGAAGCCAACGGTGAAATAGCCCGCTTTGGCGCAAAAGACGCTACCGACCTTACCTGGAAAAACCTGATGGAAGCCTATACCTGTACGGAATGCGGCAGGTGCACTTCCGTTTGTCCGGCTAATATAACCGGTAAACTGCTCTCGCCCCGCAAGATCATGATGGATACGCGCGACAGGATTACCGAGATTGGCCAGCATATCGACCGGCATGGCAAGGAATACACTGACGATAAAACTTTGCTGGATAACTACATCACCCGCGAGGAGTTATGGGCATGTACTACCTGCAATGCCTGTGTGGAGGCCTGCCCGGTAAACATCAACCCGCTGGAAATTATAACCGAAATGCGGCGCTATGTGGTAATGGAAGAATCGCAGGCACCGGCAAGCCTGAACAACATGTTTGGCAATGTGGAGAATAACGGCGCCCCCTGGAAATACAGTGCGGCGGATAGATTGAACTGGGCCAACCCCTCCTAAATCCTCCCCGAAGGGGAGGACTTAAATAATTATTATGACAGAGAAATCAAATCAAACAGATAAAAGCGCCTTCTCCTTCGGAGGGGGCCGGGGAGAGGTCCCTACCATGGCCCGGATGGTTGCCGAAGGTAAAACGCCGGATATTTTGTTTTGGGTGGGTTGCGCGGGCAGTTTTGATGAGCGGGCGCAAAAAGTCACACGCGATATTTGTAAAATACTGCATTATGTAGGCATCAGCTACGCGGTTTTGGGTACCGAGGAAAGCTGCACCGGCGACCCGGCCAAGCGTGCGGGGAACGAGTTTTTGTTCCAGATGCAGGCCATGATGAATATACAGGTACTGAATGGCTATGATATAAAAAAGATAGTAACCGGCTGCCCGCATTGCTTTAATACCATTAAAAATGAATATCCCGGTCTTGGCGGCAATTACGAAGTGATCCACCACTCGCAGCTGATACAGCAATTAATTGATGAGGGCAAGCTGAAAGCCGAAGGGGGCGAGAGCTTTAAGGGCCGGCGCATTACCTATCACGATCCCTGTTACCTGGGCCGTGGCAACGATGTTTACGAGGCCCCCCGGCGCTCGCTGGAAATACTGGATGCCGACCTGGTGGAGATGAAACGCTGTAAAAGTAACGGCCTGTGCTGCGGCGCCGGCGGCGCGCAGATGTTTAAGGAACCAGAACCCGGCGCAAAAGACATAAACATGGAACGTATGGACGATATACTACAGGCTAAGGCGCAGGTAGTGGCAGCCGCCTGCCCGTTTTGCATGACCATGTTGACCGACGGGGTAAAGCACCGCGAAAAGGAACAGGAAATACAAGTGCTGGATATAGCGGAGATAACCGCGAGGGCGAATGGGTTGTGATTTATGAAGCAGTAGTCACTCAGATACGGCAATAATGATCACGAAAGTCTTAACGCATCCTTTAGCTGTTCCCTTTTTTGCCTGGAGATAGGTATCTGACTCAAATCATCCATTAACAAATAACCACCCTCGTCCTTTACAATGCTTTTAATATAGCTTTTATTTACCAGATGCGATTGGTGGCAACGGATAAAGCCGTAATCTTTCAATAGCTCCTCGTATTCATAAATAGGTTTAGATACTACAATTTCCTCGGCATTTGCCAGGTAAAATGTGGTGTAATTGTTTGATGATACGCAGCGGGTAATCTGATCGGTGGCAATAAACCTGATTTCTTTTGCCGAGGGTAACGCGATGCGCCGGTTTTCATTTTTTCTGGACTGCTCCAGGTACTCCATCAGGTTCTCCAAACGCAGATTGTTTTTTTTGACAGCGGTTTTGTCAATCACCTTTTTTACCGCTTCTATTAATTCAGGAATTTTTATGGGCTTTAACAGGTAATCAATAGCCGCGAATTTGATAGCCTGGATACCATATTGATCAAACGCCGTTACAAAGATAATTTCAAAATTATAGCTGGGGAGCGATAACAACATGTCGAACCCGGTTTGTTTGGGCATTTGTATGTCCAGGAAAACCAGATCGGGCAAGGTATCCATTATTAATTTTTTACCCTTGTCGGCATTATTGGCTGTACCGACGATAGTTACCTCGGGGCAGTGCAGGCGAAGCAAGGCCTGCAGGTTATCAATATTATTAGCCTCGTCATCTATAATTACCCCGGTTATCATGTTTTAAAGCCAGTTATTGAAGTTTAATAGCGCGACTGTACCATGCCGCTGGTATTGTAGTGTAATGGCCGTATACCCAAGCAATATATTAATTAAATTGATCTTATTTTTTGTGAGTTTAATACCATGCCCATCGTTAGTTTCCTCATCATCAAACCCGCTTCCGTTATCGGTGATCCTGATGATCATATCTTTATCCTCTTTTAATATCAGGACAGATAACATACCTTTTCCCTCCATGCCTGAAATGCCGTGTTTTACAGCATTTTCTACCAATGGCTGCAATAGTAAGTTAGGTATTTCTATGGTTGTTTTATCAATACTATTATCGGTTTCTATACTGAAATTAAATCCGAAACGCAGTTTTTCCAGGGTTAAATACGTTTCCAGTATACCCAACTCAATATCCAAAGACTGAAACGGATGAGAACTTTTATCCAATGTAGACCGCATTAAGCTGCTGAATTCAGACAGGTAGGTATTGGCCGTATCAATTTTACCGGTATTAATAAGCCCCTGTATGGAATTGAGGGAATTGAAAATAAAATGCGGATTTAATTGCGCCTGTACCGATTGGAGCTCGTAGCTTACCTTTTGCCGTTCCAGCATCTGCTTGTTTAATCGGTGCCGGTATATCAGATAGATGTTAAACAACAATATAACCATTGCTATTATTCCTAATGCCCAGTAAAAAATCAAACTTTGGTACCAGCGCGGGCCAACCAGTATAGTGATGGTATTAACCGTTTCCTTCTGAAATTTATAGCGTACTTTAAGTATATACCGGGTATCAGGCTTTAGTTTTTTTAACACCATGTGATGGCCGCTGGTGTGCCAGATGGTATCCGACAATTCCGGGTCAGATAGCTGGTATTGGATGGTAGTATCGAGCCAATTATTTCGCTCCTTAAATTCAATAGCTACCCGCTTATTTGGCCCAACCTTATAAATATCCTTTATAGAATTGCTGGCGGCAACTATTTTGTCATCAGCTTTTACGGCATTTATTTCAGGCTTAACCTCAAGCCGTTTAATATAGAAACTTTTGATCAGCGTATCGGTTTTTTGATCGAAAAAATTAATGGTAATAAAATCTTTCACATCAACCGAAGTTGCTGCAACACCGCTTACCATATCCTGTATTCTTTTCTTCACGGCTGGCGAGGCAACTACACCGTAGGCATTGTCCGTAATGTTTTTTCCTTTACTGCTAAGAACAGTAAAATAGGTATTGTATTTTTTGAAATAATTAAAGTTCACGCGTTTTAGCAAAACCATTGCATTCATTTCAAAGAAATTGCCTGCCATATACAGGTTTATCCGTTTCTTATTCCCCGGTGTTTTTTTTGATGGCGCAACATCGGTAATTAAAGCAGACATCCGGATATGAAGCGGGATGCTATCATTTAAAGGAATATCAAATACTTGCTCATTGTACATCCTGTTGACCCTGTCGTAGTTCTGTTTAAATGTTTCCCTGGGTTTGGCGTAGAAATCCTTATCCTTATATTGTGAATAGGCCCCGGTAAAACAAATGACTGTAATGAAAATCAGAATAAGTTGTTTCAGCATACAGGTATGACTAAATATAATAATTAATCTTATTACTAATGTTTATCCGCGAGTTTGTATTCTCCCCAGAAATCAGTTATTGCAGTTCGGCGTGAAACGCCTTCAATAAAAGCCGGTTGTTGCATAATCTTTTGTACAACTTCCGGGCTGCCCACTATATTTCCAAAACCTCCATTTATGCCCCTTATTCCATTAATTTGCAAATGATAGGTAAATTTACTTCTATTATCCCCTGATAGATTAAGATATTTAAGCGGAACAGCCATTTCCAGCGTATAAACTTCATTTTTATCAATTAGGCTAACGGCTTTAATACCATCTCCATTATATATGGAAATTAAGGTATCTATGCCTTTAACCCCTTTAACACCAATCCACTTTAATCTTTGTGAAATTAAATGATTGCGCATATTCATTGTAATATTTATCTCTTTGGCGGATGTGTCAATAGTAGTTTGTGTAACTACTCCGGTTTCCGCGTTAATTAATCTTACAGAGTGATGTCCAAGGTTAAATGTAAGTCCTGGAGTGTTTGGAGTATCATAAATGGGATAAGTTATGCTTATTTTATTCTTATCATCTTTATCAGTAGATTGTTGAATGCTTAAAACAACTCCGCCCCCCATAATACGATTAATCACATCCGAATATTTAGCCTGCATGGCCAGATAAAGATTTGCATCATCGTTTGCCATGGTATAATAAACCTGAGTAGCTCTATTATACGCCTGAAATTTGCCCCATTCCATAGGCTTCCCATCTGTTTTAATATCAGCCGGTGCATATACGCTGTTTTTTTGCACTTTAGGCAATTTCTGGGCCTGTGCGGAAAACGCGTACAGGCAGAACAAAACAGCACCAATAAATAATTTAATCTGTGGCTTTTTCATGGTTTTGAGTTTAATTGTGCTCCAAAATAATTAAACCTTAACCGTCATTATTAACCGATGTGAATATGGTGGGTTTGATTGTGAATATGACTTTGCTGCTTAATCAATATATAATCTCCCCCATATTTGATGACGAATTGTTATACTTGTATCCTGCACCATGCAGGTATCAGCTACGTGGCATTGGGAACCAAGGTTAACCGCCAATAAGGGCTACCGTGATATTGGCGGCGGCAAAACAGAACGCCACCCGCATGCCTGGAGCATAGCCGAACCCGGCGATTTGATGAAATGGATCTTATCGGGTAAGTGATCACTTCCTAATCAACATATATTCATCCAAAAACCGGCGGGGGCGTTTACTTGTCAAAAATCGAGCGGGCCCAGCCGGCGCATGCTTTTTAATATCAGGTACTGCTGGTGTTGCACATAAGCGCTTGGGTGAGTTGGCGACCATTTTAGCGGATCGGGGAATATAGACGCTATGGCGGCCGCTTGCCGCTTGGTAAGCCGCGAGGCGGGCTTATGATAATAAGCCTCGGACGCGGCCTGTATGCCGTATATACCGTCGCCCATTTCAATCTCGTTCAGGTATACTTCCATAATGCGCTTCTTACTCCAGAAAACTTCTATCAGCACCGTAAAATAAGCCTCGAAGCCTTTACGTACGTAGGAACGGCCGGGCCATAAAAAAACGTTCTTGGCCGTTTGCTGTGATATGGTGCTGCCGCCCATCAGTTTATGGCTGTGAGCGTTTCTATCAATAGCAAGTTCCATCGCTTTAAAGTCGAACCCGTAATGATTCAGGAATTTCTGGTCCTCAGCAGCTACGGCGGCGCGTTTCATGGGTTCGGCAATATCTTCAAAATCCACCCATTGCTTGTCTATCTTCCAGTCCTTGCCATCAGCCTTACGCTCAAACGCCCGTGTGATCATGAGCCAGGTAACAGGGGGATTAACAAAGCGATAAAATACTACCCATAGTACCGTTATGCCGATAAAACCAATCAGTGCAAGTTTTAAAATACGTAGTATGAGTTTAAGCATTTGTAAGGGTATTGATTAGATAGCTGACACGCTCCGCCGCAATAACATATCAGGGCTTTTGGTAAAATTAAAAAAGGTGCCTGGATAACCAAACACCTTTAAAAAATTCATTAATCAATAATCCCGGTAAACCGGAATTAAAAGAATTACTCAGCTACTACTTCAAAAGGTACCTGTACCTTTACTTCTTTGTGCAGATTCAGGTTGGCAATGTACTCGCCAACAAATTTAGGATCTGTTTCAAAAGTAATGCGGCGACGGTCAACCTCAAAGCCTTGTTTCTTTAAAGCATCAGCAACCTGGATAGTGTTGATAGCGCCAAATATTTTACCGCTTTCACCGGCTTTAGCGCCGATGGTTAATTTTACACCTTCCAGTTTAGCAGCAATAGCGTCGGCATCCTTGCGGATCTTTTCCTGCTTAAACTGCGCCTGTTTAATATTTTCGGCCAATACTTTACGTGCCGATTCGGTAGCCAGCTGCGCGAATCCCTGAGGGATCAGATAATTGCGGCCATAACCTGGTTTTACATTAACGATATCGTCTTTCTCACCAAGGCTTTTAATATCCTGTTTTAAAATAACTTCCATTTGTAAACCTCCGATTATTTTAGTGAGTCAGTAACATAAGGTAATAAACCAATGTGGCGGGCACGCTTAACAGCCTGGGCCACTTTACGCTGAAACTTTAACGATGTACCTGTTAAACGGCGCGGTAATACTTTACCCTGGTCGTTCACAAATTTCAATAAAAAGTTAGCGTCTTTGTAATCAATATACTTGATCCCGTTCTTTTTAAAACGGCAGTATTTTTTACGGTTATCGTCCACCTTGGGAGCGGTAACGTATTGAATTTGTTCGTTTGCCATTAGTTTGCCTCCTCGGTTTTAGCTGGTTTTTTATTGAAAGCCCCGCTGCGTTTTTTCTCATTGTAAGCAATGGCATGTTTATCCAAAGCAATGGTAAGGAAACGTACAACGCGTTCGTCGCGCCTCAATTCAATCTCCAGTTTGTTAATTGATTCACCC
>Ga0164242_10003996_pt1 | contig 16640 bp, 16 predicted proteins | sample OricomgcompostMG_FD_108783 | JGI IMG/M metagenome (GOLD analysis project Ga0164242, IMG submission 108783) | Miracle-Growth compost microbial communities from Emeryville, California, USA - Original compost - Miracle growth compost (MG) ...
ACGGAAAGTACATGGCTGTCGCCCTTCTCTACCGTGGTGACGTCGTTCCCCGCGACTGCAGCGCCGCTGTTGGAGCCCTCAAGGCTAAGGCGTCGTTCAATCTTGTCGAGTGGTGCCCCACTGGTTTCAAGATCGGTATTAACTACCAGAAGCCCGTTGCGGTGCCTACCGCCTCGCCTGCCGATGGTGGCCTCGCTTCCGTTGACCGCTCCGTCTCCATGTTGTCCAACACCACTGCCATTGCCGAGGCGTGGTCTCGTCTGGATCACAAGTTCGATCTCATGTACAGCAAGCGTGCCTTCGTGCACTGGTACGTCGGCGAGGGTATGGAGGAGGGCGAGTTCAGCGAGGCCCGCGAGGACCTGGCTGCTCTTGAGAAGGACTACGAGGAGGTTGCTGCCGACTCCTTCGAGCCTGAGGAGGGTGATATCGAGTATTAAGCCCGTGCGCTCATTGCTGAACGCCGCTGCTAGATGCGCGGCCTTGCTGCGGATTCTCGATTGATATACCCCCCTCGCGACCTTGAGACACGCCCCCCGAGTTGGACCAGAGGTTTGTGGATTGATGGAATACACATAGGCCAGTGATTGATGGACAATGAATGAACACCACGGTCGGAAAAATACTCTCTCCTTCTCTCCTGTTGGTAAACGTGGAAAATGGCGGCGGCAGACGAAGAGGAATGTGGTTGACCTTAAGATCCCTTCTTCTCGTGTGTTTTGTGACTGGACTGGAAGGAGACCTTTTGCCCCTTAGTACTTTTTGAAGCCCTCCCGTATTTTCACACCAAATAACTTTGATTACCCCCTCAACCCCAATCGATAATAGATGTCAATTGCCTAATGGCATTTCAGGATCGGAGCCGCGTATGATTGATTGACGCTTTGTCTAATTTTATACCTCTGCTCTATATTGCTCGACGCCAACGTACTTGACTATCAGACCCTGGGAAGCACCGACATGTGATACGCCAGATTTCCCGGTCGGTCAAGCTGCTGCTTCTGCACATTGTGGCTGCTCACTAATACCTCAGCCACCTACTTCTTCTCCCGCTTACTCCCGCCCTGCGCCCGCCACTTCGCGGCACGGACGCCGCCACGCCCGTCCTTGGCAGACTTGCCCGGCCTCTTCGGTCCCCCGGCCTTACCCGCCGGCCGGCTACCCTTGAAGCGCAAGTCCTTGGGCTTTCCATCCTTGGCACTGGCGCGGCGGCCCTCGAAGATGACCTCCTCAGGGCTCTTGAACGCCGGCGCCGCCTCGCCATCACCGGCGGCAGCAGCAGCAGTACCCTTGTTGTTGTCCGTCCCGCTCGCGCGTCTCGAGGCTCTGCGATCGCCCTTCTTGCCGTCCGTCCGCCCTGCGGCCTTGGCCCCGCCGGCCCGACCGAGCAGCTTGCCGGCGCGGCCGGCCAGGGTCTGCGCCTCGCCCGTGGGCTTGGGGACGTAGTCGCTGACGGACTTGCGCTTCTTGTTATCCCTCCCGTTAGGCTTGACGCCGGCGAGGATGGCGGCTTTCGCGGCCTTGGCCTCGGCGGCGCGGGCGGTCTTGTGCGGGGCCTTGCAGCGGCCGACGCGGAGGGTCCGCGGGAGCATGGGTGGGAATTTCTTGCCTTCGAGGAGTAGGGCTGCTTCTACGCCGTTGGCATTCTGTGTCGGTTTGATATGTGGTTAGCGCCTGAGATATCTACAGAGAAGGGGAAATAGGAAGATAGGGGGTATAAAAATGGAAAGAAATGGGCAACATACGTAGAACTGCACGTAGGCAAAGCCCTTGCCAACCCTCGTCACGGGGTCCCTGATGACACGAACGCTCTCCACCTTGCCAGCCTCTTTTCCGAAGACACGCCACAGGCCTTCCTCGACGTCCATGGGAGCCTTGGTCCGCTTCCGCTTCTCCGTCACCTCCTTACCATCCTCATCAGTCTTGGAGGCCAAGACCGACTCGTCGTCGACGAACCCCAGGTTCCCGACAAACACGCAGCGGCGGTGGTCCACGGTAGCCGGATGCGCGACGCTATCGACGCGCAGGTGCCGGCCCAGCACCACGGTGCCGTTCAGCTGCGCCACGGCCATGCGCACGGCCGACGCGGTGCTGTACACGACGTAGGCGTTGGTCGACTTGGTGGTGGCGTCCATGACGGACTTCTTGATGAAGGCGGCGCGCTTGGGGATCGCGGCCGTGGCGAACGCCGTGGACCGGAAGCGGATCGACTGCACGGTCTGCGCGGGCGAGGCGGCCTTGTCGAGCACGGAGGCGAGGTGCGCAAGGAGGGTCTTCTTGGCTTTGCGCGAGGTGATGGCCTCGACGGAGACGTTGCTTAGGAAGATGGTGCGGGAGGCTTGTTCAAGATCTGCTGCGGCTGGGTCGGCTGCTACCGTCTCGTGCACTGGGATGACATCGTCGTCGTCGTCGTCGTTGTCGTTCTTCTCAGTTGCGTCGTTCTCCTCGACGGGCTCCTCAACTCCGTTTTCGCCCTTGAGTCGCTTGCCGACAGGCTCACCATCATCCTTGGCAAGTTTCTGTAGGTGTTTGGACTCTAGATCATCGTACTCATCGCGCTGTTTTCTCTTTCGTTTCCGGTCCTTTTTCTCGCTCATGGCGTCGCTCGTAGCGGCAGCCTCCAAGATCCTTGCGGCAGCGGCCTCCTCATCCTCGCTCATATTCTCTTCATTACCGTCCTCACTGCCGTCCTCACTGTCGTCCTCGCTCGGTGATCCATCTGCGTCAGACAAACTGCCTTCGACTTCACTGAGTTCGGATAAGTCGCCGTCGAGATCGTCCTCCTCTCCTGACGTAGTACCTGCCTCCTCTGGCCTTGCAGGTAATAACTCGGCATACCGTGTTTTCGGCAGAGCCGTAACGGGTCCAGCCTAGAGTTTATCAATATTTATCATGGAAGTTGCGTTGACCAAGGCGACCTACACTTCCGGCGAATAGTGCATCCAAGGCGGGGTCAACCTCCTTGGAGGCGGCGGACAAAGCCGATTTCCTGGTTCAAATTAGTTCCTATGAAATAGGATAGAATATGATGTAGTAAATTCTTACTTTTTCGCCATTGTGTAGGGTGGAGGAATGTAGACCTCTTCCCAAATACTTGGGAGTGGAATGGTACTAGATATTGGTTCCTGGCGCTGCACAGAAAAAGTTGCTTATCGGCGCTTCGACGTATCGCAGTTCTGCCGGAACTCACCGCCTGCGATGATCCTTCTCCAGTGTTAGCATTCAACCTTGTAAAAGATCCGCTCGGCAAATACGAGTGGAAGGTAGATTATTGACTAACATTTCAACACGGTGTGTGCCCCAGATCGCGTTAGCACTACAACAATGCCCGACACCGCAACGGCCGAGGTGGGCTGCTATATTGTAGAGTGCTAACTGCCCCCAACCCAGCCACAGCACAGTGGAGGAGAACATCGGCCCAGCACTTTGGAGAGTGGGCTTCATGTGGTCCCTGTCATCGTCGGCGCACTCTCCAGATGGGCGTCCTGGCTCAATAATCATCCCCCAGCTTTCCCACCTTTCTCTCTCGCCCACACCACCTCACCAACTCTTGTTACCAGAAGAATAACCACACGATATTGTTTGTATTGTTCTGAGCATTTTGAGGCATCCTATCTTAAAGCCCGAACTTCTCGGCTTCGTTTCCTTTTTCCTCCTCTGCTGCTCCTGGCGCTTGTTGTCCCCTCCAGCTCGAGACGCCCGCTCAATTTTGCGCGGGCTCTCCCACCTGCCCAACCACGACGCAAAGCCTTAAATCCTCGATCATCACACTCCGAATTCCGATTCCTTTACAGTCATAGCAATGGCCAGCGGTGATACCGCCCCGCCTATTGCCCTGGCGAGCTCGCCCCCGGCCTTCCTGGGCGGCCAGAGCCCCAGCAATCTGTCCAGCCCTCTGAGCGACGTCGAAGACAGGGACGCATACCCGGACGAAATGGATCTTGGTAGTTCGGTACACAATGTCGCACGACTGGGCACACCAGAACACCAGCGCGACGACGAAGACGACGACGCCGCCGGGGGCAACTCTGACGGCGAGAGCAGATTGTCCGACGTCGACGTCAATGACTCGGAAGCCGAAACAGAGCGACTCTACGATACCCCTCAAAAGAATACACCCCGCCGCGGGCTCACGAATGGAGCTACAGACGCTGGTGGTAAACAATTCATAGATCGCCGACTGGCAACCTTTGAGCCTAGCCCTAGCAAGCTCCAGCAACAAGTTCGAGCCGACGTTGCCGCCGCAGACGACGGCAGCGATGACGATTCACTTTCTGAACCCGACGACGATATATCCATGGCCTCAAGCGAACCAGATCCTGCCCTTGCAAAGGACCACGAGTCGCGATCGCAATCACAAGCAAAGAACTCGCCGGAAACAAAGGCTGGGGACACCAAAGTCGCCGCCGATCCGGTAGAGGAAGATCCCATAGAAACCAGAAAACGCAAACGCTCCTCGGTTGCAGAACAGTCCGAGCTAGATCAACCCCTCAGAAAGCGCACCGGCTCGATTGGCTCCACTCCGCGCGAGCTCTCAACCAACGATAACACTGCACCTGACGACGAGGGCGCCTCTTCCAATGCCCGTAGCGGCGAACAAACGGGCGAGGAGGACAATACTGGCGACCGCGAGGCTACACACAATACGAAGGACGAAGCGCTCGAGACCACAGAGACCGCCTCGGCCGAGCCAACCAGGTCGAGGCAATCTAGACGCAACGGTGTCAGAAAGCGCAAGAGCCCGGACGATAGCACGGAAGGGCCGAATGAGAGTGCCCAAGAGGATAGTGCCGCTGCTGAGGAGGGCAGGGCTCGAACCGCGGGAGAGGAGCATGCTGACGCGGAAGCCGATGAAGAAGCTGCAGAGGCGGCCTTGAGAAACGAAGAAGAGCGTACGTATATACCGCGAGGCGCACCTCTTGGCTTGCGTACTAACATCTGGAATAGTAGAGAGAAAGAAATCCGCCTGGGAGGAGCTATCTGCCATCGAGAAGCAATTTGGCAATTTCCGAGAACGGTAAGATATTAAGCGCTGGATCTCCCTTTTTTTTGGGACTATATCTAACGTCTCCGATAGCTTGTATCAAGAGCGGCTCGAACAGCTCAACCAAGAGGAAGCCATGCTTACAGCCGACAACCCCACCCACCCCGAATACCTAGCCATGCTCCAATGCATCGACGAGCGCCGTGACGAGAGAATACGGATCGGCAAGCTAGAATTACAACTGAACAAAGATGTCCTCAGGCGGAGAGCCGTTTCGGAGCGAGCGCAGATCATGTCGCAATACTTCCAGGGCGTGCGAGAGTCACGGGAGAAAGTTCTCGAGGCACTCGGCAAGGAATGGTACGAAATACAGCACGAGCGGAGGCGTGACGCGAACCATGTTCCCGATTTCGGAATTCGGTTCCCTGCTTCGAAGGCGCAGAGTATCAGGCATGCTGTCGCATACAACAAGGAGGTGTCTATCCTCGCAGGCTTTGCGAAGTATAAGGGCTTCCCGGCAGCCCCTAACATTGCAGGAGCTACTGAAGAGCAGTTGGACAAGGATTTCGAGTTTATAAAGGTGAGCTCAGATCCGCATATGCCTACCTTGCCTACCTACTCCATACTGACCACCGTTTATTAGCTGGCGAAGCAAAATAGCGTCCTACCACCTCCAGCCCAACCAGCGATTCACACGGAAATCGCCTCTAGCCTTCCCTTCGGACGAAGCTTGGGACTTGCTGGCGAGCAGTTTCTTGAGCAGACCCCTTGGGCCAACCCTAATCACCCATCACACCAGATGCAAAGACAACTCTCCGAACAAAGTCCAGGCACCGCGGCCGCGTTAGCCGGACCTACAGGCAATCGGCGGCATTCACATCAACCCGGCGGCCCATTCTCGCACGGCCACTCCAATTTCATGTCGAACGGCGATTCATTACAGATGCATAAGTCACATTCCGCTGGAGGACACGAGAGCGCGAAAGCGAAAGTCGCCACCGAAGGCGGAATGAAGCGCGAGAGTCTTTTGCAGGCCTCTTGATTTGATCATATCGTGTTCCTACACGTTTGTTTGGTCTCGCTGTTTTCAGGACCTGTTTTGTCAAAGACGGGCAAACCCGCTTGACATACCTTCTGCGGGCAGAAAGCCCATTCCGGTTTGGCCGCTTCAAATTTAGGGGGACTATGGCTGGGAGGCGCGAAAATGCTTGCATTGCGTCTATGAAACCATGATATCTGAGTTCACGGGTCTCGGCATGGGAGGGCCTTTTATATATAAGGGTTTCTGGTTCCCAGCATACAATGGCGCGCAAACACTATTTGTACAATGGGAGGCGTTTTTGGAGGATATCCCGACTGCCACAAGTCTGGGTGGCACGGCGTTGTTTCCGAGTCCTTTTTTCTTTTCCTTTCATCGCTCCTTCACAAATACCAAATACCACTTGCTCATAGTTCGATACAACAGCTTAGCATTGAAGCCTCAGTTCTAAGATCAGACAAATCCGGAACGCCTGTGTAAATGCTCCTCTCCGATCATCGTGCTCGCCGTCTGATAGCCTATTTCGTAGATTGCTGCGCAGATCCCTTCGAACTTGCCGCGGGCGTATCGGGAACCTTGACATCGTCGAATTCATCCTGTCCAACGGCTTTAAGCGTGTAGGCATCTATAGAGGATCAGCAACGGGACGCGGCAAACTAGAACACCCCTTCGGCCATGTCCAGCCCGGACTCACAAATTCCCACGGCAACAGCCGAAATGCCTATACCAAGTAGGGCATTCTTGATGAGGTATGGCCGCCGCGCGCGGATGAGGGACTCGGATTGCCTCCACCGTTGGTCGTAATAGCTAGATCGTTGGAAGCTGTGCGGGGTGGAGTTGAGTTAGTGATAGTTGACTCGATCGCAGAAGGGCTGTTCGCATACCCTGCCATTGTACTTGAATATGCGCCGGTCTTGGCTTTAGAAGAGCTTTTTGCGTATCTACGTGATCAAGAGCGTGGTACGATGCGAAATCGGTTACGATTCTCGATGCCGAAGATCAGATGTTCTTCCAGGTTGAGCCAATCACGGAGCCTCAAGACCGTTGCGTTTGGGCCATCCCTGAGGCTCTACGGCAGATCCGCGGGTGATTGGGTACCTTGATACTTCGAGTTTCTCCTTTGCCGAAGGCGCGTGTCCATCCAAGGCAAGCTTCCAAGCTTTCAAAAGATCTGCCCAAAAGCGCATTCTTTGATTCACTCATACCCATCATCCATTCAAACTCCCGGGCAAACTTGGGACAATGGATTGCGCCCAGCACCCATAAATAACGACCTAACCTGCTCAATCTCTTCGGACCCTGCACGATCCATTCTATTCTGCACAGCCAGAATGAATGCGCTCTCCGACTCGCGATCCTTGCCGACTTCGAGACGACCTGGACAAGCCGCCGCATCGAAGCCCCGCGTCTTCCTTGCGCCCTTGTCATCGACTACCTAACCTTTGATATTCTTGACTTGCTTTGATCTCCCCTTAGCGAGGATTGTTTCTGTTGCCATCCCAGGGTTCCATCATTCCCCCAGTCCAGACCTGATCCCGAGTATCATCGTAGTTCTGCCCATCTTCGACGTCTCGTCCGCCATATATTCCTACTCTCCAACCGTACGGATCTTGAACCGAACGCGCCATGGCTGCTCCCGTAGTTCTCAGCACGAGCGATCAGCTCCGCCAGCTCGAGGACGCTCGAAAGCTCGTCCTCGGCGACTCGAACTACTACGGAGCCATAGTCGCCGGTATCCTTCCTATCGTCGGCCAGTCGTCCGCCGTGGAGTTGCGCAGATGGGGCGCTGAATTCATCGCCGAGGTCGTCTCGGCGCCGGCGGTACCGCTAGGGGCGAGAGCCGACTTGTGCCTCAAGACGCTGGACACACTGAAGCGATTGGTGGACGAGAGGGATGTGGATGTGTTCATCTTGAAGTCCGTAATTATGGCGGCGGCGAGCGTCTACCCCCTGATGCTACGATGGATGTGAGTGTATAGCAATTTCTGTTGTTATCTATCCCCCCGGGCGATCAGGGAGGCGGGCTGCACCATACTGCCTGCCGCCCTGCTTTGCTCTACGTGACGGCGCTGCGCTCCCCCTGAACCATGCGCTTCCCTCCAGCTCGACAACGACTTCATCAAATCACACGAAGCTGCCTCTTCGAAATTCTCGCTAATCTAGGCAATCTTACAGAGCCACAAACCCCCACGACCGCGAAAACTGGGAGACCATGGTCGCCATCAAGTCGACAATATTGCGCGTCTGGGATGATGCGCCACCTCCGGTGAAGATCTGCTGCGTCAAGTTTGCTCAGCGAGTTGTCCTTGCGCAAACGACGTCGAACGGAATGGAACAAAAGGTACGCGTGCTTCAACTCTGTTCTATGCGGCGTTTGGTTGTGCTAACAGCATTGCGTTCAGCATTCCGGCCTCGATGTCTCCCTCTCCGTTATCCCACCAAATCATCCCATATTAGACCCCCGTCATCTCGAGGCCGAGGCTACGGGCCTACTGGACCGGATGCTGGGAACACTACAAGACAACAGCAGGTAAGATGGCATAAACTAGTGGCTCATACATGTCCGATAGCTAACCTCGTTTTCGTATATAGTGACGCACTGTTAGTTGATGCAACCTTGAATACACTCTCCGTCCTTGTCCGCACAAGACCGAGTACCTCTAACCGGATATTGAATTCGGTCCTAAACTTCAACCCTCTCAAACTGGCCAACTCCCCTATGACCCCAAAGATCAAGGTGCTTGTGAAGTCTATGGAAAAGACAACGCGCATGCTCTTAATCCATCTCGTCAAAAGGTAAACCCGTTAAACCAACATAGTGTAAATGAAGGGGACTAACTAAAAGTAGGGACCCCCATAACCCGATGTCCGGCCGCATACAGCAACATGTCGAGCGGCTCATGCGATCTCGGTCGGAGATATTCGACGAAGCTAACAGGAAGAGAGCCCTGGCTGACCCAGCTGCCGCGGCCACCAGCGGTGCGAAGCGACAGAAGGTCGAGGCTTTGGCAATCCCGCAGCTTGAAATTAAGCCCCTTAGCCCAGGCACGCACACTCTCGCCCAAGTCTTTACCATTACAAAGAACACCGGGCTGCAAGGGTTTGACGCTACCCAGATCCCAGCCGCATTAGCGGCGAGGATAAGCATCACAACTTTGTTGACGATGCACCCCGAGCTGCTTAACCAAGCTGTTACTGTAAGACCCAAACCCCTGACTCGGCTGCCAAGTGTTGAATCGGCCGCTCACTCTTATATATAGGGTGTCCGCGATCGTCTAACCGCCCTTTCAACGGTGGCTCAACCAGCGCTTCTGAATCCTGATACAGCACCCCTGGATGTCGAGGATGACGACGACGATTATGAACCAGACTATTATGCAGCTGAAGATACCGAGCAGATCCTTAACAAGCTTGATAGTGCACCTGCACAACAGCCGGAGAACGAGGAACCGGATACAGCCTCCGCTCTCGCACCCTTAGGGACATTCAAGTTGCCGCCGCCACCGTCACTGGATCCGGACAGCGCATCGAGAGTTGGACAAGTCGCCGTTTCCCGTGTCTTTACGCCCCTTTCAACACTCGGGGACCCACCAGTGCGAAAGTCCAAGGCTGGTATCAACCGCTTGGCCGCGAGCTCGTATGATCGGGACTCGTGGCTAACCGTCATCATGCGGTTAGCCACTCGCAGTAGCATGGGTCTCGAAGCCACCGGCAGCCCAATTAAGGTGGAAAACAACGAGACGGCCCTCGACCGTCCCCGCCCTGCACTCGGCGATGGAATTCGTGAGATGCTTTACACCTACGTGCTCGAGGACTTCCGCCGTCGGATCGACGTTGCTGTCGCGTGGTTGTGCGAGGAATGGTACAGCGACCAACTGGCAAAACGGAATCTCGGCGATGGCGCGCCATTACATTACGAGAAATGGGCCCTCCGCCTCGTCGACGGCTTTTTACCATACCTCACGCCGCAGGATAAGGTTTTAACCCGCTTCCTTGGCGAAATTCCCGAGCTCAGTCGCGAGTTACTTGGGCGAACCAAGTCACTCTGTCGAGACCCCAGCACAGTCCCGCTGGCACTGACGAGCTTGCTATACTTGGTGATGATGCGGCCACCGGCGAGAGATATAGCTCTTGATATTGTGGCCGCGATATGGGTCGAATGTAAGTTTACTCCTACGCCATTGCAAGGACCACCCGGCAGGCGAATATGCTGACAACTCCCTACAGTCGAAGACGCTCGACCTCTCGCGACCAAGTATCTGGTCAAGTGGCGCCCAGGATTTATTGAGTCCCAGGCTGCTGGCCAAGCTGGTGGCGTATCAGGCGCCAGTGCCGCATCAAATGTCGCTGTTGCGACATAACATCGTCTCGAAGGCGGTGTCTTCGATATAAGCGTGTGATGTGTAACATTATAGGTTGGAGGGACAACTCGGGCAAGAAGCGGAAATACCCCGAGCTGATCTAGGCTGGCAAACGGTGGCCTTTGTTCGACTGGTTCTTCCTTGATCAGCACTGGGTTTATGCGTTTTGGTGGCGTTTATCGTCAGGGCGGCGTCAACACCAACCGTCTACGTTTAGGGGAGTGCAGATAGATACCTAGCATTTCAAAGAGGCAGGGGGATAATAGGTTACACAAGGAATGGGAAAGGGCCTACTTTGAGAGTAAGGTCTACAGACGAGGGATGCGTCTATACAAGGCGGGAGGTTGAGCAGAGTATATCAGGTGCGAGACGGTCTACTTTGATGACGAAGCTAGCAAGGAGCCATGACTGTAGATTACCAAGGCAATTAGCATTTGCCTCAATTTTTCCGTCAATCCAAAACAAGAAGAGGAAACTCAAGCGGTACAGTGAGAGATGCCTCCAACAAACATGACAAATTGAACTCAACAATCTACTCGTGGAAAGGGAGTGTAACTTACAACTTCTGTTGTAGAGCAAGCGTATATGGTCCGTGCATTTAATTGACCCCACAAGGTCAGCCTGTGCCTGCATGAGGTCCGTGCGTTGCCAAGGCGAAACTTACGCCGTAAAGTTCCAAACTGTCCTCTCCCCAATCCAGCAAGATATACTTTGAAAGATGCAAGCTTCGAGAGCCGCTCTCTCCAACTTGCAAACGACACTCTCTTGAGGGCCACCATGTCGGCCAATTCTCTCGAACTTTTCGCCAGCGGCGGGAAGGGAAAGAGCACTCGTACTTTATTGCGCGTGGTCATTCTCTTCTTCATCGCCGGCGCCGCAATTGCAAGTCGGCTCTTTTCCGTGATTCGTAAGTACCTGTCGTCACCAGCTCGTTCTTAGCTCGAGCGTGAGCTTCACAGAGGCAATCGTCTGCCTGCCAATGGACTCCGCGCTGCTTTATTGTTAGCTACAGGTTGTGATATGTTTTGCTGACACATTTGCTCACAGGATTCGAGAGTATTATCCATGAATGTTAGTAGCCCGACGAAGCTCCGCTCATGCCGTCCCTCCAACTGACACCTGTCTAGTCGACCCGTGGTTCAACTTCAGGGCAACAAAATACCTAGTCGCCAATGGCTTCTACAACTTCTGGGATTGGTTCGATGATCGAACATGGCATCCTCTCGGCCGTGTCACCGGTGGAACGCTCTACCCCGGCCTGATGGTGACCAGTGGCGCCATCTACCACGCCCTCCGAGCTATCGCGATCCCCGTTGACATCCGAAACATCTGTGTCCTCCTCGCCCCGGCCTTCTCGGGCCTCACTGCCTTCGCCGCATACCTCCTGACGAATGAGATGACTACATCAAAGTCGCCGGGTCTGCTGGCTGCAGCGTTTATGGGAATTACGCCTGGATACATCTCGCGGTCGGTTGCTGGCAGCTACGACAACGAGGCCATCGCCATCTTCCTACTCGTCTTTACCTTCTACCTCTGGATCAAGGCGCTGAAGCAAGGCTCCATGCTATGGGGTGCCCTCTGCGCCCTTTTCTACGGTTACATGGTCGCCTCCTGGGGAGGCTATGCCTTCATCACTTGTCTCTTGCCGCTACACTCCTTTGCCCTTATCCTCATGGGTCGGTATAGCACCAGGCTATACGTGGCATATACCACGTGGTATGCGCTTGGAACACTTGCGAGCATGCAGATTCCATTTGTTGGTTTCTTGCCCGTCAAGACTAGCGAACATATGCCAGCGCTGGGTAAGTGAAACCTCTATACTGCTATCACCAATCGTATGTGTGCTAACCATATAAATAGGTATCTTTGGGTTCCTGCAACTGCTTGGATTCCTTAACTACGTGCGCTCCGCCATCCCCAATCGTCAATTCCAGACCTTCTTGTGGCTATTTGCCGGCGCAAGCTTCAGCCTTGGCCTACTTGCCCTTGTAGTAGCAACGAGTTCCGGCATTATCGCACCTTGGGGCGGGCGATTCTACTCCCTCTGGGATACTAGTTATGCCAAGATCCACATCCCCATCATCGCCTCGGTCTCAGAACATCAGCCCACCGCCTGGCCGGCATTCTTCTTCGATCTTAACATGCTGATCTGGCTCTTCCCTGCCGGTGTCTACCTGTGTTTCCAGACACTGGCCGACGAGCATGTCTTCATCGTCGTCTATGCCCTCTTCGGCAGCTACTTCGCCGGTGTCATGGTTCGGCTGATGCTGACTCTTACCCCGGTCGTCTGCGTTGCGGCAGCAATTGCGGCTTCGCAGATGCTCGAGACCTACCTCCACGTCAAGTCGCCTGATCCAGAGGAGCATCAGGCAGAGGACTCTGCTGAGACCTCGAAGAAGGCTGCAAAGGGTGGATTGAAGGCCACCACCAAGCCCGTCATTGGCGTCTACAGCTTCCTCTCCAAGGGTGTTGTTGTTGGTGCTATGACAGTCTACCTCCTACTGTTCATCCTGCACTGCACATGGGTCACCTCCAACGCCTACTCGTCGCCATCCGTGGTGTTGGCAAGCAAGATGCCCGACGGCAGCCAGCACATCATCGATGATTACCGTGAGGCCTACCAATGGCTCCGCCAGAACACCGCCGAGAACGCCAAGATCATGTCTTGGTGGGACTACGGTTATCAGATTGGCGGCATGGCCGACAGGCCTACCTTGGTCGACAACAACACCTGGAACAACACTCACATTGCCACTGTCGGCAAGGCGATGAGCTCCCGGGAAGAGGTCAGCTACCCAATTATGAGGGAGCACGAGGTGGACTACGTCCTAGTGGTATTCGGAGGTCTACTTGGCTACTCTGGAGACGACATCAACAAGTTCCTGTGGATGGTCAGGATTGCCGAGGGCATCTGGCCAGACGAGGTCAAGGAGCGGAACTTCTTCACTCCTCGCGGCGAGTACCGCGTTGATGGCGAAGCGACCGAGACCATGAAGAACAGCTTGATGTAGGCAAACTCCCTCGTCCTCATGCCACACTTTTTCCCTACTAACAACCATACAGGTACAAGATGTCCTACTACAACTACAACACCCTCTTCCCGCCCGGCCAAGCCCAGGACAGAGTCCGTGGCGTGAAGCTTCCGGAGGTAGGCCCCACGCTCAACGTCCTCGACGAGGCCTTCACCAGCGAGAACTGGATCATCCGGATCTACAAGGTCAAGGACCTCGACAACATCGGTCGTGACCACGCCGCTGCGGCGGCGTTCGAGCGGGGTCACAAGAAGAAGAAGGCCAGCAAGAAGAGGGGCCCCAGGGTCCTGAGAGTGGATTAGAATAGGAAGGTCTACTAGGAAGGGGATGGGACGGCGCGAAATGAACATGCTTCGTGGATTTTATAAAAAGGGGGGCATGTAGAATCAATATTTTTCCTTACGTTTGCCTACAATTGGGTCAGGGTGACCAAAAAAGACGTGAGCCCGGATGGCCCTGTGTACAAAAGTAACCTCCTTAGTAGTGAGTAGGTGAATACTGATCTCGTTGGCAGTGTTCTTGGAAAATGTTTTGTGAAGCCATTATCTATGTCTATCATTATGGCTTAAGGGGGTCGCGCAGTTATCTGTGTTGGACTAACCTCGCCCACGGCTCTACAAGAACCACCTCAGATAAATGGGCTTAAAAAAAGAACTCCCAGTCAGCCGCTCTAAACTCCGTCATGTATTCATATTCCAACAGTTACCCTGATGTGTAGTTGTGATCTCAGCCCGACCGATGGATCCCAACGCAACCCAGCCCAGGCACCGACCGTTTGTTTCCTGCTGTAGGGAATTATGTGTTTAAACCCGTAGTGAGTGCCGGCATCGCGAAGGTCCGATGACAAAAAAAATTAGAAAAAAAACCAACGCCAGCCTATCGATCCTTATGAAAAAGGACACCCACATCATGTGTCTATATATGTATCAGGAAGAAAACCGCCTCATTAGGTAGTGCCCGATCGATGGGACAGTCCTTTTTCCTGCCGTTCAGGACTTCACCTCCTGTGCCTCAACCACCGACAGCGACGACTTTTGCCCATCAGCAGCCGGCATAGCACCCAGCTCAGCACCCTGTCCGCTCTGCGCGCGCTTCCGCCCAGGCAAGAACCTCGCCATGGACATGGGGCCCTGCGCAGCGGTCGCGGGTGACGGGGACGACGGGGATGCCGGGTCCTGGACGGTAGCGGAGTCGGCGGCAGCGGTGGTGGTGAACTTGGATAGGAAGCCCCTCTTCCTCTGCTGTGGGGCCGACGGCGCGGCGGCGGGCGACTGTTGCAGGTGGTGCGGCCTGCCGTCGTCGCTGAGGCCGACGTCCTCGAATTCCTCCTCCGTGGTGGCGGGCTCGCGGCGCTCGAAGCGGCGCTCGGCCAGGGCGGAGCGGGGGTGCCGCGGGAAGCGGGCGGAGTCGAGGGATTGGCGGGGCGCGGGGTCGGCTGTCACGATGGGGCTACGGGCAGAGATGTCCCGTGAAAGAGAGAAGAAGACGAGAGAGTCAGCAGATTGAGGGATTGGGCCGTAAAGGAGAGCCCGGGTGGTGTGAGGCGGGATGCGGAGGGCAACTTGACAGGAAGACATACAAATGATCGGCGGTATGAATCGAAGGATTCACGAGAGATGGAGAAATGCTCGATGTCGCCGAAGCTGCTCCGCGTCTCCATTGACGTCCGCGATGTTGTCAAGTATCGCTTCGGCCATGATGTTTCTCTCTCAGTTGGTGATGGCTATAGCAGGAGCATTAGAACATTCTCGGGCTCGCATTTAAGGGGCAATCGGCAAGCAATTGGGGCTTGAATTACCGGCAGATAGACACCGCTATCATTAACCACTGTTTACTCAACAAGGTAACGTCAGTCTACGATCCCACGGCGGTGTCAATTGTCGCGGAGAAGGCGCGTACCACTCATCTTGTACTCGCCTGTGTCCTGGCTCCGTCTACTGCCGACGCTCAGCGCCGACGACGCCTTGGATCCCACCGTGTCGACCCTTTCGAATCCCGGGTGGGCAATGTCGGACCCGGGTTGAAGGAGCTCGTCTTGCGGGCCGGCGACGCCGGGGCGGCGGGCGAAGGGGTTGCGGATCGGCATGATAAGATAGAGATGGAGGGGTAGTCAGTCAGTCCGGAGAGCGCCGGGGTGCTACTTGGCAAATGGGAGGGGATATGCTAGTGAAGGGAGAGGCGTATAACCAGGCGGATGTGATTGGGATTTGAGCAATGCAATGACAATGGGATTGCTAGCTGGCAATGGGTTGAGAATGCGCGATACGTAGAAGCGAAGTACCAAGAGAATCAGCAATCGAGGTTTTTACAAGAAAGTGCAACGCCCGCCAACTATAAGCAAGAACACCAAGCAAGAACACACGACGAAGCGAGCGAGCAATGCCACGGCCGCTACAGCAAGAAGGCGGCGCCGAGGGGCACAAGACCCCGAAAAGGGGGCCTCTGGTTGGGCGGACGGGGCAACTCCCCTTACTCAAATTCCGCACTGCATCTCCGTGTGGCACTAAAACGGGCAGAGTTTTGGGACGCGATCTGCGGCGGCCATCCTTCGGCATGGAAACGCCCACATTTTGCGGTGGGATGCGCTTGCCACCCTTCTTTTCTTACCAGATTTGCTGCAGAACTACTATACAGTATGACGTTTGGGGTGAGGAGAAAGTCTGCATCGGGGTTGCCGGATGATTTGCTAAGCTTGTCTTGGTTAGCATGTGGGGAGTCACGTGTCGCTTTGGACCGTCAACCAAACCGGTTAAACAGTCTGGACCACTTCGTCTGATAGGCCGCCCTCAAAGTTATCTCCCGGGTAGGTTATCCCCCGGGGTAGGAGCTATCCCGAGTCGGCGCTCGAGTCCGAGTCCGAGTCCGAGTTCCAGAGGGTAGACTTGGATAGTAAAATGTCCTCTAGTTGTCGAATTAAGTCGGCCCAACTAAAGATATCGTACAAAGGAAAGGGTTGGACCAAGATGCCCGATTCCGGCCAAGAATCATTTAAGTTAAGAGAGCTTGTGCTAGCCAATATGAGCCAATCCTCGAGCGAGGAGGCGGGTGATATGCAACACAAACCACGAACAAAGACCGAGTCCTGCGATTGAAATTCCACCGCAACATCCCGCTGTCTGCGCGCGGAAGTCTTTCACGACTCACTCGCTAACCTAGCTCAGTGTTGGTTCTCGTATGAGTGAATGTCGTACCTCGATTTCTGCTTTAAAGGCCTGGTCTTACCT
>Ga0164242_10003997_pt1 | contig 16638 bp, 14 predicted proteins | sample OricomgcompostMG_FD_108783 | JGI IMG/M metagenome (GOLD analysis project Ga0164242, IMG submission 108783) | Miracle-Growth compost microbial communities from Emeryville, California, USA - Original compost - Miracle growth compost (MG) ...
AGCGCCGGTTCGTGTTCGGGCATGCGGAACCGGTGATCGGCATTGCGTAGCCGCTCGGGCAGCCCTACCGACGCATCCCGCCGATGTTTCCGCACCACCCGACGGTGCCGGACAGCGCCCCCGGCGCGCTGCGGTTGCCGCTGGCGCCGTCGGGGTAGGAGCCGCGGCGCTATCCTGGCGCGATGCCGACGTTCGCTGACGTGTACCGCGAGAAGTACCTGCTGTTGACCACCTTCACCAAGGACGGCAGGGCCAAGCCGACGGCGGTGTGGGGCGCTCCGGACGGGGGCAAACTGTTGGTGATCACCGATGACGGCTCATGGAAGACCAAGCGCATCCGCAACACGCCACGCGTGACCATCCAGAAGTGCGGCGTGCTCGGTGCGCCGAAGGGCGAGCCGGTCGAGGCGGTGGCCCGGGTGCTGCCCAAGAGTGAGACCAGGCGCGTCTACGGTGCGGTCGTCAAACGCTACTGGTGGCACGCGTGGTGGTTCGTTCCGCACTCGGTCGTGCGTGGTGGGATCGACAAGGTTCACGTCGGCTTGGAGATCGCGCCTACCGGGGCGGTTTCCTAGCCCGCCCGGCCAAGCAGATGCCGGAGCGCCGGTTCGTGTTCGGGCATGCGGAACCGGTGATCGGCATTGCGTAGCCGCTCGGGCAGCACACGCTGGCTCGCCAACGCCAGCTCACGTGCGCCTTGGTCGCCGAGCAACACGCGTGGCCCCAGCCGCGGGACCGGCAGCATCGTGGGCCGGTGTAGTACTCGGCCGAGCGTCTTGGTGTACTCGCTGTTGCGCACCGGGTTCGGGGCGACGGCATTGACGGCCCCGGACAGGCCGGTGTCCCACAGCGCGCGGTGATAGATGTCGATCAAGTCGTCGATCCCGATCCACGACAGCCACTGCCGGCCGTCGCCGAGCCGCCCGCCCAGCCCGGCGGAGAACAGCGGCCGCAGCAGTCGCAGCGTCCCGCCGCGCGGTGATTGCACAATGCCGGTGCGGACCCGGACCACGCGCCTGCCGGACTGCGCTGCCGGGGCGAGCGCGTCCTCCCAGTCGGCGACGACATCGGCGAGAAACCCGTCCCCGCGTTGACTGTCCTCGGTCAGCACCTCGTCGCCACGGTCGTAACCGTAGTAGCCGACCGCAGAGGCGCAGACCAGTGTGGTCGGTCCGTCGGTGCCCCCGGCGACCAACTCGGCGAGCCGTCGGGTCGGTCCGATCCGGCTGTCACGGATCGCCCGCCGGTGCCCGGCGGTGAAGCGGCCCGCGATCGAAGCCCCGGCCAGATGAATCACCGCATCGACGCCGGCCAACAGCTCGGGATCTGGGTTCTCGGGATCCCATTGCCGCTCATCGGAACTGCCCGCGGGACGTCGCACCAACCGGATCATCCGATGGCCCCCGGTGCTCAGGAACGCGGTCAGAGCCGAGCCGACGAGACCGGATGAGCCGGTGACGGCCACCGTGATCGGTCCCAGCCCGCGTTGTCCGGCGCGGCGATGGGCGGCGATGTCGTCGCCCAGTTGCCGATGCCGATAAGCGAACATCGGCCGCAGCATCGACGCGGGTATCGGGGTGTCGACCACGTCGGTCATCCGCGTTACACCCTCGCCGAGATCGTCGAACTCGTGGGTGTGCCGCCACCGCATCGCCAACCGGGTCGGCAGCGACGCCAAGCCACGGCCGCCGAGCTCATCGACGAACCGCCGCGGCGGGTCATAGCCGGCCGCCCGGTGTTCGGCGATCCAGCGCAGCCCACCCGGAAGAGCCAGTACGGCGGTGCCGTCGCGCAGCGAACCGGCCTCGGCGATCAGCCGCATCCGTTGCCACGGCGGGCTCAACCGGGTGAACGCCCCCGGCCTCTCATGCCAGGCGAACACGTCCGCTTGCGGCGCGGCCACCGTGCTGGAGAAGACCAGACCCATGTCCCGACGCTACCGGGGGAGACCGCCCGGGTCAGCGCGTCGCTGTCAGGCCCGCATACCGGGCCAGGTGCCGGTCGCGGGAACCGAATTGGTATTCGATCGCGGTCAGCCGCTTGAAGTAGTGGCCGAGCGCCAACTCCTCGGTCATGCCCATCGCACCGTGGGTCTGCACCGCGCTCTGCCCGACGAACCGGGCGGCGCGCGCCACGGTGGCCTTGGCCGCCGACACCGCCCGGGCCCGCTCCGCCGGTTCGGCGTCGAGCTTCATGACCGCCAGATACTGTGCGGCGACGGCCTGTTGGACCTCTAAGTGCATGTCCACCATCCGGTGAGCCAACACCTGGAATGAGGAGATGGGCTGGCCGAACTGCTGACGCTGCTTGGTGTAGTCGACGGTGTCGGCCAGCACCCGTCGCAGGCAGCCCACCGCCTCGGACACGATCGCCGCGGTGGCCTCGTCGACAGTGGCCTCCAGCGCCGGCCACGCCCGGCCCTCGGCGCCCAGCAGCGCGTCGGCGGGCAGCCGCAGGCCGTCGAATGTCACGTCGGCCGCCCGGCGGTCGTCGATGGTGCGCACCGGTTCCATGGCCACACTCGTCTGGTCGAGGTCGAGCAGGAACAGCGAGATCCCGGTGGTGTCGCGCTGCGCGCCTGACGTCCGGGCGGTCACCAGCAGCTGGCTGGCCAGCGGCGCCGACGACACCGCGATCTTGGCGCCGTCGAGCACCCAGTCATCGCCGTCGCGGCGCGCCGTGGTGGTCACGTCATGCCAGGTCCCGGCCGACGCGGGCTCCTCTGCGGCCACCGCGACGACCGCGTCGCCGGCCGCGATCCGCGCCAGCAACTCTTCGGCGCGCGGGCCGCCGGCGCGCTGCAACAGCCCACCGGCCAGCACGACGGTCTCGACGAACGGCTCGATGACCAGCGCATGCCCGAGCGCCTCGGTGATGATCATCAGTTCGATGGACCCGCCACCCAGCCCGCCGGCGCTCTCGGGCAGGGTCGCACCCAGGATGCCCAGATCCTCGGCGAAGGCGCGCCAGATGTTCGGCTGCCAGCCCGCACCCGTCTTGGCGGCAGCGCGGCTGGACTCCAGGCCGTAGCGGTCGGCGAGGAACTTGCCGACCGTGGTGCGCAGCAGTTCCTGTTCGTCGGTGAACGAGAAGTCCATTTATAACCCCAATGCCGCTTTGGCCAGAATGTTGCGTTGAATCTCGTTGCTGCCGGCGTAGATCGAGCCTGCCCGGTCGTTGAAGTAGCGCAGCGGGGCCACCGCCTGCCACGGCTCGCCACTGACGTAGCCGCTGTCGGGTGCGACGAAGTCGGGAACCGGGCCGCCGGGCATGGTCGCGTGCGGCTGGTAGATGCGCCCGCGCGGGCCGGCGGCCTCCAGCGCCAGTTCGGTGATCGTCTGGCTCAGCTCGGTGCCCAGGATCTTCAGCATCGAGGCCGCTGGCCCCGGGTCGTGGCCCTTGGCCAGCGCAGCGATGGTGCGGAACTCCAGGATCTCCAGGATGTCGGTGCGGACCCGGACATCGGCCAGCCGCAGCCGAAACACCGGATCGTCGGTAAGCGGAACGCCGTCCGGGCCCGGCTGCCCGGCAGCCTGATCGGCCACCGCGTCGGCCCACACCTGCAGCATCGGGGCCATCGCGCCGCCCCGCTCGAAGTTGAGCAGGTACTTGGCGACGGTCCAGCCGTCGTCGATGCGGCCCAGCACGTTGGCCTTCGGCACCCGCACCGCGTCGAAGAACACCTGGTTCTGCACTTCTTCACCGGAGGTCATCACCAGCGGGCGGATCTCGATACCCGGTGTCGTCATGTCGATCAGCAGAAAGGTGATGCCTTCCTGCTTCTTTCCGGTCTTCGAGGTGCGGACCAGGCAGAAGATCCAGTTGGCTTGCGCAGCGTGGGTGGTCCAGATCTTGCTGCCGGTACAGACGAGATCATCACCGTCGTCGACTGCCGCCATGGACAGCGACGCCAGATCCGAGCCGGACTCCGGTTCGGAGTACCCCTGGCAGAAGAACACCTCACCGGTGAGGATCCGCGGCAGGAACCAGTCCTTCTGCTCGTCGGTGCCGAAGCCGATGATCGCGTGCGCCACCATCCTGATGCCCATCGGCGAGAGCGCCGGGGCGCCCGCCAGCGCACATTCGCGGCTGAAGATGTAGTGCTGCAACGGCGTCCAGTCGCAGCCGCCGTATTCGACCGGCCACGCCGGTGCGGCCCAACCGCGTTCGTGCAGGATCGCCTGCCAGGCCATGCTCGCCTCGTGATCGGCGTACACACTGGTCATCAGGGTTCCGGCGCGACGCAGCTCCGGGGTCAGGTGTTGCTCGAGGAACGTGCGAACCTCGTCGCGGAACGCGGCTTCTTCGGCCGACCAATTGAGATCCACTGTGACTCCTAGCCGTACGTCTTGCGCAGCTGCGGTTTGACCACCTTGCCGCTGGCGTTGCGGGGCAACTCGTCGACCAGCACGAGTTCCTTGGGGTGCTTGTAGCGGGCGAGCCGCTCGTTGAGAAACGGTTCCAGCTCGCTCAGCGTCAGTGACTGCGCGGTGGCCGCCACTGCCACAATGGCCACCGGGACCTCGCCCCACTTGTCGTCGGTCCGCCCGATCACGGCCGCCTCCCGGATCTGCGGGTGCTCGAACAGCGCGTTCTCCACCTCGGCGCAGTAGATGTTCTCGCCGCCGGAGATGATCATGTCCTTCTTGCGGTCGACGACGTAGACGAAGCCCTCCTCGTCGACGCGCACCAGGTCACCCGAGTGGAACCAGTCGCCGGCGAACGCCTCGGCGGTCGCCTCCGGCTTGTTCCAGTAGCCCTGCATCAATGTCGGTCCGCGGTAGACGATCTCGCCGATCGCGCCCGGGGTCACATCATTCATGTTGTCGTCGACCACCCGGGCAGCGATGGTCGGGATCACCTTGCCCACCGAGCCGAGCTTGCGGATGGCGTCTTTCCCGTCCAGGACGCAGGTGATCGGCGACATCTCGGTCTGGCCGAACACCGCGACGTTGAGCGCGTCCGGGAACGTCTCCGCCATGGCCCGCAGCACCGTGTCCGATGCGGGTGCGGCGCCCCAGCTGATCACCTCCAGGGCCAGATCCCGTTGCCGCACCGTCGGGTCCGCGCAGATCAGCTGCCACTGTGCCGGGACCAGGAACACCGATGTCGCGCGCTCACGCTCCCAGGCGTCGAGGGTCTCGCCGGCGTTGAACGCCCCCAGCGGGTGGATCACCGTCTTGGTGCCGAGCACGAGGTTGGGTGCGATGCTGCCCAGCCCGGCGATGTGGAACATCGGAGCCGCGCAGAAATAGACGCTGTCCGGGCTGGTCTGCAGGGCCTGGATGCAGGTCAACGACTGAGCCTGCAGGTTCGAATGGGACAGGATGGCGCCCTTGGGGCTGCCCGTGGTGCCCGAGGTGTACATGATCAACGCCGGGGTGTCTTCGGGGATATCGGCGTGCGGGTGCGGTTGCCCCGGTTCGGCGATGAACGACTCGTATTCGTCGCCCAGCACGACGGCCACCTCCAGCCCGGTGCTGTTCTTGCGCACCGCATCGATCAGCGGCGCGAGCAGTTGGTCGGTGATGACGCCCTTGGCGCCGCTGTCGGAGACGATGTAGCGGATCTCGGGATCGGTGAGCCGGAAGTTCACCGGCACCGCGATGGCGCCCAGTGCGTTGATCGCCAACACCGACTCGATGTACTCGGTGTGATTGAGCATCACGATCAGCACGCGGTCGCCGAAGGAGATGCCGCGACGGAACAGCGCGTCGGCGAGCCGTTCCGAGCGATCCCGCAACTGCCGCCAAGTGGTGTCGGTGCCCCGGCAGCGAAAGGCGACGGCGTCGGGGCGCATCTCGGCGTGGATCGCGACTTGGTTCACCCAGTGATTGCGCCGGGAACGCAACGGCTGTGCGGTCATTCGGCGAACACCGCCTTTCGCTTCTGCAGCATCGCGGTAGCGCCTTCGACGAAATCGGGAGAGCCCAGCAACTCCATCTGCCCCGCTTTCTCACGGGCCAGTGCGGCCCCGAGGCACGCGAGGTTGGTCTGGTTGAGGGCCCGTTTGGTCAATTCGAGTGCGCGGCGGGGTCCGTGCGCCAGCTTCTCGGCGGCCTCCTCGACCCGAGCGGCCAGTTCTGGGTCGGGCAGCACCGCGTTGATCAGCCCGGTGTCGCGAGCCGCGGTTGCGGACAGCCGTTCACCAAGCAGTGCCATCTCGTTGGCCAGGGCTCGGCCGGCCGAAGCCGCGATCAGTGCCGTGGTGCCCCCGTCGGGCATCAATCCGATGTTGGTGAACGACAGCAGGAAATAGGCGCTCTCCGCCGCGTAGACCAGGTCGGCCGCCAGCGCGACACCCACTCCGACGCCGGCGGCCGGGCCGTTGACCCGCGCGATCACCGGCACCGGGCATTCGGCGATCGCCGTGACCAACCGGTTCGCGCAGTCCATCACTTCCTCGGGGCTGACCTGGCCGGATGTGGCGGACAGGTCGGCGCCGGTGCAGAACGCCTTGCCCTGGCCGGTGATCACGATGACCCGCACGCCGGCATCCTTCCCCGCCCCGGCGAACACGTCGCCGAGGGCCGACATGGTGGCGTAGTCGATCGCGTTGAGCCGTCCGGGATTGGTCAGCGTCACACGCAGTACCCGGCCGTCGCGCTCCGCGGTCAGCGAGGGGGCGTTCTCGGTCATGAACAACTCCAGGTAGCCCGGGTTGGTGGCACGTCACTTCCTCCGTAGACGGGAATGTAAATTATGGTTAACTTATTGCCATCGGTTCGGGCTGTCAACAAGGGGGGTCCAGGAGTGTCCACCGGCCGGGGATCGGCGACCACCGCGGCGCGGCGGCGTCCCAAGGACCGCAAGGCGCAGATCGTCCGGGCCGCCGCTCGCGCCTTCAGCGACCGCGGATACCACGCGGTGGGCGTCGACGAGATCGCCGCCGAGGTCGGTATCTCCGGGCCGGCGCTGTACCGGCACTTCGCCAACAAATACGCGCTGCTGGTCGCGACCGCCGAGTACACCGCGCAGACCCTGGTGACCGCTGCCCGAACAGCCGACGACGCACGCCGGCCGGCGCGGGAACGGCTGCGTGCCATCGTCGACTCGCTGATCGAGACGACGATCGGCATGCGGCGTGAGGGCGCGTTCTACCGCTGGGAACGGCGCTACCTGCAGCCGGCGGACCGCCAGCGCATCCGCGGCAGCTACGACGCGCTCAACGCCGCCATCGCCGAACCGCTGGCGGTGCTGCGGCCCGGGTTGCCGGATGACGACACCGCGATGCTGGCTGCGGCGGCCTTGAGCGTCATCGGCAGCATCTCGGCGCACCGGACCCGCTCGGCCGCCGCCACGCTGCAGGCGCTGCTGGGGGAGCTGTGCTGGTCGGTGCTGACCGCCGAGTTGCCCCCCGCTCCAGCCGTTCCGGGGCCCGCGCGGAGTGAGCGGGGACTGCCGAGCACCTCCAAACGTGAACGACTGCTCACCGAAGCCATCCGGGTCTTCGCGCGGCGGGGCTTCTACGAGGCCGGCATGGAGGAGATCGGCACCGCCGCGGGGCTGCAGGGTTCCAGCGCGTACCGCTACTACCCGAGTAAGGCCGCGCTGCTGGTCGCCGCGCTCCAGCGCGCCAATGACCGGGTGTTGCTGGTCATCACCGATGCGCTGGCCGAGTCCAGTGATCCGCGGGAGGCGGCCACCCGTATCGCCGAGCGTTACACCGCGCTGTCGTTCGCCGCACCCGACCTGATCAACATCTACTTCGCCGAGTTCGCCAATCTGCCCGAGCGCGACCAGGCCCAGCTGCGAGCGTTGCAGCGCCAGAACGTCGGCGAATGGGCCCATCTGATCTGCCAGGTCGGCGCCGGCGAGACCGAAGCGGTGTTTCGGGTCCACGCTGCGCTGGCACTGGTCGTCGACATCGGACGCCTGGTCGACTTCGACGACTCCGACGAGCAGCGATCCCGGGTCCACACCTTGATGGCGGCGGTGCTGTTCGGCGGCGCTCACTTCTGAGCCGGCGGTCGGTCATCGCCGTTGTCCTCCGGCCGCGTTTGCTTAACTGGCTGAGGTGGGTAGTGCCGGCCGGATCTGAGGAGTACGACGATGGCGGAACGGGTGCAGCACGATGCAGCGGTACACGATTTGGCCTCGGCCCTGGATCGGCTGCGCCGGCACCCGGGGCAGCTGATCGAGACCGATCACCCGGTCGACCCGATGGCGGAGTTGGCCGGGGTGTACAAGCGGGTGGGGGCCGGCGCGACCGTCATGCGCCCGACCCGCACCGGCCCGGCGATGATGTTCAACAACGTCGCCGGCTATCCGGGGTGGCGGGTGCTGGTCGGGCTGCTGGCCAGCCGCGAGCGGGTCGGGCTGTTGCTCGATGCCTCACCCCGGCAGCTCACCCAGCGGATGGCACAGGCCATCGACGACGCCATCGGCCCGGTGACGGTCGGCGCCGAGGAGGCACGCTGCCAGGAGGTGGTGCACCGGGCCGACGACCCGGACTTCGACCTGCGCACCCTGATCCCGGCGCCCACCAATACCGAGCACGACGCCGGACCGTACTTCTGTCTCGGACTGCTGCTGGGCAGCGATCCCGATGCGGGCTCCGATGTCACCATCCACCGCCTGTGCGTCCAGGGCAAAGACGAGATGTCGATCTTCTTCGCCCCCGGTCGCCACATCGACGAGTTCCGTAAAAAAGCTGAAGCGCAAGGCAAGCCGCTGCCGGTTTCGGTGAACATGGGCCTGGACCCGGCGATTCACATCGGGGCTTGTTTCGAGGCCCCCACCACCCCGTACGGCTACGACGAGCTCGCGATCGCCGGCGGGCTGCGGGGCAAACCGGTCGAGCTGGTCGACTGCCTCACGCAACCCCAGAAGTGCATCGCCGCCGCGGAAGTGGTGATCGAGGGTGAGATCCTTCCCGGCCGGCGCGCCGTCGAGGACCAGAACACCCACACCGGCCATGCCATGCCGGAGTTCACCGGCTACAACGGCCGGGCCAACCCGTCACTGCCGGTCATGAAGGTCACCGCGGTGACCACCCGGCGCAACCCGGTGCTGCAGACCCTGGTCGGTCCGGGCGAAGAGCATGTCAGCCTGGCCGGAATACCGACCGAGGCCAGCATCTACCACGCCTGTCACGCCGCGATGCCCGGATTCGTCACCGAGGTTTACGCGCACTCCGCCGGCGGCGGCAAGTTCCTGGCCGTCATGAAGGTCAACAAGACCAAGCCGTTCGATGACGGGCTGGCGCGACAGGCCGCCGTGGTCGCGCTGGGGGTGTACCGGGAGTTGAAGAACGTCATCCTGGTCGATCACGACGTCGACATCTTCGACACCGACGATGTGTTGTGGGCCATGCAGACCCGCATGCAGGGCCAGAAAGACACCATCTTCCTGCCCGGCATCGCCGGGCATGTCCTCGACCCGACCCAGACCCCCGCGTACGACCCGGGCATTCCCGCCAACGGGGTGACCACCAAGACCATCTTCGATGCCACCGTGCCATTCGACCAGTGGGAGCGATTCGCTCGGGCGGAGTTCCTCGACGTCGACCCGCATCCGTTTGCGCCCGAGCTCTTTCCGGCCCCGAACGATGGCGCCTGACGGTGCGGTGCCGAGTCAGCAGTTCTGCTCGGGCGGCCCGTTCCAGCGGCGCAACCTGGGCGCGGGCAGGTCGAGCTGATCGAGCACCCGGCCCACGATGTGATCGATGATGTCGTCGATGCCGGCCGGGTTGTTGTAGAAGGCCGGCATCGGCGGAACGATGCGGATGCCCTTGTGCGCCAATGCCAGCAGGTTCTCCAGATGAATCTCGCTCAGCGGCGTCTCGCGCGGCACCAACACCAGCGGCCGGTTCTCCTTGAGTGTGACGTCGGCGGCCCGGGCCACCAGTGTGTCGGCGTAGCCGGCACGGATGGCCGCCACGGTTTTCATCGAGCACGGCACGATCACCATGCCGTCAGTGCGAAATGAGCCGGAGGATATGGCCGCGGCCTGATCGTTGGGTTTGTACACCACGTCGGCCAGTTTGCCGACCTCCTGCGCCGAGAACGGCGTCTCCAACTCGATGGTGTCACGTGCCCATCGACTCATCACCAAATGCGTTTGCACATCCGGCATTTCGGCTAGCCATTCCAGCAGTCGCACTCCCAGCGGCGCCCCGCTGGCTCCGGTCATCCCGACGATCAGCCGTCGCATCGTCAGTGCCCGACGCGATCGTGGTGGGCCGGCGCGGCATCGCGCGGATCCGTCACTGTTGATGCTCCCCATGTCGGCTTTGGAATAACCCGTGCCGGGCAGTCTAGTCGCGGTGGTGCGCTGCTGTGAATGAATCCGGGGCTCTCTGACACTCGGGTAAGGACCGGAAGATGGTCGGGGTGAATGCCGGGCTTCAGCGCTGGTCGCCGTCTCGGGTGCGGGAAATGTCGGCGGCGGCCCCCGACCTTTCGTCGCAGGGCTCCTGATGGTGGTCGCCGAACGGGTCGGGGTAGCCGGGCCATTGATGCGGGCTACGCCATTCGTCATCGGTGAGTAGGGCAGCGGTGAGGCTGTTGCGGATCCGGGCGGCATCGGCACCGCATACCAGGATCGCCATCGAAGTGTGCCGGTCCCCGTGGCGGTGATCCCAGATCAGGTCGGCGAAGGCATGTCGCGCCGGGGTAACGCGGGCGGCTTCGGCAGCGGTCATCGCGGCCAGCCACTTTCCCGCGGATGAGACATACAAGCCGCGGCCGGCCGATTCCAGCCAGACGACGTGCTCGCCCCGGTTGGCCACCCACAACCGCCCGCGCACGCGGATCACCCCGTCGAGCAGCGCGTCGAGGACCGAGTGCAGCCGCTGCGGGTGAAACGGTCGGCGGGCGTGGAACTCGATCAACTCGACCGGGCCCTCGACCCGCAGACAGGGTTGCCCGGCCAGCAGTGGGGAATGGGGATCGTCACCGTGACCGCGGCGCGCATCGGCGTCGAGATGGGACAGGGCTTGTTCGAGGCGGTCGGTTCCGGCGGTGATGCGTGCCCGCGGGGCCAATCGGCGCAACACCGCCAACGCGGTCGGGTCCGGATCGAAAATCACTATGACATCGGCGAACTCCGCTTGGCAGACAGCCACCTGAGCAACGGTGCGCCCGTCGTCGAGGGCCTGCTCGCCTAGTGCTTGGGGTAGCCACGCGGTGGCATCGAGGCAGGTGATGACTGCCGCGACGGTGACGTCACGGCCGGCCGGGCCGTCGATGTACCCGGGGCCGACGTGGACCCTGACATGGCGGATAGCCAAGCAGATCGGTTGTGGTTCCAGCCAGGCCGGCACCCGCACGACGATGCGTTCCACGCCGGCGCGCCGGTGCAGGCGACGCAGCAGTACGAGCAGGTCGTTGCGGACGGTGCAGGACAAGCACCCGTGTGCCAGCTCCAGGGCCGACGTCTTGCGTGAATCCGCCGGGCCTCCGGTGATTTCCCGGACCACCACGTGACCGTCCAGGCCGTAGGAGACGGTCACCGTGCCCGACTTGGACCGCAGGGTCGTGGTCGCCGCTTCGGTGCCGTACTGCCCGACCACCAGGATCACCGGAGTCCGCATCACCCTCCTAAATGAAAAGCATTGTCAATAAGTCCGTCCCTACGGTAACCTTCGGTTCGCCGCTTGTCGACAATGATTTTCAATAAGGTGAATCGAGGAGGTCCTGTTGGCACCCCGTCATCCGGCGCCACGTCGACTTCCGGGAGGAGCGCTGAGCTGTGGCCAAAAGAGCCCACCGAGTTCAACCGGTCCGGGTGCGAACCGCCAAGAAGAACCTGCTCGCCAAGCTGGGATTGACCACTGTGGATTACAAGGACACCGCGACACTGCGGACCTTCATCTCCGACCGCGGCAAGATCCGCGCCCGGCAGGTCACCGGCCTGACCGTACGGCAGCAACGCCAGGTGGCGACCGCGATCAAGAATGCCCGTGAGATGGCCCTGCTGCCGTATCCTCCGGCGGCAAACGGTCTGCCTGACCGGGGCGATTCGCGGTGACGTCGCCGGTGTGGCTGGCGTCGCCGCCGGAAGTGCACTCGGCGTTGCTGTCCGCGGGCCCGGGCCCCGGGGCCTTGCTGGCCGCGGGCGCGGCGTGGTCGCTGTTGAGTACCGAATACGCTTCGACGGCAGCGGAACTCGATGCGGTGCTGGCCGATGTGCAGGCAGCGGCCTGGCAGGGGCCGAGCGCCGAACAGTACGTCGCCGCCCACCAGCCCTATCTGAGCTGGCTGGCGCAGGCCAGCGTCGACGGCGCGGCCGTGGCCGCCGCACATGAGACCACGGCGGCGGCATACGTCGGCGCGCTGGCGGCGATGCCGACCCTGGCCGAACTGACCGCCAATCACGCCACCCACGCGACGTTGGTGGCGACGAACTTCTTCGGCGCCAACACCATCCCCATCGCACTCAACGAAGCCGACTACGCGCGGATGTGGGTCCAGGCGGCCGCCGCCATGGCGACCTATCAGGCGGTCGCCGATGCCCAGCTGGCAACGGCGCCGAAAACCGCGGCACCGCCACCGATCCTCAAATCCGACACGCACCCCGCCGATGCCGACGAGGACGAGAATCCGTTGGGGTTGCCGCATTGGCTCGTCGACCTGCTGGAGCGGTTGGGAATCGGGAACAGCCAGCTTGCGCACGATCCGACCATCACCAACCCGCTCAACACGTTCATCGCCGACATCCTCAAGAACTTCGGAATCCACTGGAGCCCGGGGCAGGGCACGCTCAACGGTCTCGAGTTCGACGCCTACACGGACCCGAGCCAGGGGCTGTTCTGGGTCGCCCGCTCCCTGGAGCTGTTGGAGGACTTCGAACAGTTCGGGGTGCTCTTCACGCAGAACCCGGTACAGGCATTCCAGTGGCTGTTCAGTTGGGCACTGTTCGACTTCCCGACTCATATCCTGCAGATCACAACGTTTCTCAGCCAGAATCCGGCATTGTTCGCAGCGGTGGTCGGTGCGGCGATCGCACCCTCGGGTTCAAGCCTGGCGGGGCTGACGGGGTTGGCGGGTTTGGCCGCCGTGCCCCCGCTGCCGCCGGCGCCGATGCCCGTCGCCTCGGTCCCCGGGCCGCCGGGGGCCGTGCTCGCACCGCAGCCAACGGCGGTGCTGGCTGCCTCGGGCGGGGCGTCCGGGGCTGCGTCCGCTGCTCCGGCGTCCGGCACCGTGGCCGGCCCGCCCCCGGCGGGTGCACCGCCGCCGGCGGCCGCGTCGGCGGGGTTCTTTCCGCCCTACCTCGTTCCTCCCGGTGTCGGGTCCGGCGCCGCACTGAGCAGCCGCGCCGGCTCGGGCGCCCGCAACAAAGCGGCCGAGCCGGATCGCGCAGCCGCCGCGGCGGCCGCCGACGCGCACCGGCGGTCCCAACGGCGTGCGCGCCGGCGCGCCCAAGCCCGCGGCCACGGCGACGAGTACGTCGACATGGCTGTCGACGTACTCCCCGAGTGGCGGTCACCACCGGACGTGCCCGCGGCGACCGCATCGCAGCGCGGTGCGCGAGCCCACGGCTTCTCCGGAACCACCGGTGAAAGCAGTGTTGACACAACCGGACTGGTCGCTCTGGCGACGACACAGCTCGACGACGCGCCGCACCTGCCGCTGCTGCCGAGCAGCTGGGAGGCCGACCGCCCGGGCGAGGACCCCGGACCCGGCTGAGGTGATCGGTGCTGCTCAGCCGAGGTGGAAGACGACCTCGAGGGCCAGGAATCCGAAGATGAACAGTCCGATGATCGCCGCGACCGCCGGCAGCACAAGCACTGGATCTTTCATGGCTGGAAACGCTAGCCAGCCGGGGATTATCCGGAGCCGAAAAGTGGTGCCGATCACCATGTTTGAGGACCTTGGTCCGTGAGCTCCGTCACCGGATCCGCGGAATGCGGGCCGGATCACCCTTCGGTCGGCGGATCGGGCGCCAGGCTGCCGTCCGGCGCGATGTGGGCGAAGATCTGCTGGAGCAGCGTCAAGATGTGCGGGTCGTCGACGGTGTAGATGTGATGGCGCCCGTCCTTGCGTGCCCGGATCAGCCCGGCCAGTCGCAACTTGGTCAGGTGCTGGCTCATGGTGGCGACATTGATGCCGGCCCGCCCCGCCAGGGTGGTGACATCGTAGGGGCCCTGGGCGGCTAACCACAGCACATGCAGGCGTGCCGGGCTGCTGAGCAGCGCGAACGTGCTCGCGGCCGACGCCAGTTGGGGTGGGGTCGGCTCGCCGGATCGGGTGGTCGGATCGCTGGTTTCGGGTCGCCGTTCTCCATGTTTTGCCATCTCGGCATTCATTTTGTCCCAAAGCGCATGGCAGGCTTCGTCGAACGACACATTCGCATAGTTGCGTAATCATCAAAATATCGACAAAATATGGCCGTTCGCGCGTCGGGCTCACCGCGTGCTCCTGCGATCACACGATTGGTGGCTGCCGAATTTGATCCGGACATCGTTGCTGTTACGCCCGGTCGTTCTGGGAATCCAGACGACCTCGGCCCTCGTCGGCGCGGCGGCCCGCGGCGCGTCGGCAACCACCGAGGCGGTGGGCGTCATCGCCTCGGCCGGACTGCAGGTCGCCGCCCTGCCGGTCCGCGAAGCCGGCCGACTGTTGTCCGGCGAGCCGGCGATGCGGACCCGCCGCTGCTGGCGTGGTGAGCACCGCGCGTGGATCGAGGTGCGGGGGCTGGCCGACGCCGCAGAACCCGGCCGGGCGGTGTGTGACGCACTCGCCGCGCAGCCGGGTGTGCGCTCGGCCAAGCTGAACCGCCCGTTGTCGCGAGTCGTGGTGGAGTTCGCCGCCGAGGCGGAGCCGATGTCACTGCACGAGCTGTGCCGCGTGGTCGATGACACCGAACGCGGGCACCGCAGAACCGGTGGCCCGGCCTGCGTGAACCGCCCGGCCGGGCTGCCCGGTGATGGTCTGCTGGCCCGGGGGGTGATGGTCAGCCTCAACGCCGCGGGGCTGGGCATTGCGCTGGCCGGCTGGGCGCTGCGGCTACCGCAGGCGCCCGTCGCGGTCGACGCCGCGGCCGCCCTGGCGAACTACCAGCCGTGGCTGCGCCGTCAACTCGTCGACCGGATCGGCGCCGGCCCGGCCCACACGGTGCTGTCGCTGATCTCGACAGGTGCGCGCATCGCCACGCTGTCACCGGCATCGCTGGCGGTGGACCTGGCCCTGCAAGGCGTCAAGGCCGCCGAAGGCCAAGCCGCGGCGCAGGCCTGGAGCCGCCACGAGCCCCAACTGGCCCGCTACGCCGAGCAGGCCGAGGTCTATCTGCCGTCGCGTCCCGTGCCGCTGCCGGAGGGGGCCGCCGACCGCTACGGCAACCGGATGGCGTTCGTTCAGCTGATCGGTGCCGGATTGGCGGGAGTCTTCAGTCACAGTCTCACGGTGGCCGCGACCGCGGCGGTGGTGGCCGGACCGAAAGCCTTGCGCACCACCACCGAATCGTTCGCGGCCACTTTGAGCCGCGCGTTGGTGGACCAGCACGCGGCGCTGCCGTTGCGCCCGGAGGGGCTGCGCCGCCTCGACCGGGTCGACGCCGTGCTCGTCGATCCTCGACTGCTGTGCGACGGCTCCGCGCGGCACCCCCTGGCAACGGCCCTGCTGGGGGAGGCACGGGCCTCCGGCGCGGACCTGATCACCCTCGACGTGCCCGAGCTGGGCGAGTTGCGGCCCGCGTTCGATGACCTGGCACCCGATGGCGACGGGGTGTTCGATGACGCACTCGCCGACGCCTTGGGCGGCCTGCAGCAGGCAGGGCGCACCGTTGCGGTGCTGTCCTCGACCGCCTCGCAGGCACTGGCCTCGGCGGATGTCGGGCTGGGCGTTCTGCCCGACGACACCGCCGCCGCACCGCCTTTCGCCGCCGATCTGCTGCTGCCGGATCTGGCCGGCGCCTGGCGGGTGCTGCATGCGCTGCCGGCGGCGCGGGCGGCCACCGAGCGCGGAATCTCGCTGTCGACCGGCGCTTCGGCGATCGGTGCGGTGCTGATGGTCCCGGGCGTGCGGCGGGGCGTCCGGGGCAGGGCAGGTCCCGGACCGGTCACCGCCGGGGCCGCCGCCGGGCTGCTTTCGGGATATCTGCTGGCCCGTCAGGTTGCCCGCACCCCGGCGCCCAGACCCGTGGCGGCCTACCAGTGGCACGCCATGTCGATCGACGAGGTCCGCGATCTCCTGCCGCCACCCGACTTCGCCGGGGCCGCCGAGGAACTCGCCGCCGCCCAGCCGCCGCCGCCCATGGCGTGGCAGTTCGTCAAGGCCGTACGTGCCGAACTGTCGGACCCGCTGATGCCGGTGCTGGCGTTGTCGTCGGCGGCCACCGCTCTGTTGGGTTCGCCGGTCGACGCGATGCTGGTCAGCACGGTGCTGATCGGCAACTGCATGCTCGCGGCGGCGCAGCAGCTGCAGGCCGAGAATCGGCTGAACCACCTGCTGGCGCAACAAACCCCACCCGCCCGCACCGTCGAGCACGGCGGAGGCTATCGGGAGGTCGATGCGGACCGGCTGTTGCCCGGCGCCCTGATCGAGGTCCGCAGCAACGAAGTCGTGCCCGCCGACGCCCGCTTGATCGAGGCGACCGACCTCGAAGTCGACGAATCCTGTCTGACCGGCGAGTCGCTGACTGTGGACAAGCAGACCGCGGCGACGCCCGGCGCCGAACTCGCCGAGCGCGGTTGCA
>Ga0164242_10003998_pt1 | contig 16638 bp, 13 predicted proteins | sample OricomgcompostMG_FD_108783 | JGI IMG/M metagenome (GOLD analysis project Ga0164242, IMG submission 108783) | Miracle-Growth compost microbial communities from Emeryville, California, USA - Original compost - Miracle growth compost (MG) ...
ACGAAGGCGCCAACCTCTTCAACATCGAGGTCCCCGAGGTGGGCCACCACGATTTCCTCACCCGGCGCTCGGTGTACCAGGTGGTCTCCCGCGAGCTGGCGCTGGCCTACGGGATCTCCCCGCGCCCCAACCTGCACGCGGTCCGCGCGCGCGAGCCCACCGGCAGCGATTCCTGAACCGCGGTCGGCAGGGCCGCTCAACCGGCGCGCGACCGCTCCGCGAGCCAGGCGCGAGCGGGCCCGGTGTCGATGGCGAAGCGCTCCAGGCCGCGGGCGATTCCTCAGGTCTTCCGGGCGTTCGGCGAGGCGCAGCCCTGCCCGCCCGATGCGAGGTGAACACGCGGCCCGGCCCCATCGGCCGGGCGCGCGGGCGCCGTCATCGAGCGGCGATCACTGGCAGCTACAGAGGCCGAGAAAGCCGGTGCAGGTCCCGCTGTCCCCGCATCCCAGGCCGCCGTTGCAATCCGAGTCCACGCAGGTCAGCGAGATGCCGGTGGTCGAACCGGAACCCGAGCCGCTGCTCCCCGAACCCGAGCCGCTGACCGAGCCCGAGCCGCTCCCCGAATCCGAGCCGCTGCCGGATCCGGAGCCCGAGCCGCTGGCGCTGCCCGAGTCCGAGCCGCTGCCGCTGCCGCTGCCCGAGTCCGAGCCGCTGCCGCTCGAGGTGCTGCCCGAGGCCGAGCCGCTGCCGCTCGAGGTGCTGCCCGAGGCCGAGCTGCTGGAGCTGCTGGAGCCGCTGCCGCTGGACGCGGTGGAGCTGCTCGAGGAGCCGGCCGGCGGCGCCTGGCAGGTTCCGCCCGAGCAATTGCCGCTCTGGCAGTCGCCGTCGTTGGCGCAGTGCAGCCCGGCGGCGCAGGGCAGGCAGTACTTGCCGCCGCAGTCCTGGTCGGACTCGGTGGCGTCCTGGACATCATCCGCGCAGCTGGGCGTGGCGCACGCGCCGTTGCTGCAGATCCCGCCCGCGCAGTCGGTGCCCGAATTGCACTGCTTGCCGTCGGTACAGGTGCCGCAGCTTCCGCCGCAGTCGGTGTCGGTCTCGCTGCCGTTCTTCTGGCCGTCGTAGCAGGGGTTCGCCGGGACGATCACGCAGCGCAGCTCGTTGCCGCAGACGCCTTCGGCGCAGTCGCCGTCCTTGATGCACGTATGGCCGACGCCGCAGGCGCCACATGAGCCGCCACAGTCGATGTCGGTCTCGGTGCCGTTCTGGTGGCCATCGGTGCAGCTGGCGGCAGGCTGGTCGGTTCCCGAGCAGCCTCCCGCGAACACCATGGCCGCAGCGGCGAGCACACCGACCAGGCCGAGGCCCATGGCCGCCTTCGTCGACATCTTTTTCATTTTCCCTCCGGGTGATGGGGATGGTCCGGCCGCCAGGATAGACCACCGAACCCGCCGAGCCGCAAAATTCCCTGAATCCCAGCGGCAGCGGTCCACCTCTCCTTGCGGAGGCGCAAACGACCAGGCGGACGGCGCTCGACTTGGGCACCCAGGCGTGCTGAATTTCGAAGATGCGGACCCTCGGTTGGCTCACGGTCGCAGCGCTCTGCCTGGCCTCGCCCGCGCTCGCGCTCGCGGACACGCCCACCGCGGTGGTGGTGCCCAGCGCCTCGGTGAAGGTGCACGACCACGAGGCCTACGTCTTCCGCACCGGGCTGGAGAACCGAAGCCCGGCGCAGCGCGCCTCGCAGGCCTCCGCCAACCTCTCCGCTGCCGTCGACGACGATGTCCCCGGCGAGCTCGAGGTCGCGCTCCACGGCGATACGGCGGAGGTGCGGGTGGGCAGCCGGCTGCTCTTCCGGCTCTCCGAGGCCGACGCCAAGCTCGATGGCGCCACCTCGCTGGTCGAGTACGCGCCGCGCATCCAGACCCAGCTCGCCGGCTTTCTGGCCAAGGAGCGCCGCCGCGCGCACCTGCAGCGCAGCGTCCTCGGGGTGAGCCTCGCGGTGTTCTTCGCCGTGCTCGTCTGGGTGCTGCTCCGGGCGTTCTATCGGGCGCTCCGCGCGTTCGAGGTCCGGGTGGAGAGCGGCGAGGAGCTCTTGCCGGTCCCGGTGCGCAAGCTCGGCCTCACCGAGGGCGTCTCCTCCCGCGGCACCATGCTCTTTGCCCTGAGCGCCGGGCGGATCATGGTCACCGTGGGCGCGGTGTACGTGCTCGCGCTGGTGAGCCTCTCGCTCTTCGAGACCACCCGGCCGTTCCGCGACCGGCTCGCCGGCTGGGCCGCGGCGCCCTTCTCCGCGCTGGGCCATCGGTTGGTGGTGGGGCTGCCGAATCTGCTGCTGCTCATCGTGCTGCTGGCGGTGCTCCGGGGCGGCTGGCGGGCGATGACCCTGGGCTTCGAGCGCATGGCGGTGGGCGAGATGCCCCTGCTCGATCGGCACCAGGTGATCCCGGTGCGGCTCATCGCCCGCACCGCGCTGGTGGTCGGCGCGCTGATGGTGCTGCCGGCGGTGCTCGGCGGCGATCGCGGGCTCTTCACCGCGGTGGGGTTCGTGCTGCTGGTGGTGGTGGGCCTGGGCGCGCTGCCGCTCCTGGCCAATGTCGCGGTGGGCGTGTTCGCGCTGATGACCCACCAATATCCGCCAGGTCAGTGGCTGGTGGTGCGGCTCCCCGGCGGCAAGCAGGTCGACGGCGAGGTGACCTCGGTCGACTTCTTCCACCTCAAGCTCGTGCCCGAGCGCGGCGGCGAGGTGCGGCTCCCGCACCTGCTGGCGCTGTTCTGCACCTTCTCGCACCTCGCGGCCACCCGCGCGCTCACCGTGGAGCTGCCGGTGGCGCGGAGCCAGCTCTCGCCGCGGCAGGCTCTGGCGGCGCTGCAGGCGGCGGCGGCGCGGGTGGCCAAGGAGCAGAACCTCACCGGTGCGGCCTCCATCGAGCTGCATGATCTGACCGCCGAAGCGGCGCACTTCCGCATCGCCCTGCCCGAGGACTACGAGCGCGCGCGCACCGAGCTGCTCCTGGCCCTCGAGGAGGCCACCCGACCGGCCGGCGGCGACGCATGACCACCGTCCTGCCTTTGGTGGTGCTGGCCGCGCTGGCCACCGCCACCACCGTGTTGCTCGAGCGCGGCGGCCGCGCCGGCTACGGCTGGGTCACCGGGAGCGAGTTCGCGCTCTTCGGGGTGGCGCTGGGGCCGCTGGGCCTGGACCTGCTCTCCGGCGATCTCCTGGGGAGCGTGCGGCCGGCGGTGCTGCTGGCGGTGGCCTGGCTCGGCTTCCGCTTCGGGCTCCGACTGCGGCCCTCGGCGCTGCGCACCGTGGGCTGGCGCATGATCCTGGCCTCGCTCATCGAGCCGGTGGTGAGCCTGCTGGTGCTCCGCGGCCTCATCGAGGGGCTCATCCGCTTCGGCGCGGTGGAGCTGGCGCCGGCGACCGCCTGGGCCATCGCCGCGGTGGGCTCGGCTACCACCAAGAGCTCGACCGCCTGGGCGCGGGCGCAGCTCGGCGCCAAGGGCGGCCTCACCGATTCGCTGGAGGTGATGAGCACGCTCGATGACGTGGTGCTCATCGCCGTGGCCGGCTGGCTCGCGCCGCGGCTGGCGCCGGTGGCCTCGCAGCTTCCGGTGCACGTCTGGACCGCCGGGGTGGCCACGCTGGCGCTGGGCGGCGGGCTCGCGCTGCTGGTGGCGCTGCTCACCGGCCGCGGTGCGTTCCGCGCCGACCTGGGCTGGATCGCGCTCTTCGGCGTCTGCGCGCTGGGCGCGGGGCTGGCCGCCTCGCTGGCGCTGGCGCCGGTTTCGGTGGCCGCGGCGGCGGGCGCGGTGGTGGGGCTGCTCTCTCCGCACGCCGACCAGTTCGATGAGCTCACCCGCTCCACCGAGCGTCCGGCGGTGCTGGTGCTGCTGCTCCTCGGCGGCGCGTCGCTGCACGGCGCCTGGTCGGTGCTGGCGCTGGGCGCGGCGGTGGCGGTGCTGCGGGTGCTGGCCAAGCTGGGCGGCGGGCTCACCGTGGCCCGCCTGCTTCCCAAGGCGGTGCGCCGGCGCGATCTGGGCGCGGGGCTTCTGGGTGCGGGCGGGGTGGCGTTCGCGGTGGCGGTGGCGCTCGCCCAGGACCTCGGCCCCAGCGGAGACCTGGTGCTGGCCAGCGCGGTGGCCATGGCGCTGCTCGGCGACTTTCTCGGCTCGCCGCTGCTCCGCCGCACGCTCGAGACCGCCGGTGAGCTCGCCGCGCCCGCGCCCGAGGTGGCCCGGTGAGCGCGCCCCTCGAGCCCGCCGCCGCGTTGCCGCCAAGCCCGGCGCCAGCTGCGGCCCCGCGCCCGCGCTTCCCCAGCCCGCACTTCGTGGAGCTGATGCGCAAGTCGGCGTCGCTGGTGGTGCTGATGGGGCTGGTGGTCCTCTCGCACCACTTCGCCGCGCCGGTGCCCGCGGCGATCGAGGCGGTGATGGGGCTGGGGCTCCTGCTGCTCGCCGGCGACATCGCCGCGGATCTGGTGGAGCGCATCGGGCTGCCCCACCTCACCGGCTACATCGTCGCGGGGTTGCTGGTGGGCCCGCATGTGCTCAACGCCGTGCCCCAGACCGCGGTGCACGCGCTGCAGCCGGTGAACGCCCTGGCGCTGGCGCTGATCGCGCTCTCCGCCGGCGCGGAGCTGACCTGGCCCTTGCTCACCCAGGGCGCGCGCTCGCTGCTCTGCAGCATCGGCGCGCAGCTCCTGCTGGTGCTGCCGGGCTCGATCGCCACGCTGCTGCTCTTGCGCAAGTTCGTGCCTTTCCTCGCGGGCATGCCGCTGGCGGCAGCCGCCGGGGTGGCGCTCATCTGGGGTGTGATCGCCGTCTCGCGTTCACCTTCAGCGACGCTGGGTGTGCTCGCGCAGCTCCGGCCGGAGGGACCGCTCACCCGGTACACGCTGGCGGTGGTGATCGCCTTCGACCTGGTGGTGCTGGTTCTCTTCGCCTTCGCGCGGAACGTCGCTGCGGTGCTCACCGAGCCGGGCGCGAGCTTCTCGCTGGCGTCGATGCACGAGCTCGGCGTGGGGCTCCTGGGCTCGGTGGCCTGCGGCACCACGCTCGGACTGGTGGTCGTCTTCTATCTGCGGCTGGTCGGTCGGGAGCTGCTGCTGTTCCTGCTGGTGGTCGGCTACGGCGCGACCGAGTTCACCGCCTACTTCCACTTCGAGGCGATGCTGCTGTTCCTCACCGCGGGCTTCGTGGTGGCCAACATCAGCCGCCAGGGCGAGCGGCTGCTCGACGCCGTCGCCGCCGGCGGCCGGGTCATCTACGTCATCTTCTTCGCGCTCACCGGCGCCGCGGTCGACCTGGGTCTGCTCGCGCGCATCTGGCCGGTGGCGCTGGCGCTGGTGGCGGCGCGCGCGGTGCTCACCGTGGTCTCGGCCAAGCTCGGCTCCCGCTGGTCGAAGGATCCCGCCGAGATCCGCCGCTACGGCTGGATGCCGCTCATCTCGCAGGCCGGCGTGACGCTCGGCATGGCGGTGGCCATCGCCGAGGAGTTCCCGCGGTTCGGCCCCGGGCTGGCCGCGCTGATCGTGGCGGTGGTAAGCGTGAACCAGGCGGTGGGCCCGGTGCTCTTCAAGTGGTCGCTCGACAAGACCGGCGAGACCGGCAAGGCCGGGACGGCCCGCACGCCCGGGCCGCAGCACGCGGTCGGCGCGCCCGAGCCGGCCGCACCCTGAGTGGGCGGACCCGTGTTCGCGCGCACCCTCGTCCTCGGCAGGCTGCTCTTCGGCGAAGCCGGCCGCGCGCTCGCCCGTCACCGGGTACGCAGCGCGCTGGCGGCCCTGGGCATCTGCATCGGCATCGCCGCGGTGGTGGCGGTGGTCGCGGTGGGCCAGGCCGCGCTGGCGCGAAACGAGGCGCGGCTGGAGGCGCTCGGCGACAACCTGGTCTGGGTGGAGGCTGGCTCCCGGACGCGCAACGGTGTGCGCACCGGCAGCCATGGCATGAACACCCTCACCCTCGAAGATGCCCAGGCGATCCTGCGCGAGGTCCCGCTCATCAAGTCGGTCTCACCCAACGTCGACGGAACCGCGCTGGTGATTCACGGCGACCGCAACTGGACCACCCACTACCGCGGCGTCTCGCCCGAATACTTTCAGATCAAGAACTGGCCCGTCGCCCGCGGCGCGCCATTCACCGACGCGCAGGTGCTCCACGTTGCCAACGTCTGCGTGCTCGGTGAGTCGCTCGCCCGCCAGCTCTTCGGCAACCAGGATCCCATTGGCCAGACGGTGCAGCTTGGCACCCAGCTCTTCGAGGTGCTCGGAGTGCTCTCGCGAAAGGGACAATCCGGCGGCGGTCACGACCGCGACGACACCGTGATCCTGCCGTACACCACCGCGCTCTCGAAGATCCGCGGCCACGGGTTCACCTGGCTCGACGACATTCTCTGCTCAGCGCGCTCGCCCGAGGCGGTGGGCCCCGCCGCCGCGCGAATCGCGGCGCTGCTCCATCAGCGCCACCGCATCGCGCCCGACGCCGGGAACGATTTCAACCTCCGCCGGCCCGACGAGATCATCAAGGCGAAGATCGCCTCCAGCCGGACCCTCCAGGCTCTGCTCATCGCGCTCGCGGCCATCGCGCTACTGGTCGGCGGCATCGGGATCATGAACGTGATGCTGGTCTCGGTGACCCAGCGCACCCGCGAGATTGGCCTGCGTCTCGCGGTGGGCGCCACCGAGCTTGACGTGCTGATGCAGTTCCTTGGCGAGGCCATGGCCCTCGGTCTGCTCGGCGGCCTCGGGGGAGTGCTGCTTGGCATCGGCGGCACCTACGCGCTGAGCACCTGGCTCTCCTGGACGCTGGTCATCCCGCCGCTCGTGCTGGCGGTCGCGCCGGCGGCGTCGATCGGCGTGGGGCTCTTCTTCGGGCTGTATCCGGCGTGGCGCGCGGCCCGGCTCGATCCCATCGAGGCGCTTCGCCGCGAGTAGGCGGCGTATGCTCGCCCACCAACGCGAGCGCCTGCGCTCGCCGGAGGGAAGCCGATGCGCGTACGAGGATTGCTGCTGGCAGTCTGCATTTTCTCGGGGGTGGGGTGCGGGGTGAGCGTGCACGACCTCTGCCTCGACGAGTGCAACAAGCTCAATTCCTGCGGCGCGCCCACCGGCGAGCCCGACTGCAACACCCAGTGTCCCGACGTGGGCATCGAGGTGACCAGCACCTCGGCGTGCAAAGACATCGGCGCCGCCGACGCCTGCATCAACGCGGTCAGCGCCAGCGGCGACTCCAACGCCTGCCTGGGCGAGGTTTCGAGCTGCTTGAGCCAGAACTGCTGAGCTGCTCAGCGGCGGCGCCGCGGACCGCCCCGGAACACCGTCGCCGGCTTGGCGCCGCTCGAGGGCGAACCGCCGGACGGCTGCGCGGCGCGCGCGTGCCCGCCGTGGCCTGAATGAGCGCCCGGCCGGTGCCGCTTCGGACTGCGCCCCGCAGACGCGGCGGGCTTGTGGTGCGACGGCGCGTGCGCGCGCGGCGGTGGAGGCGGCGCCGAGAGCGCGGCCTGGAAGCGCTCGTCGGTGCGCGGCACGTCGGCACGGGGCAGCGCCCGGCGAACCAGCCGCTCGATGTCGCGCAATTGCGGCAGCTCCTCCGGCGAGGCGAAGCTCGAGGCCCGCCCGCTCGCCGCCGCCCGCGCGGTGCGCCCCACGCGGTGCACGTAGTCCTCGGGCACGTGCGGCAGGTCGTAGTTCACCACGTGGCCTATCTCCGCCACGTCGATGCCCCGCGCGGCGATGTCGGTGGCCACCAGCACCCGGTACTTGAAGCTGCGAAAGCCGTCGAGCGCGTTCTCCCGCTGGCTCTGCGAGCGATCGCCGTGAATCCGCGCCGCCGCGAACCCGGCCTTCTCCAGCGCCCGCGAGACCTTGTCGGCGCGGTGCTTGGTGCGGGTGAAGACCAGCGTGGTGTCCTCGTCCTGGCCGAGCAGCGCGACCAGCATCGCCGTCTTCTCGTTCTGGGCCACGAGGTAGACCCGCTGGTCGGCGCGGGTGGCGGTGGTGCCGCTGGGCGAGACCTCCACCCGCACCGGGCTGCGCAGGCTGCTGCGCGCGAACTCGGCCACTTCGCCGGCCATGGTGGCGGAGAAGAGCAGCGACTGCCGCGCCCGCGGCAGCCGGGCGAGGATCTTGGTGAGCTGGGGCTTGAAGCCCATGTCGAGCATTCGGTCGGCCTCGTCGAGCACCAGGATCTCGATGGCATCCAGCCGCACCGTGCCTTGCTGCAGGTGATCGATGAGCCGGCCGGGCGTGGCCACCACCAGCTGCGCCTGGCGCAGCGCCTGGGTCTGGCCGCCCATCCCCACCCCGCCGATGAGCGTGGCGCAGCGAAGCGCCCGCGCGCTGCCAAAGCGCTCGACCTGCTCGGAGATCTGCAGCGCCAGCTCGCGGGTCGGCGCGAGCACCAGCCCGCGCGCGCCGGTCTTGCCATGGAGTCGCTCGAGGATGGGCAGCACGAACGCGGCCGTCTTGCCGGTGCCGGTGGCCGCGCAGCCGATGACATCCTGCCCCTTGAGGGCCGGCGGGATGGCGCGGGCCTGGATGGGCGTGGGCTGCGAGAAGCCGGCGCGCTGCAGCGCATGCAGGCTCTCGGACGAGAGCCCGAGCGAATCAAAGGTGGGCGAGGCGGCGAGCGAGGCAGTGTGCTGGGTCGTCAAGGTATCTCCGGTAGAACCTGCACATTAACGGATGATCCCCTCGCGTGCCGGCGGCATCGCCCACGCGGCCAGCCCTCGACCACCCGCCCGGGCCCCGCCCCGACCGGCTCAGTCCGCCGAACCGCGGGCCAGCTCCCCGTCGAAGCTCTTGCCCGCGCGCTCCATATAGAGGTGATCGCCCACCACGGTGAGCGAGACCTTGGCCCGGCGGGTCTCGTCGCGGGCGAGCTCGCGGAGGAGCTCCGGGGCCACCGCGGCGAGCTCCACCTGGCCGAGCCGCTCCAGCCCGGCCTCGCGCGCCTCGGCGATGAAGGCCTGCATCCGCTCGGGCGACTCGAAGAGCACCGCCACCTTCGCGCCGGCGTTCTGGTCCGCGGCGCGCTGCACCTTGGCGGGGTCGGGCTTGCCCACCCGGATCCAGCGGGTGAGCCGCGAGGTGTAGTCGCGGGTCTCGAGGTCGGGAGCGTCCGGATCAGAGAGCCCGGGGCCGAAGGCGAGCCGCTCCTCGTGCCAGAGGCAGTAGGCCAGCGCGCGAAGCCAGAGCCGCTCCAGCGTCTCCGACGGGTGGCGCGCGGTGCGGAAGGCGAGCTTGGCGTCGAGGCCGCGGTCGACGTGGGAGAGCTGCACTTCGAAATCGTGGAGCGTGGGCGCTTGTGCCATGGGGCGGCATCCTAGCCGGCGCAGGGCCCGCCCCTCAGAACACATTGGCGCGCGAGCCAGCGTCTGTCGCGATTCCAGCATCAGCGCCTGGAACACATTGCGAGCGCGCGGGTGTGTCGGTAGGGAAAACAGATCGACGACTCGTCGGCGACACCGGGGCAGGCTGTATTGGATGGGAGCACGCGTTGACGGACTCCAACACCACCGACCCCGACCAAGTCCGCACCAACGAAATACTCCGAGAGCAGCTCGCCGCCGCCGAGGCGCGGTTGGCGCGGCTCAGCCAGGAGCTCCAGGAATCGAACCGCGGCGTGATCGCACTGCACGCCGAGCTCGCCGACAAGTCCGAGGCGTTGCGGCGCGCCGCCGAGGTGAAGGCGCGGGTGCTGGCCAACGTGGGCCACGAGTTCCGCGCGCCGCTCCACTCGGTGCTCGGGTTGTCCAAGCTGCTGCTCGCCGAATCGGATGGCCAGCTCGGCAGCGAGCAGCAACAGCAGGTGAACTACATCCGCAAGTCGGCCGAGTCGCTCGCCATCCTCATCGACGACCTGCTCGACCTCGCCAAGCTGGAGGCAGGAAAGTCCACGCTCCGCCCCTCGACCTTCGCGGTCGATGACCTCTTCGCCGGTCTGCGCGGCACGCTGCGCCCGCTCCTTCCGACCGGCTCGGCGGTGTCGCTCGAGTTCGAGCTCGCGGGAGAGCTGCCCCGGCTCGAGAACGACGAAGGCAAGATCCCGCAACCTGGCGCGGATGGTCGACGACCTGCTCGACGTTTCCCGGCTCACCCGCGGCAGGGTGGAGCTGCGCCGCGAGCGTCTGGATCTGGTGAAGTTGCTGCGCGATGCGGTCGCGGCCTGCCAGCCCATCGCCAGCCGGCGCGGCCAGCGCCTCGTCGACGAGCTCAACGCCTGGACGGCGGAGCTGCCGGTCCACGGCGACGCGACCCGCCTGGAGCAGGTGTTCAGCAACATTCTCGACAACGCGACCAAGTATTCGCGGCCGGGCGGCGAGGTGAACCTGGCGGTCGAGCTCGCGCCCGGAGCGGAGCAGGCGACGGTCCGCATCCGCGACACCGGTATCGGCATCCCCTCCGACAAGCTTGACGTGGTCTTCGACATGTTCAGGCAGCTCGACACCTCGCTGGCGCGGGCGCGCGGCGGGCTCGGCATCGGCCTGACCGTGGTGCGCCAGCTGGTGGAGCTGCACGGCGGGACCGTCACCGCGCACAGCGCCGGGCCGGACCTGGGCACCGAGATCCGGGTCGAGCTGCCGTTGGCCAGCAAGGCCTGCACCTCAATCGATCCGCCGGTGCGCTCCGCGTCGGCGCCCGCGCGGCGCCAGGCGCCCCGGCGCGTCCTGCTGGTGGAAGACAATCCCGATACCCGGGAGCTGCTCCAGTCGGTGATCGAGACCTGGGGACACACGGTCGTCAGCGCGTCGAGCGGCGTGCGCGGGTTGGAGCTCGCGCTCTCCAACCCGCCAGAGGTCGCGCTCATCGACCTCGGCTTGCCGGAAATGGACGGCCTGGAGCTCGCGCGCCAGCTCAGGAGCTCGCCGGTCGGAAGCCAGATGAAGCTGGTGGCGCTCACCGGCTAAGGAAGTCCGGAACAGCGCGCGCTCGCGCACGACTCGGGCTTTGACGTGTTCCTCCTGAAGCCAACGTCGGAGGAAGCCCTGCTCGAAGTGCTCGAGACCGGCGGTGGTTCAGACTTCTCGATGGCCGCGAGCTGAGGCGACGCGTCGGATGCGGCGCGCCCCGGTTCCGTTGACATGCAACGGGAAGCGTTGCTCCACGAAGGCGGCGGCAACGCCCGATTCGCCCGGTGATACTTCGCGCTCTTTCTGACCAGGAGTTGCGATGACCCGTCACTCGGTCGTGATCGCGGGCGCGGGGCCCACGGGGCTCATGCTCGCCGGCGAATTGGCGCTGGCGGGCGTGGAGGTCGCCCTCGTCGAGCGCCGGCCCAATCAAGAGCTCGCCGGCTCGCGTGCCCTCGGCATCACCTCGCGCACCATCGAGGTCCTCGATCAGCGCGGCATCGCCGACCGATTCCTCGCGGCGGGAAAGCCCGCGCAGGTCACGGGCTTCGCCGTCACCCGTCTGGACATCAGCGACTTTCCTACCCGCCACAACTACGGGCTGGCGCTGCGGCAGAAGTACATCGAGCGCCTCCTCGCCGAGTGGGTCAACGAGCTCGAGGTGCCAATCGTCTATGGCCGTGAGGTCACCGGGATCACGCAGCACGAGGCCGAGGTCGAGGTCACGCTCGCCGACGGCGAAGCACTGCACGCGCAGTACCTCGTCGGCTGCGACGGTGGACGCAGCCTGATACGGAAATCCGCGGGGATCGACTTCCCCGGCTGGGACCCGACGACGAGCAGCATCCTCGCGGAAGTGGAGATGACCGAGAAGCCGCCGTACGGGGTGCACCGCTCCGCTGCCGGCACCTATGCCTTCGGCCGCTCGGAGTTCGAATTCAAGGGCGGCGAGATCATCTACAAAGACATCGGTCCCATCGGCGTGATGGTGCCCGAACCGAACCCGAGCTCGACCGCCGAGCCAACGCTGCAGGATCTCAAAGCGCTGCTCATCGCCGCGTGCGGCAAGGACTTCGGCGTTCATAGCCCCACCTGGATCTCCAGATTCACCGACATGACCCGGCAAGCGGCGAGCTATCGCAGCGGACGCGTGCTGCTCGCCGGCGATGCGGCCCACGTGCACTCGCCGATCGGCGGCCAGGGACTGAGCACCGGCGTGCAGGACGCGGTGAACCTCGGCTGGAAGCTGGCGCAGGTGGTCAAGGGCATCTCACCGCAGACCCTGCTCGACACGTACCACGCCGAACGTCACCCGGTGGGCGAGCGCATTCTCAAGAACACGATGGCGCAGGTGGCGCTGCACCGCGAGGACGCGCGCACCGTGGCCGCGCGCGAAATCCTCGGCGACCTTCTCAGGATGCAGGAGCCGCGCAGACACATCGCCGGGATGATGTCCGGCTTGGACATTCGCTACGAGCTGGGCGAGGGGCATCCGCTGCTCGGGCGTCGCATGCCCGATCTCGACCTCGTCACCGCGAGCGGGCCGCTGCGCGTCTTCAGGCTCCTGCATGCGGCGCGGCCGGTGCTCATCAACTTCGGCGCGCCCGAAGCCATCGACCTCGCGGCGTGGTCAGACCGCGTCCAGCGCGTCGACGCGAAATGCGGTGGCAAGTGGGAGCTTCCGGTACTCGGAGAGGTCGCTGCGCCCGAGGCGGTGTTGGTCCGCCCCGACGGCCACGTCGCCTGGACCGGCGACGGCACAGCAAGAGGCTTGACCGACGCACTGGCGAGCTGGTTCGGGGCGCCTGAAACGAAAGCCTTCTCCTGACGTCGGCTCCGAAGAACTCGCCTCCACTCGGACAACCCTCGCTGGAGGCCGGGGCGAGGTCGCTTCGCAGGCATGGCGCCCGGTCCGCGGCGCGGCGCTCGGATGGGATGATGAGTTCGATCTTCTGATGGAACAGCCGGCGCAGCGCGGCGGCGCCATCGGCGCAGGTCACGACTTCGTACCCGCATGGTTCATCTTCGCCGAGCAGGATTCGCTTTGCTCTATCGGGGCTCGAGGCTGTGGAACCTTGTTCCCAGCATGCAGGCGTTCGCTCGCTTCGCCAGCCCTCCACGGGAGGGGGGATTTGTCACCCGAACAACGAGCGGAGGTGCGCCCGCGTCGGCGACCGGAAACCGACCATGGAATGCACACCTTCATCCATGGCGCGCCGCCGCCATGGGAAAGACATGTCCGAACAGCATCCACTCCAGCTCGGTGAATGCGTGACCACGCCCGAACCCGCTGGCCGCCAGCGCCTTCGCGCTCGTGAACGTCACCGTGAGCGTGCCGTTTTCGCCTATCAACCTGGAGAGCGGTTGTGCCCCCGCGACGTCGGTGACGGTGACCACCATCGGATCGGCGAGCCGCGCAACGCTGATTGCGATGGGGTGCCGCGGGTTGGCCTCGACCGGCCTTGGTAATGATCCAAGTCGAAACGCGTCGGCAGCGCGCGGCGCACCGGCGCCCCTCCGAGCGGCTCGCGTCTACCCGCTCGAGGGTGGCGTCTTGCGAATGCGCACCGTGCGGATCCGGCGCGGCGATGCCTCGACCACCTCCAGAACGATCCCGCCGTCGAGCTCCACCGATTCGCCCACCGCGGGGATCTTCCCGGACACCGAGAGGTACAGCCCCGCGACCGTGGTCCACGCGCCTTCGTCGGGCAGGTCGATGTCGAGCACCCGGTGGATCTCGCGGATCGGCGCGAGTCCGCTCACCAGCGCGGTGCCGTCGGCGGACTTCTCCACCAGCGGGCTCACGTCGTGGGCGTGCTCGCTGAAGATCTCGCCGACCAGCTCTTCGAGCACGTCCTCCAACGTCACGATGCCCGACATCCCGCCCTGCTCGTCCACCACGATGGCGAACGGCAGGTGACGGGCGCGCATCTCCTTGAGGAGCTCGACCGCCGGCTTCGAGTCGGGGACGAAGTACGGAGGCCGCATCACGTCGTCGAGCACGATGAGGTGCCGGTCCCAGGCCATCGCGAGCAGGTCCTTCACGCTCACGTAGCCCACCACGTTGTCCAGCTTGCCCTCGTAGACCGGGAGCCGGCTGTGGGTCTGCTCGAGCAGGATCCGGCGGAGCTGCTCGGGGGACGCGTCGCGCGGGATGACCACCACGTCCTCCCGCGGGATCTTCACGTCGGCGACGGCGAGCGCGGGGAGCTCCAGCGCGCGCGCGGCGATCTCGCCCGCCTCGGGGTGAATCGCTCCGGATCTGGCCGCTTGCTCGACCATGTCCTGAAGCTCCTCGGCCGAGTAGCGGGTCTCGGAGAAGGTGGTGCTGTCGCCGAACGGCCTGAGCACCAGGTTCGCGCTCGAGCCGAGGAACCAGACCAGCGGCGTCGCGAACCACGACAAGACGCTGAGCGGCCTCGCGATGACGAGCCCGAACCGCTCGGCGCCGCGGAGCGCCAGCGATTTGGGGACGAGCTCGCCGAGCACGATCGACAGGTAGGAGATGCCTGCCACCACGATCGCCAGGGCCAGCGGCTCGGCGCGCTCACCAATCCACCCCACGTGCGCGAGCATCGGAGCGAGGCGGCTCGCGATCGACTCGCCACCGACGGCCGCGGCGGTGGCGCCCACCACGGTGATCCCCACCTGCACGGTCGCGAGAAAGCGCTCGGGGTTGTTCTTGAGCGCCAGCAGCGCCCGGGCGCCGTGGCGGCCGCCTTCCGCGAGCTGCTGGATGCGCGTCTGGCGAAGGGCGACGACGGCCATCTCAGCCCCCGAGAAGAAGCCGTTTGCCACGATCAGCACGAGGATGACGATGAGCTCGACGAGAATGGGGACACCTTCGGGTGGACGGCAGAGGAGCGCGGTTGGCGGCCTTGGCTCGAAGCGCGGTCAGGAGCCGCCGACCGGACCGTACCGCTTCAGCTTGTCGTAGAGGGTCCGCAGGCCGATGCCCAGGCGTTCGGCGGCACGCTTGCGGTTGCCGCCCTCGACGGCGATCGCGTGCTCGATGGCGAGCCGCTCGAGCTCTTCGAGCGAGACATCGGGAAGCGTCGGCGGCCCGCCCTGGCTCGCGACCGGCCGCGGCGAGGCGGGGAAAAGCGAGGCCTCGTCGATCTCCGCGGTCTCCGACAGGATCGCCGCCCGCTCCAGCGTGTTGCGCAGCTCGCGCACGTTCCCCGGCCAGCGCTGGGCCTTGAGTCGCTCGGCCGCCCGCGCGGTGAGCCGCAGCCCCGGGTGGCCGAGCTCCTCGCCGATGCGCGCGAGGAGCTCGCCGGCGAGCGGGAGCAGGTCCTCCAGACGCTCGCGCAGCGGCGGCAGCTCGACCGGGAACACCGCGAGGCGGTGGTAGAGGTCCTCGCGGAACTCGCCGCGCGAGATCAGTGCCTGCAGATCCCGGTTGGTCGCCGCCACCCAGCGCACGTCGGCCTCGAGCGTGCGCGCACCGCCGACGCGCTCGAACCTCCGCTCCTGCAGCACGCGCAGAAGCTTCGCCTGAAGCGCAGGCTTCAGCTCAGCGACCTCGTCGAGGAAGAAGGTGCCGCCGTGGGCGAGCTCGATGCGGCCGCGCTGCTGGGACACCGCGCCGGTGAAGGCGCCCTTTTCGTGGCCGAAGAGCTCGCTCTCCAGCAACGTCTCGGTGAGCGCGGCGCAGTTCACCGCCACGAACGGTCCGCCCTTGCGCTCGCTCCAACCGTGCAGCGCCCGCGCGGCGACCTCCTTGCCGGTCCCGCTCTCGCCGAGCAGCAGCACGCTCGCGTTGGTGGGCGCGACTTTCTTCAGCGCCTCCAGCGGCCGCACCATCGCCGGCGCGCCCCAGCTCAGGGTGGTGCCGCCGGCCTGCGTCTGCGCGCCGGCTTTGAGGTTCAGCAGCGCCCGGCGCTCGAGCGCGCGCGCGACCACGAGTCGCAGCTCCGCCGGGCTGCCGATCGGCTTCTGCAGGTAGTCGAACGCGCCTGCCTTCATCGCCGCCACCGCCGTCTCGATCGAGCCGTGGGCGGTGAGCATCAGCACCTCGACGTCCGGCTGGTCGGCGCGGATCTTCGCGAGCAGCGACATGCCATCGAGGCCGGGCATCTGCATGTCGGTTATCACCAGGTCCACGCCCTCGCGCTCGAGCAGCTTCGAGGCCTCGAGGCCGTCGGCCGCGGTGAGCACCGTGTGGCCCTCGCGCTCCAGCGCCTCGGCGAGGTAGCTGCGCACGCCCTCTTCGTCGTCGACGGCCAGGATCAGCGCCACGTTCAACCCTCCTTCGCCGGAATGCGCAGCGTGAACTCTGCGCCGCCACCGGCCGCGTTGCGCGCGGTGATTGTCCCCTGGTGCTGCTCCACCACGCGCCGGGTGATCGCCAGCCCCAGTCCCACCCCGCGCGTCTTCCCGGTCACGAACGGCTCGAAGATCCGCGCCTCTTCACCCGGGGTGATCCCGCTGCCGGAGTCGCGCACCCGGAACACCACGTCGCGCCCGTCGAGCTCCACCGTCGCCGCCACCCGACCCTCCGGAGGGCTCGCCTGCACCGCGTTCCGCAGCACGTTTTCCAGCGCCTGCCGCAGCCGCTCGGCATCGAGCATGGCGATGAGCGGCGCTGCCGGGAGATGCGCGTCGATCCGCTCCGGCGAGGTGGCCTGGATTGCATCGCGCATCACCTGCGCCGCGTCGACGCTGGCGCGGTGCAGCTCGCCGCCTTTCACGAAGGCGAGCAGATCGTTGGTGAGCCGCTCCAGCCGCCCGGCCTCGGAGACGATCCGTCCGACCTTCCCCGAGAGCTTCTCGTCGGCCTCCACGGTCTCGGCGAGCAATTGCGCGTGGCCCTTGAGCGAGGCGAGCGGATTGCGAAGCTCGTG
>Ga0164242_10003999_pt1 | contig 16637 bp, 13 predicted proteins | sample OricomgcompostMG_FD_108783 | JGI IMG/M metagenome (GOLD analysis project Ga0164242, IMG submission 108783) | Miracle-Growth compost microbial communities from Emeryville, California, USA - Original compost - Miracle growth compost (MG) ...
GTACAACGCCCCCGCTTATGAATTAAAAGGCTATTATACTTTAGGTTTTTATGGACAATACAATTTCAACAACGCGTTAAATATATTTGCAGATTTCGAAAATGTTACCGATCAAAAATATTTTGTAACAAGAGGATTTACTACGAAAGGAGTTAATTTTAATGCAGGTGTAAAATTAAAATTGTAAAAAAAGAAAAGATCAAATAAGATAAAAGATTTCTTAAATAGAATGCAGTTGCTGTGATTGATGTTCCTTAAATTTGAACAATGCTCCACTTCTCCAACATTTCAAAAAGTGAATTAATAACAATCACATTTACATTATTCGCAGTAATAGATATTTTAGGTTCCATTCCTGTTTTGATTTCATTAAAAGATAAAATGGGAGGGCAAATACAATCATTACAGGCGACAATTGCCTCAGGAGCATTAATGCTTTTATTTTTATTTGTGGGTGAACAGTTTTTAAATCTTCTCGGTTTGGATGTTCAGTCGTTTGCAGTAGCGGGAAGTATTGTAATTTTTATTATTGGTCTGGAAATGATTTTGGGGGTTGAATTCTTTAAAAGTGAAAACAATCCAAAGAGTGGAAGCATGGTTCCTATTGCTTTTCCATTGATTGCAGGTTCAGGTACACTTACTACCATAATGTCCTTAAAAGCTGGATACCACGACATAAATATCCTCCTGGGAATTGTAATTAATTGCGTAATTATTTTTGTTGTTTTAAAATCTTTAAAATGGGTGGAAAGAGTTTTAGGGCCAAGTGGATTAATTGTAATACGGAAATTTTTTGGGGTGATTTTAATTGCTATTGCCGTTAAAATATTTGGAAGTAATATTGCAGCCTTTGGAACTTAATTGAAGATTGAAAGTTATGGCCTCGTAGTACAATGGATAGTATAAGAGTTTCCGAAGCTCCAGATCCAGGTTCGATTCCTGGCGAGGCCACAAATAAAATTAGTAACCAGGTATTCAATTCATTTGAAAATTTGCATTTCCATGAAGTTCCGCGTCTTTTTCTAATTTCAATTGCCATTTCCACGCTGTGTTCATCATTTCATCTAAAGAATATTGCGGATTCCATTTTAATTTTTCTTTTGCCAAAGAATTATTGGCATAAATGGCCACAATATCTCCGGGACGACGAGGCCCAACTTTATAGTTTAATTTTACACCGCTAACCTTTTCAAAAGCATGAATAGCTTCCAACACAGAAACTCCATTCCCTGTTCCAAGATTGTAAACTTCACAAGGATCAACATTGTGGTTTTCAATTAAATGTTGCAATGCAAGCGTATGCGCATGGGCTATATCACAAACGTGAACATAGTCACGAATGCAAGAGCCATCTCTTGTGTCATAATCATCTCCATAAACAATTAATTCTTTTATCTTTCCTACTGCAGTTTGTGTAATTGCCGGCACAAGATTTTCTGGTTTCCCAACAGGCAATTCACCAATTAACGCAGAAGGATGTGCACCAACAGGGTTAAAATATCTTAATAAAATACTTTGCATAGAGGCAGTTTTTGTAACATCTCGCACAATTTCTTCACCCATTTGTTTTGTAGCGCCATAAGGGGATTCAGCAGGTTTGATAGGAGATTCTTCTGTAACCGGAATTTTATCAGGACTTCCATATACCGTGCAGGAAGAAGAAAAAATAAAATGAGGCACTTTGAATTCTTTGGCACATTTCAAAACATTTACAAGAGAAATTAAATTATTTTCAAAATACATCAATGGCTTTTTTACCGATTCGCCAACGGCTTTAAAAGCAGCAAAATGGATGATGCCTTTGATGTCTGTATTTTCCTGGAAAACTGCGTATGTATCATCAAAATTAGTAAGATTAACTTTATAATTTTTTACTGTAACTCCTGTAATCTCTTTAATCCCATTGAGCAAAGCTGTGGTTGATCTAGAATTATCATCAATAGAAATTGGATTAAATCCGTTTTCAATCAGGTCCACAATTGTATGAGCGCCAATGTAGCCGCAACCACCTGTAACTAATATTTTATTCATCCTACAAAGTAAGAGAAAATTGATTAGAAAAGGCCTTTGTTATTAATTATTTCAGGTAAGAAAATGAATGATCAAATATACAATTGCTGCGACCAAAGCACTTACGGGAACAGTAAGAACCCACGCCCAAATCAGATTAACTGTAACACCCCAACGCACTGCTGACAAACGTTTCGTGGCGCCGACACCTACAATTGAACCCGTCAATGTATGTGTTGTACTTACCGGGATGCCAAAAAAGATGGTAAGAAAAATCGTGAAAGCTCCAGCGGTTTCTGCACAAAAACCTTCCAACGGATTTACTTTTGTTATGCGTGTTCCCATCGTTTTTACAATACGCCAACCACCAGACATTGTCCCAAAAGCGATGGCCGAATAACAGGCAAGTGGCAACCATTCGGGCATCTTCATTTCTTCAATTGAAATAGTAGTTCCATGAACCGACTTTTCATAAAACCAAATGGCCGTCAAAATTAATCCCATTGTTTTTTGCGAATCGCCGCCTCCATGTGCAAGACTCAAAGATGCTGAAGAAAGAAGTTGCAAATGACGAAACCATTTTTCTGCTTTTGCAGGTCGGGATTTCTTAGCAATATTTACAGTAATTACAGTGATAACAAACCCAAATAATAATCCAATAACGGGAGACAAAACCATAAAGATCAAAGCGATAAAAACCGGGTGTGTATTTACACCAGCCATTCCACCTGCGGCGATTGCAGCGCCTGCAAGACCTCCGATAAGTGTATGTGAAGAACTGGAAGGAATTCCATAATACCATGTCAAAAGATTCCAACTGATAGCAGCGATTGTGGCTGCGATGATGGTTTTAAAATTGATAATATTTTCAGACATAATATTGGCAATAGTTCCGGCTACCTTATGTTCTCTGAAAATAAAAAATGCGATAAAATTAAAAGCTGCCGCCCATAAAACCGCCTGGAATGGAGTGAGCACTTTTGTTGAAACTATTGTTGCTATTGAATTTGCCGCATCATGAAACCCGTTGATGTAATCAAACAAAAGAGCAAGAACAACAATGGCAATTAAGAAAACAAGCATAATTTACTTTTAAAATCTTCTGATAAAAAGTGGAAAGCAGAAGGAAGTTGCTTTAAACATTTCTGCTTTAAGCATATTTAATAATGATGGATTCAATTACATTAGCCGCATCCTCGCATTTATCAGTTACAATTTCCATTACCTGGTAGATCTCTCTTTTTTTAATTACTTCCTTTGCATCAGGTTCGTGTTCGAAAAGTTGTTCAATGCTAAAATCAAAAACATCATCAGCCTGGTTTTCAATACTGTTGATTGCAACCATTGCATCAGTGATTTTCCTCAAATTTTTCATGTCCCTTAATTCTATAACAGCTTTACGAACTTCACTGCAACTGTTTAAGATCAGGTCTGCCATCTTATGAAAAGTAACATCATCAGGATTTACTTTATAAAAATTAATTTTTTTGGCCGCCGAGTAAATGTAGTCGCAAATATCATCCAGCGCAGTAGCAAGATAGTGGATGTCTTCCCGGTCAAAGGGTGTGATGAAATTTCTTCCTAATTCTGTAAAAATTTTATGGGTATTATCGTCGTTAACGTGTTCAAAATCTTCGATCTGTTTGATGATGATTTCTCTTTTTGAAAAATCAGTTTCATGAACTTCTTCTTTTAGTTTTTCGGCCATCTGAACAACAGTTTCGGAAACATTTTCAAACAATTGAAAAAACACTTTGTCTTTCGGAAGAAAAAACTTTAATATAGAATTTGCCATAGATGTATTTATACAAAAATAAAATTCTCTTCCATGGAAAACGAACGTTTTGCACTTGGTAATAATTTCTTAACATGGAAGAGTTTATCCCGAATTGAAAATCATATCAAAATGAATAGATCATTTGAAGTTTAATTTCTGATTTTTTATTTCCTCTTATTACATCAAGTCCGCTTCCAATCTCATTTTTGTCACTATAAATTGTTTGAGCAAATCTACTCCAGACTGATAATTTTCGGGAAATTTTATACCTCACATTAAGATAATAACGGTATCCTTTATCAAAAAAAACGGGAATGGAATAACCATATAAAACATCATTTTCAAAAGCATAAAGCCTGCTATCATAGCTGTCTGTTTCAAAATAGGATAATCTTATATTCCCTGAAAAAGGCTTTAAAACGGGTTTATAAATTATGTCTGCAAAAGTGAGAAAACCAGTTTGTTTAGCATCAGTTTTTGAATCAAAAAAAACTATTTCTACCCTTGACCTGAAAGTGAACCGGTTGTCTAATTTATAATTGAATTGAGTTCTCCAGTTTTTCTTTGGACGGCCAATCACAGGATTCAAATAAATATTATCAGGGTTAAAATTGATTGGTTTATTTTCATAACGAAACCTGGAAGTTACCTGCACTTGTTTATTCGGTTGATAAGAAAGTTGAATCATATAATCATTTCCTGAAGTTGGGGCATCAGTTCTATATTTAAGCCAGGGGAAATGATAAAAATCTGCATAAGCATCAATGCGCAAAAAACTGGCAGGAGTAATTGTAATTCCTGAATACAAGCCGCTTTCATTAGTAGGGAAAGTATTTTCAGTAAATGCATTTGAATACAAAGATTGATAACCACTTGAAATATTGCGATATAAAAAGGTGGTAGCAACATTTGCATCAAGGTTAATTAATAATCCATTTACGAAAGCTTTGTCCAAATCCTCATCTGTTGCAACTTCGCCAAAGAAATGAACGTTTTTATAAGTGTAACTGTAATCTAAACTGTAATTCCCGGCGTGCTTCCCGGAAAGCGCGTAATTATTATATAAATAATCCGCCTTGTTAATAGGATGATCAAAATCATAATGAACCGCATTTGCTGCAAGATGGAAATCCTTAGAAGAATAAGAAACATTTCCACCAAAAGATAATTGACTTTGAACTCCTTTTCCGGATATTTCATTTGCAGTCCGATGGTAGCCACTGGTGTGTAAAGAAGAAATATAATCCTCAGAAGACAAAGTATCTGCATCAAAACCAGCATCTAATTTCCGGTAACTTACAAAACCAGTTGTCTCCCAATTGTTCTTTTTTATAGTAATCCCAATGCCCCTGTTGAAGGCGATTTCACCGGCAGAATTATAAGGTTTTAAAACATCAGATTGCCTTTTTGTGTTTGTAATTTCAGATCCTTTACCAAAAGCAAGGCTTTGCCATTGTGTTAATCCCTGCCCAAGATTTATAGAAAAATCTCCTATCGCCAATGACTTTATTATACCAACATTTCTAATAAAAAAATGAGCAGAATAAAAATCAAAACCATTTTTTTGCGCACCTTTAAAAAATTGTTCACCTGCATCTTTTTCTGCTGTAAATCCATATTGTAATAGATTACCAAATTTATATTTGTAACGCAACAATAACTTTTGCTGACTTCCGGGATAATAATTTTTTGCACTGTTGCTATCCAAAAGAAAACCTTTTGATTTTTCCAGGGTTTGTGATGCCCGAAAAAGCAAGGTTTTGCTGCCATTTTTAATTCTCTTTCTGAATGATTGAACAACATCTGTTTTTTGATTAATGGAGATAAATGGTCTTATGCGCCGAATCAAATCCAAATTCCATGCAGGCACCGCTTGTAATTCATAAATGCTGATAAAATTGCCCATCAATTTTCTATATGAAAGAAGGTTATTTATTTGAAGCGGATCCAGAATTTTTAATTCCTGCAAAAGGCCGGCATCCGCATAATTCAGGTTAATTGGTTCTTTTAAAAAATGTTGCATTTCCTGTAAATACTCGTCATCTTCAGTCTCAACATCTTCATTCATTTCTGTAAGATCTTCTAATTGTTGTTCTACAATCGGTGGTGGTTCGTCTAATATTTCCTGTGCTATTACAGCATCCGGATTTCCCATTATTACAAGGAATATTGAAAATGAAAGGAAACTTTTTATGCGATCAATTGATTTCATTTTCCTTCGGTTTTAAATCCAGAATGATCATTAAACCCGGACTCAGTCCTAATTGAGGATGATAACTGGCGCTGACATCCAATCTGAAATTTTTCCAGCTAATGCCTGCTCCGGCGTAAGGAGTTTCATTTTCAGATGCAATTCCGAAACGGGTAAAAAATTGTTTGGCAAAATTATACTGCACTCCTGCATTTATATTTACCGGCAAATCTTCCTGCTTTACAATTTCTGCGCTTATCAAAAAATTATCGGAAGCCTCATAACCCATTCCAAAGGAATAAACAGAACTTAATTTATCGTTTTCTGTTTTAGATAACCTCCCTCCCACGGGATTATAAAAATGAACTCCGGCATTTAATTTTTCAGTTAAATGGGCAATAGCTCCCATTTCAAAATTTATTGTTGATGGACTTTCAAAACCAGGAATCCGAAAAGAATAATAATTGAATTTTATGCCCAGATCCAGTTTCTTTCCCACATTTCTTGCATAAGCAATTCCCAGTTGGGATTCGTTGTAATTTTTATAACCAAAATAATCAGCCTGGAAGGCAAAGTTTCCATGCTTTGAAGGAAGCGCAACTATTGCAGAATACATATTTGTTTCAGCCAATAAAAATCTTTTTTCTCCATAAAGACCAATCGAAGCATTTTTGAATTGAGCAAGAGCTGCCTGGTTAGCAGTTATGGAAAATACATCGATATGATTCATGCTGTATGCTCCGAGGCCAATGTAGGAAGCAGATACAGGCTTTCTCAAGGATTGTGCGTTCGCAATATTTATTGCGATCAGAAAAAAATATAGAAGGAAGATTTTTCTCAAAGCGGCAATTTTTATTGTAAATAAATATATAAAATAAATTTAAGGCTTTATTCCAAAAAACAAAAAAAATTGTTTATAAGATCACGATTTATGGAAAAGTGAAAAGGATGGAAAATCCCTTCACCTGGTTTAATTTTGCCGTTATGCAATTATTAGAAGGGAAAGTGGCGTCAGCAGCCATCAAAGAAGATTTAAAAAATAAAGTTTCGGATTTAACATCTAAAGGAAAGCGTGCGCCACATCTCGCAGCCATTTTGGTTGGTAACGATCCTGCAAGCGAAACTTACGTAGCTTCCAAAGTTAAAAATTGTAAAGAAGTTGGAATCAATTCCTCATTATTCAAATACGAAAGTTTTATTTCTGAGGAAATGCTTCTTGAAAAAATCAACGAATTAAATGCAGATCCTGAAATTGATGGCATCCTCGTACAGGTTCCATTGCCCAGGCATATTTCTGAAAAAAAAGTGATCAATACCATTTCTCCTAAAAAAGATGTGGATGGTTTTCATCCACTGAATATTGGAAATATGGTACTTGGTTTTCCGGCATTCATTTCGGCTACGCCTTTTGGTATCCTGCTTTTGCTTCAGCATTATAAAATAGAAACCTCAGGAAAAAATGTTGTAGTAATTGGCAGAAGCAATAATGTAGGAACGCCACTCAGTATTTTGCTCAGCAGAAATAATAATGAGTATGGAAATGCAACTGTAACCCTTTGTCATTCCCGTACAAAAGACATTCAATCAATTTCCCAAAAAGCAGATATTTTAATTGCTGCTATTGGCAAACCAAAATTTGTAACGTCAGATATGGTAAAAGAAAATGCGGTGGTAATTGATGTCGGAATTAACAGGATCAAAGACGAAAGTAAAAAAAGCGGATTTGCATTAAAAGGGGATGTGGATTTTGAAAATGTAGCTTCAAAATGCAGTTTCATAACCCCGGTTCCCGGCGGCGTGGGATTAATGACTATCGCGGCTTTGCTGATGAATACGTATAAGGCTTCTGAATTGAAAATTGATTAAATAGAACTATTCATTCTACATTGAACTATAAAATTTGAACTTAATTAAGACGATAAATAAAACAACCACGCTTCCTGTAATGGAAGCTTTTTATACTTTACAGGGCGAAGGATTTCACCAGGGAAAAGCTGCATATTTCATCAGGCTTGCAGGTTGCGATGTTGGATGTGTTTGGTGTGATGTAAAAGAAAGCTGGAATGAAGATTTATATCCATTGCAAACAATAGAAGAAATCATTTCAAAAGCAAAAGAAAATCCGGCAAGGCTTGCTGTAATCACCGGTGGTGAACCTACTTTACACAATCTTCAAAAACTTACTTGTGAATTAAAAGAAGCAGGTTTTTCGACAAATATTGAAACCTCAGGCTCATCGCCTTTGACAGGAACATTTGACTGGATCTGCCTTTCACCTAAAAAATTTAAACCACCCTTAGAAGAAATTCTAAAGAAAGCCAACGAATTGAAAATAATTGTTTTCAATAAAAGTGATTTTCTATGGGCGGAAAAATATGCGCAACAAGTTTCCTCTTCCTGCAAACTTTACCTTCAACCTGAATGGGATAAATCGCAAATAATAACTCCTCTCATTATTGATTATATAAAAGAAAATCCGAAGTGGCAGTTGTCATTGCAGATTCACAAGTACATTAACGTACCATAAGACGTTTCGGTTTTATTGTCAATTCACCTTGCCTTTTTATAAAAAACCAATCAACAACTGTACAGTTGGAAGTAAGATCTGTCGGATAATTAAAAACGGATTTACTTCACAAGGTTAACAACTCTATTAAAGAATTTCATCCGAAATTCGTTTTCTTTAAAAAAGATAAAAACGGCACATGCAAAAAATAGTACTTGTTATTTTATTTTCTTGTTTTTTACTTCAATCAAAATCACAATCCTATGATCCGGAAAAAGTGAATCATAAAGCGATTACCATTTATACTTTGGGCATCAATAAAGCCCGAAACGGTGATTATATTTCCTCCGTAAAAATGATCAATGAGGCATTGAAGATTGAGCCCAAATTTGTTGATGCTTATCTTTCTCTTGCAGGTATTGATGCAGAGTTAAAAAATTATACTTCATCTGTTGAAAATTTTGAAAAAGCATTTTCGCTTGATTCGGTTTATGCAAAAGATTTTTTTCTTCCCTACTCTATTTCCCTTGCAGGATGTGGTCGCTTTAACGATGCATTAAATGCAGTAAATAACTTTTTACAAACACCAAAATTAAACGATAGAAGTATCAAAGCTGGTGAATTCAGAAAAAAAACCTACCAGTTTGCAATTGATTACGCGCAAAGCCATCCCAATAAAAATTATGTTTTTGCTCCTGAAAACCTGGGCGATAGCATCAATACTTCAGACCTGGAATATTTTCCTTCATTGACGATTGATGGTAAAAAATTAATCTTTACAAAAAGGATCGATAACAAAGAAAGTTTTTATGAAAGTGACCGTGAAAACGGCGTTTGGGGGAAAGCATTTCCTCTCATTGGAAAAATAAATTCACCGGATTTTAATGTAGGAGCACAAAACATTTCACAAGATGGCGAATGGCTGGTTTTTACAGGTTGCAATTTCCCGGAAGGAGAAGGAAGCTGTGATCTTTATATTTCTTATCTCACAAAAAATGGCTGGAGTAGTCCACAAAATCTTGGGAGAAATGTGAACACAGAATTTTGGGAATCTACGCCCTCTCTATCTCCTGATAAAAGGGATCTATATTTTAGCAGTAACAGAACAGGTGGTTATGGTGGAAAAGATATTTGGGTAAGCCACAGAAATGAAAAAGGGAACTGGGGCGTCCCTGAAAATCTCGGCCCTGGAATCAATACAGCTGGTGATGAAAGCACCCCTTTTATTCACGCGGATAATCAAACTTTATATTTTAATTCTAACGGGCTTCCCTGCTATAGTGATAAGCCCGATCTTTTCGTTACAAAAAAACTAGCCGATGGAAAGTGGAGTCAGCCCGAAAATCTAGGCTATCCAATCAATACGATTGATGATGAAGGTTCAATGATCGTAGACGCAGATGGGAAAACTGCTTATTATTCGAGCGATAAAATTGATACCAAAGGTGGCCTGGATATTTACACTTTTCAATTAAGAAAAGATTTGAGGCCTTTAAAAACTTTATGGGCAAAAGGAAAAGTTTATGATAAAGAAACGAAAGCAGGTTTGCCTTCCACAGTCGTGCTGACAGACGTAAATACACAGCAGGTTGTAAGCAAATTACAAACTGATGAATTAGGAAATTATCTGATTACACTTCCAGTTGGAAAAGATTATGCCTTTAATGTACACCGTAAAGGATATCTATTTTATTCACAGAATTATGATATTGATTCCACGTCAACTGATTCGGTTTTTAATGTGGATATTCCCTTGGAGCCAATCGAAGCCAATGCAAAAATTATTTTGAAAAATGTTTTTTTTGATACCAAAAAAACAGAGCTAAAGCCTGCATCAATTACTGAACTGGATAATGTAGTAAGGTTAATGAATGAAAATCCAAACATGAAAATTTTAATCGGTGGCTATACCGATAATGTTGGAAAACCTGAAGATAATTTAAAACTTTCTACCGGTCGTGCAGTAGCTGTTGTGAATTATTTGCTATCAAAAAATGTTGATAAAAACCGGCTTTCTTTTAAAGGTTTTGGAGAATCAAAACCAATTGCAACAAATGAAACAGAAGAAGGACGTGCCTTGAACCGCAGAACAGAATTGACGGTCGTTAGTAATTAGGAAATAATTTTTTCAATGATCTGCAACAAAAACACTTTTGTTCCCGAACATTCGCATTTAGATAAAAATGCTTTTTAAATTAATTTCAAATTCCTGACTTCTAAAAGGAATTTTTTATTATTTTCAATTTCAAATTTTATCATGCAGAAAGACCTGCTCTACCAGATCGCACTCACACTTATTCCAAATATAGGAGATGTAAATGCGAAAGCATTGGTGAATCATTTTGGAAGTGCCGAAGCAGTTTTTCATGCCCCGAAAAAAGTGTTTGATGAGTTGGAGGGAATCGGAACAATCAGGGCAAATTCAATTAAGCATTTTAAAGATTTCAGACGTGCAGAAGAAGAAATTGAATTTCTCAAAAAATATAAAATAACCCCGCTTTTCCTGACCGATAAAAGTTATCCGCAAAGATTGTTGAATTGCTCAGACAGTCCTCCATTGCTTTATTACAAAGGAAATGCAGATTTAAATTCATCAAGAATAGTTGCAGTAGTAGGTACAAGAAACAATGATGAGTACGGGAAAAATCTTTGTGAAAAATTAATTGCAGATTTAGCAAATGAAGAAGTTATAATTGTAAGCGGCCTGGCATTTGGAATTGATAGCATTGCTCATAAAGCTTCATTAAAGAATAACATACAAACAGTTGGAGTTTTAGCACATGGTTTAGATCGTGTTTATCCAGCTCAAAATATTTCTCTTGCCAAACAGATGGTATCATCTGGTGGATTGCTTACAGAATTTAAAAGCAGTACCATTCCAGATAAACAAAATTTTCCGGGAAGAAATCGGATTGTGGCAGGAATGAGCGATGCAATAATTGTGATAGAATCAGGGATAAAAGGTGGGTCATTAATTACGGCAGAATTAGCAAATAGTTACAATAAAGATGTATTTGCATTTCCCGGAAGAGTTGAAGATTCAAAAAGTCAGGGCTGCAATTATTTAATTAAAAGTAATAAAGCCATTCTCATCACTAATGCGGAGGATATGCTCGAAAATATGGGCTGGAAAAATTTTAAAAAACCTTCTGTCAAAAAACAAAGGGAGTTATTTATTGAACTTTCTTCTGAAGAAAAAGCAGTGGTTGAAATATTACAAATCCAGGAACAGGTTCATATCGATGAATTGTATTTTAAAAGTAAATTAAGCAGCAGTGCTATCGCACAGGCCTTATTAATGTTAGAAATGCAGGGAATTGTTGCGTCTCTCCCGGGAAAAATGTATAAGATCGCCTAATAAGAAGTTTTATTTTTAAGATTTCTCTTTTATTCAGTTTATAGTCTTTTCCTATCTTTGCTCATGGCTACAATAAATAAACCTTCCGCTCCTTCAAAAAAGATTTTTGGCGAAGGATTAACCTTCGATGATGTCTTATTAATTCCCGCTTATAGTGAAGTTTTACCAAGAGATGTAAACACAGCAACACGTCTTACAAAAAATATTTCGCTGAATATTCCTATGCTTAGTGCGGCAATGGATACAGTTACAGAAGCCACCCTGGCTATTGCTTTGGCAAGAGAAGGTGGACTTGGGTTTTTACATAAAAATATGAGCATAGAAGAGCAGGCTGCACAAGTAAGAAAAGTTAAAAGGAGTGAAAGCGGACTCATTTTAGATCCAATCACTTTACAGCTGGATGCCACTATTGGCGATGCTTTGAAACTAATGAGAGAAAACAGGATTGGCGGGATTCCCATTGTTGACCAGGATGGAAAACTGGCAGGAATTTTAACGAACCGGGATTTAAGATTTGAAGATAACATGAAGCGACCGGTAAGTGAATTAATGACAAGTGATAATTTAATTACAGCACCGGAAGGCACTGATTTAAAAAAGGCCCAATCAATTTTAAGAAAATATAAAATAGAAAAATTACCTGTTGTAAATAAGAAAGGCATTTTAAAAGGGCTCATTACCTATCGTGATATTTTACAGGTTCATAATCATCCTTTTTCTGTAAAAGATGAATTTGGAAGATTACTAGTAGGCGCCGGCGTTGGCATCACAAAAGATATTAGCGAAAGGGTTGCTGCTTTGCAACAGGTTGGCGTCGATATCATTGCTCTTGACAGTGCACATGGACATACGAAAGGTGTTATAGATGCTTTGAAAAAAATTAAAAAGGATTTTAAAAATCTTCCTGTTATTGCAGGAAATATTGCAACGGGCAGCGGAGCCAAAGCTTTGGCCGACGCGGGAGCGGATGCAATAAAAGTAGGAATTGGACCAGGTTCTATCTGTACCACAAGAATCGTAGCCGGCGCCGGTGTTCCTCAAATCACCGCATTGCTGGAAGTATCTGCAGCAATAAAAAATAAAAATATCGGCATCATTGCTGACGGAGGAATTCGTTATACAGGCGACATGGTAAAAGCGTTAGCCGCAGGCGCAGATTGCGTCATGATGGGTGGGGTTTTTGCAGGCACAGAAGAAAGCCCTGGAGAAACAATTATTTATGAAGGAAGGAAATTTAAACAATATCGTGGTATGGGTTCGCTTGGTGCAATGGCGCAAGGAAGCAGCGATCGTTATTTCCAGGATAAAGAAGACGAGGTGAAAAAATATGTTCCTGAAGGAATTGAAGGTCGGATCGCTTATAAAGGATTTCTGTATGAAGTAGTTCATCAATTTACCGGAGGTTTACGTGCAGGAATGGGCTACTGCGGAGCAAAAGATATTCGCGCTTTGCAACAGGCAACTTTTATAAAAATTACCAATGCCGGAATGCGCGAAAGCCATGCGCATGATGTGGAAATAACAAAGGAAGCTCCAAATTACAGCAGGTAAAAAAAGAAAAGTTCAGCTTAAAAAAAACTGAACTTTTATGAATAATTAATTATTCCAAAAACAGAACTGATTTTATTCAAACAATCCCTTGTTCAATAATTGCAAAGTTTTTTCTTTGTGGTCGTGGGAAATCAGGATAGAAATATTATGCTGGCTTCCACCAAAACTTACCATACGCACGGGAATTTCTGTTATGCTGTCAAACACCTTAGCGAGAAGATTTTCAGTTTTTGAAATGTGATAACCAACGATTGAAACGATCGTTTGGTTTCTATCAATTTCTATGCTCCCAAACATTTCCAGTTCTTTAATAATTTCTTTTAAAAATGTATCATTATCAATAGTAAGAGAAACTGCAACCTCAGAAGTTGTAATCATGTCAATAGAAGTACGATATTTTTCAAACACTTCAAAGATCTTTCTTAAAAAGCCATAAGCCAACAACATGCGGCTACTTTTTATTTTTATAGCTGTGATGAAATCCTTAGCAGCAATGGCTTTCACGCCTTCGGTATCTGAATGGCTTTCTATTAAAGTGCCTGCAGCTTCCGGCTCCATTGTATTCAATAACTTAACCGGGAAATTGAAAAACTGTGCTGGCCAGATGCTTGCCGGATGCAAAATTTTTGCTCCAAAATAAGCAAGTTCAGCCGCTTCATCAAAAGACAAATGTTTGATCGGCTTGGTGTTTTTTACAATCCTGGGATCGTTGTTGTGCATCCCGTTTATATCGGTCCAGATTTCACAAACTGAAGCATTCACAGCTGCAGCAATCAACGAAGCACTGTAATCACTGCCACCTCGTTTTAAATTATCGACTTCGCCTTTTGAATTTCTACAAATATATCCCTGCGTAATAAAAAGTGTATCTCCCTGGTGAGCTTCTAATAATTTTGCAAGTTTAATTTTAATGCTTTCCACATCTGGTTCACCAAAAGCGTCAATGCTCATAAAGTCAAGAGCAGCAAGCCAAACATGCGGTATTTGTTGTTCATGTAAGTAAATGCTGAAAAGCTTTGTACTCAGTAATTCGCCTTGAGCAAGAATGTCTTTATTTAATGCTTCGCTGAAAGAAATCTTCAAAATAATATTTAAAAACTCAAAATGCTCGGCAAGTACATCTTTTGCCTTTTGATAATCTTCCTGTTTTTTTACCAGTTCAATAATAAAGTTTTGGTAATGATTTTCCAGTGCATCAATACGTTGTTTTGCAGCATCGCGATCACCTTTGGAAAGTGAATCACTTATTTCTGTAAGCGCGTTAGTTGTGCCACTCAGCGCACTCAAGACAATTATTTTTGGTTCGTCCTCTTTGGTAATCAGTTTCCTGATTTCAGCCATCCTCTCTGGCTTTCCTACACTAGTACCTCCAAACTTCATTACTTTCATAACCTTTCTTCCGGTTTTTTATTGACCGGGTGCAAAAGTAATTAATTCATTAATTCAGTAGAGGTAGTATAAAAAAGTCGGCAAAATTTATTTTTATTTTAAATCCAGCTTTATCTGTAACTCATCCAATTGTTTCTGATCTATCGTTGAAGGTGCATCAATCATCACATCTCTTCCTGCATTATTCTTTGGAAATGCAATAAAATCACGAATTGATTCGCTTCCTCCAAGAATAGCGCAAAGCCTGTCGAAACCAAATGCAATTCCACCGTGCGGTGGCGCTCCGTATTCAAATGCACCTAATAAAAATCCAAATTTATGTTGCGCTTCTTCTTTGCTCATTCCCAAAGCTGCAAACATTTTTTCCTGTAGATCTCTTTGGAAAATCCTGATAGAACCGCCACCTATTTCGTTGCCGTTCAAAACCATATCGTAAGCATTGGCTTTGATTTTTGAATAAGGATGTTCTAAATATTTTTCAGCATTTTCGATCAATGGATTGTTGTTGATCATCACCGGAACATCTTCTGGCTTTGGAGAAGTAAATGGATGATGGCGGGCTACCCAACGATTGCTTTCTTCATCATATTCAAAAAGAGGAAAATCAGTTACCCACAACAGCTTGAATTCATCGGCCTTGCGCAACCCCAACCTATCGGCCATGTATAAACGCAAATCACTGATTGCTTTTCGTGTACGTTCTTCTTTGCCGGCAAGAATTAAAATTAAATCACCTGCTTTTGAATCGCAGAAAGAAGCAAATTCTTTTAACTGTTCTTCATTAAAAAATTTATCAAAACTGCTTTTGAATGTTTCGTCATTATTCACTTTAATAAATGCCAAGCCTTTCATTCCAATCTGGGGGCGTTTTACCCATTCAGTCAACTCATCAGTTTGTTTTCTTGAATAATCACTGCAACCAGGAACTGAGATGGCAAGAATTGTTTCTGCATCATTAAACACCGCAAAGCCACTATTCTTTAGCGTTTCAAGATATACCTGATTTTCAGATTTTAAGTTTTTCACTTTCATGTCAAACCTGATATCCGGTTTGTCATTTCCGTAATTCCACATCGCATCTTCCCAACTCATTCTTTCCACTGGCTCTGTGTAATCAATGTTTTTTACTTCTTTAAAAATATATTTTATCAATCCTTCAAACATTTGCAAAATATCTTCCTGCTCTACAAATGACATTTCACAATCTATTTGGGTAAATTCCGGCTGGCGATCTGCACGTAAATCTTCATCACGAAAACATTTTACGATTTGATAATAACGGTCATAACCACTCACCATCAGCAATTGTTTAAACGTTTGCGGAGATTGAGGAAGCGCATAAAATTCACCCGGATTCATGCGACTTGGAACTACAAAATCTCTTGCGCCTTCAGGAGTTGATTTGATTAAAAAAGGAGTTTCAATATCAATAAAGCCATGGTCATACAAATAATTTCTTGTAGCGCGGTTTACTGCATACCGCAACTCAAGATTTTTCTTAACCGCATTTCTTCTCAAATCCAAAAAACGATATTTCATCCTGATATCATCACCACCGTCACTATCATCCTGGATCGTAAATGGAGGAACAGCAGATTTATTTAAAACTTTATATTGCGAAACATTTATTTCAATATCGCCAGTGGGAAGGTTGTGATTTTTATTACTTCTTTCGGAAACGATTCCTTTTACTTCAATTACAAATTCTCTTCCTAATGGATTTTTATCCAACTCTTCAGTCAGCTTTTCATTAAAAAGCAATTGCGTAATTCCATACCTGTCTCTTAAATCCACAAAAGTGATGCTTCCAAATTTTCGGATCGTTTGCACCCATCCAGCTAATCTAACTTCTTTA